>Ga0123354_10006913_pt1 | contig 16946 bp, 15 predicted proteins | sample TergutLab28metaG_2_FD_97872 | JGI IMG/M metagenome (GOLD analysis project Ga0123354, IMG submission 97872) | Labiotermes labralis P4 segment gut microbial communities from Petit-Saut dam, French Guiana - Lab288 P4 | ecosystem: Host-associated > Arthropoda: Insects > Digestive system > Gut ...
AACAGTAATTTTGTACTTGCCTTTTTTGATAAATCAAAAAAGGATGACCTTCGGTCGGCCCTTCGGGAAACAGAGGGGGGTCAGCATCACCGGAATGGGGGTCAGCATCGCCGGAATACACATTATTTACCGAATCGAGGACACTCATTAGATTTTTGTCTTTTTCACGATTAACGGTGTCGAACAGATTTGCCTGCACTGCATTTTGAGAACAGATATCTATTGCCATTACTCCTGCTTTCTTGTAAAGATAATCCGGCTTGTAAATCAAAGCGGATGTAAAGCAAATTGTTGCACTTGAATTGAAAAAGATTGAGGATAATCCTGTGAATCCAAAATAAATTTTCCATAATACCAATTAGACCGTGCAAACTCTCCGTAATTTGCATATTTATATAAGACTTTGGAACTGTTCAAAATACGCATACGTTGCTTATACAAATAGTCTCCGCCTTTGTAATATGTGGAGTATTCATTTTTTTCACGAACAATTTTTCCACCACATGCAAAAAAAATAAAGAAGATAAAAATTATCCAAATAAATCGCACTGTTTATTTTTAATTTATGCAATATTTACATGGGAATTATTTAAATCTCAAATCTATATTCAAAGTTTCTAGTTTGATTTTAAAATCAGTTAAATTTAGCGGTCCCGTTACATAACTTTGCAGAATACTGTCACAATTAGCCTTTGAGCAGTCTAAGTTTGTAATATCAAAATCTTTGCTGATTATCCAATAATTTTCTTTTTTCTCTCTTATTTGATATGTCTTTACGATTATCCATTTTTTATTCGATGCTACAGTTTCTACGTATTCAGCATAATTACCTTTTTCGTCAAACTGTCTTGAGTAAATGGGCACAACTAATATACCTCCATGACAATTACCTTCACAATAAACAATAGCTCTATCCTCTTTTTTATCTCCGTCCCATAAAGAAAGATGACTACCTAATGGGTGATTACCCCAAATTCCACTCCACCAATCGCAGGAAGAAATAAAAAGAGAAATCATAATTAGAATACTGTAATTAACTATTTTTTGTCGCATATGAATTAATCTTAGTTTATTGATTTTTTATATTTCGAATTAAAATGGCGCAGGCGTGGGAAGCAGAATCTCCGGTCTTAAATGACCTGTGCCATAATAAAACGTTCTAAATCCGTGAGTATCATTTACTCCGGCACGCCGCCTTTCAAAGTCTATCAATTGACTTCTTGTAAAGCTGCCACTATCGTTACAAAACCATCATAATCCGGACGGTTCGGTAGATTATTATAATGCGCGTTCATTTTATTATAAGCATCTTCGTTATTCATATCTCGATAAAAATTGGAAGCATCTTTGTGAGCCATGCCTTGAGTAAAATTTTCAACACTCATAACAATAGATGTTCCATGAAGTCCTTCATCATCCGTACCTAAAAAATTTCCTTCAGGGTCGTAAATAGGAGATTTACCATCCGGATCCACAAATTTCACCGGATTATTCATGCAATACGCATACGGAGAAAGCCAAGGATATGCGTATGCCATATTCGTTGAAAATAAAGATGCAATGCCAATGATTGTAACAGTAATAAAAAAATGTTTTACTTTCATAAATTCAAAATTTTATAGTATATTTTATGTTTGATTTTTTATTGTTCTTTCGTACCCTCTAATATTATCTTTGCTCGATCGAAATCTTCATCAAGCCTGTTTTTCAACTCATCGCTCATTGGTTTCCATCCTAAATTTATCAACCGGTCGTTTATCTCTTTCATTTCTCTGTTGAGAAGAAGAGTATATTCATCTACTCTACGTCCATTATACCCCAAGTGTTTCATAAGAGCCGATTCAATAGATTTAGTTTTTATTAAAAGGGCATTAATATCTTGAGGATAGTATTCCAATGACTTGTTGACACATAAAAACGTGAAATCATCATAAATCTTATATTTGCGCCAATATCCGAATGCAAGTCCATCAAGTTGGGACGCAACTGTTTCCTTGTCGGATAGTGGGTAGAGATATACTTTATTTTCAATTGTTTTTTCGCTTATTTCGAAATTTTCTTTAATCCAAAATTCAGGAACCAATTGATGTGAGGTCAGTTCTATATTTACCCAATCTTCAGGGAAAAGATTATCTTCATCGCGATACCGGATAAATAAATGGCGTGGTGCATATGCAATAAACGATTCTGCGTTGACAGCTTCAGCAAGCACTTTATAATACATGGGGAGGGAATGACATTGTCCGGTATGCGTTTGCATGACTTTAGTTATAAACAAATTAGTAAAATCATCTATTCCATCAGCGTCATTGAAATCATAAGTAAATGGTTTGTGATCATTACCTGAGTAAGGGTGGAAAAAATATTCGATAAGCGCCATATTTTTGGCTGTCTTGTATTTTTCCATTCTATTTGCTATAATAAATCTTTTGATGAAATCGACAGCGGAATCTATAGTATTACAATATTTTCCGTAATCTAATTTTCCATCAAGATAAGCCCATTCTTCAAGAAAAACGGCACGTTTGATGCTCAAAGGTTGCTTACCATCTAGCATATCGGAAATTTCGAGATATGCAGCATTGTAAAGTGGACTTTTTGTTTCTATTTGAATGTCGTCAGTATGCTCAGGAGGACTTTTGGTGTCAATTATTTGTCCATTGACGACTGAAAGTGAAAGCACATAAAAAGTAACTGAACAAAAATACCATTTGTTTTTTATTATTTGTGCAGCGCTTCCCATATTCAGATTTTTTAAGTAAATTTAGATAACTTTGCACAAAAGTAAGTATATTCAAATGAAAAACCAAGAAAAAACTTATCAGATGATTATTTAACATTTGATAAATGAAAAAGGAAAATGCAGAATGCTTATTGTTAATTTGATTTTTTACTTATCTATCGTGAAGATAATTCTTTTTTAAACACAGAAAGGTTATGCGGATGATCCTAAATCCATAATTGATGCGGATACAAAACTAAAAAGAGGGAGTCGAAATTACGGACGACCGATGATAGGGTGATGAGAATAACCTCCGGTTGCGGATTGCGTTCGCACCGTTAACTTTACCGATGTATTCAGGCGATACAAAGGGAAAAGTGGGATTATTTTGTCAAAATAATCGGGTTATTGGGACTAAACAGTCGGGCTGTTTTGTCTATATAGTCGGGCTGTTCTGTCTATATAGTCGGGCTGTTCTGTCTATATAGTCGGGCTGTTCTGTCTATATAGTCGGGCTATTGGTACTAAACAGTCGGCTTGTTTTTGTTCTGCCGGCAAAAAAAATCCCGCAACGACGGCGGGATTTAAATTCATCCTTCAGGGGGTCGGGAGTTGAGGATTGCGGGGAACCTCGCGTAAAACGCAGGATGAGATCCGATTCGTGAGTGACTGCGTCGATTCTTGAATTCATAATTAAGAAATAAAGCGTTTTCTCGTGAATCGCTTGAATCACTTCTTGCATTTCTTTCACCAATAGAAGCATTTTGTTTATTGCCGACCGATGGTTCTCGCTGATGCCGTTAACCGTAGGAATGAAGCGATTAACAAAGAAGAAGATAATTATTGCCGAATAAACCCGAAAACCCGCTGAAGCCTTAATCGCAAAGACGAAGTCGGCAATACTCTTTCCAAGTTCAATGGGATTGATCATCGGAGAAACGGAAGCAACATACCCGTAGGCGCTGAGAATCAACGCAATTTCTGCTAAAACGTACATAAGCATAACCAAAAGAATTAATAAATACATAAATACATAAATTAATATATTAATAAAAGTTTGATCCGTAAAACCCCTGAAAGAGAATTTATTCCATTTAGGGAATGTGGGATACGGCGACAAAGGTAAAGCAGTTTTTTGACTTTTTGTTCCGTAAATTCTTCATGGTGTTCCGTAAATTCTTCAGCTTAGAAGTGCATGCAGGGTTAATCCGGAAGAATCCAAGCAATCACAGGCACAATCAGCCGAAAAGAGTTATGCCGGTAGTGAATTGAACCTATAGGAGATTGCGGAATTACAATTTTTCCACGACATTTCCGCAAGATAGTAATCTCCAAGTTACCAATTTCCTCTCGCTTTGATTTCCAAATATTTATTGATTACCTTGACGGTCAGTTCGTTGGGATGAGTGAGCAATGAAAGGATGTTGTGTTGACGCAACTTATAGATAATCAATCGTTTTTCATACTCTAATTTTTCGGCGATAACGGTTTCGTAGGCTTCTTCCTTGTTTTTCGGACGACGTCCCGTGAGCGATTCCAATTCGGTATTCTCGAAAAAAATAACTAATACGCTGTGTCTTTTAGCCATCATCGATAAATAACGGAGTTGTCGTTCCATAGCCGCTACCGAATCAAAATTGGTGAAAATGAGCAGCAACCCCCGATTCTTAACATTTGTGGTTATTTGTTGGTATAATGATAAGAAATCGCTTTCCATGAAGGTTGTTTGCTGATGATAAAGCGATTCTTGAATGCGGTTCATTTGCAGAGGGCTTCGCGATGGAGAAAGGAAGGTGTCGAATTTTCGTTCAAAAGTCAACAAACCGGTTTTATCTCCTTTCAGCATGGCGACGTAGGCAATAGCCAAACTCGCGTTAATAGAGTAATCCAACAAAGTCATTTCGTTAAAAGCCGATTGCATCGTACGTCCTTTATCGATGACACAATATACATTTTGTGCTCGTTCTTCTTGAAAAACATTAACCATCAGTTTATTGCGTCGGGCGGTCGCTTTCCAGTTAATCACCCGATAGTCGTCGCCTTTGACATAATCTTTTATTTGGTCGGGTTCCATCATTTGTCCGATTCGCTTGATTTTCTTATTTCCCGCTTGTTCCAATTGATTGGAAGCAGCCATAATTTCGTACCGGTTCAAATAAATATAGGAAGGATAAGTTTTAACGTTACAGGGCGTTCCGGTTTTAAAACGGCGGCTGATCAATCCGATTTTTGTACTTGCAAAAACTTGGATGCGGTTAAAGGAGTAAACGCCTCGCTTCACCGGGCGCAGGTTGTATTTCAATACCTTGTCGTTTTGTTTATCCATCGATAAAGCGAATAACAGATCGCGCCGTTGGAAAATGTCGGGAATTTCGTCAATAATTTCCAATAAAACAGGGAAAGGATAGGAGTTGGTCAGGTGTAAAGTAATTTCATTTTCATCCCCGTTTGAAAACCGTTCGGAACATTCCCTCCGGCATTGAATGGCATTTTTATTGGCTATATACAAAACGACAATTTCATAGAAACACAAGACAATCAATGTCAGCAAAGCGAATTGCGCAACAGTGAACAACAAATCGTTTCGAAACCCGGCTATGAAGCACAGGACAATCAAAGTCAGGACGAGATACAAACGTTTGCGAATAAACATTATTTCGGAACTTCAATTTTTTCGATTAAGCGTTTTACGATGGTACCTGCCGAACGTCCTTCCATTTCGGTTTCGGGAGAAAGAATCAATCGGTGTTGCAAAACAGGGACGGCTATGTATTTTATATCATCGGGAATTATAAAATCTCTCCCTTGCAACAAAGCGTAAGCTTTGGAAGTGTTTAATAAGGCGACGGAAGCGCGCGGCGAAGCGCCCAGATAAACAGCTGGACTGTTGCGGGTGGCGATTATAATTTCGGAGATATATTTGAGTAAGCTGTCTTCCACAATTACTTGGCTGACCAATTCTTTGAATGTCCGGATTTCATTTACGGAAAGAATAGGTTTAATTGAGTCTAATTGCGTGAGATTTATGTTTTCATGATGCCGTTTCAAAATAAGAAATTCTTCTTCCGGTCCGGGATAATTGATGCTGATTTTCATCAAGAAACGATCTAATTGAGCTTCCGGAAGCCGATAAGTTCCTTCCTGCTCAACGGGATTTTGAGTTGCCGCCACTAAATAAAGCTCGCCCATTTTGCGGGTAACTCCGTCGATGGTGATTTGACGTTCTTCCATCACTTCAAACAAGGCGGCTTGTGTTTTGGCCGGCGCTCGATTGATTTCGTCGATAAGTACGATTTCAGAGAAAACGGGACCTTTGTGAAATTCAAATTCGCCGGTTTTCAGTATAAATACCGAGGTTCCGAGCACGTCCGAAGGCATAAGATCGGGAGTAAACTGAATGCGGGAATAATCCGCTTCAATCAGTTTGGCGGTTAATTTTGCCAATAAAGTCTTGGCAACTCCGGGAACGCCTTCAATCAACACATGACCGTTTGCCAGAAGAGCGGTCAAAATCAAATCGACCGCTTGTTCCTGACCAACGATGATGGACGCTATTTTCGCTTTCAACATTTCTACCTTTTTCGAAAAGGCAGTCAAATCAATTCTATCTTTTTTTTCTTCTAAATTCATGATTTATAATTCATAATTCATAATTCATAATTCGTAATTCATAATTCATAATTCATATTGTATTGGCAGTTCACAAAGTTACGGATTTTTCTTAAAAAATTCAGGTTATAAAGAATTTTCGTTAATGTTTTCAAAAGCTTTTGATAATATCGATGAAAAATAAGATTTTTGCCAAAAATTTATTATCTTTGTATCCGCTATGGAAAAAAATAAACAAGTACTTGAAGTTTGCGTCGATTCCGTTTACAATGCCTTAACAGCCCAAGTGGGCGGCGCACATCGGATTGAATTTTGCGCCAATCTTTCCGAAGGAGGAACCACTCCATCTTTCGCTCAAATTGAAACGGCTCGGGAACATTTGTATATTCAAATGTATGTGATTATTCGTCCGCGTGGCGGCGATTTTTTATATGATGAAAGGGAATTTGAAATTATGAAATCCGATATTCGTTTCTGTGGAAGAACCGGATGCAACGGTGTCGTAATCGGGATGCTTCATCCGGACGGAACCATCGATAAAGAAAGAACCGGCGAATTGGTTCGAACGGCACACCGATATTCGATGGGAGTTACGTTTCACCGGGCTTTTGATCGTTGCGCCGATTTGTTCCAAGCGATGGAAACCGTCATCGAACTCGGCTGCGAACGAATTTTGACATCGGGCGGTTATGATACTGCAATTGAAGGCGCTGAAGTTATCCGAAAGCTGATTGAAAAAGCAGGTGAACGAATCGTCATCATGCCCGGTTCGGGAATTACGCCGGAAAATGCAGGTGATCTTATTCAAAAGACCGGAGCAAAAGAATTACACGGTACATTCCGGACGCGTTTTCCAAGTGCGATGCGATACCGAAATGAAAAATTAAGCCGGCAGGATGAAGAATATGAATTATTACTGTCCGATGTGGGAAAAATAGAACGAATAATAAAACAAATGATATAAACATGAAGAATTTAAGATTATTATTGTTTCTTCTGTCGGCAGTATTTCTAACTACTTCTTGTGCCGAGAAAGAAAAGCATTTTTTGAAAGATGAAGTTTATCGCAGACAAGTACATGAACAATTTGAGAAACGGAAGCAAGAAGCCGCCAACAGGAAAGATGTATTATTCTCTGTTTTTGAAAAAGAAAAATTGAATTCGGAACAGCGTGAAGCCCTCGAATTTCTCTATGCTTATATGCCTTTGTGCGATTTGGCGGATTACGACGGTGAATTTTTTCTGAATCAAGTCGATGCCGCTTTTAAAGCAAGGGATTATTTTTCTTGGGGGAAAACGGTACCCGATGATATTTTCCGTCATTTTGTACTGGTTTATCGTGTTAATAATGAATATTTAGATACGGCGCGTACCGTTTTTTTCGATGAATTGAAAGATCGAATTAAGAATCTCTCGATGTATGACGCTGCTTTGGAGGTGAATCATTGGTGCCACGAAAAAGTGACCTACCGAGGAACCGATGGACGAACTTCCGCCCCTTTGGCATTGGTTCGTACTTCGTGGGGACGTTGCGGCGAAGAATCGACTTTCACGGCTGCTGCACTTCGGGCGGTGGGTATTCCTGCGCGTCAATGTTACACGCCTCGATGGGTGCATACCGATGACAATCATGCTTGGGTTGAAGTTTGGGTTGACGGTCAATGGCATTATCTCGGCGCTTGCGAACCGGAGCCGGAATTAGACGTTGCCTGGTTTACAGGTCCTGCCAAACGAGCCATGATGGTTCATACCATCGTTTTCGGATTATACAACGGACCCGAAGAAAAAAATATTGAAGCAGCTTGGTATTCCAAAATCAATCTGCTGGGAAATTATGCCGAGACTCGTAAAGTAAACGTAAGGGTAGTGGACGAAAACGATCAACCGGTTGAAGATGTGCGCGTTCGTTTTCAAGTTTATAACTATGCGGAATTATATTCCATTGCCGAAAGTATGACCAATAAAAATGGAGAAGCTTCCATCATTTCCGGAAAGGGTGATTTGTTGATTTGGGCAAGTAAAAATGATAGTTACGGCTATCAAAAATCAGAACCGCAAGACGAAATAACGGTTGTAAAGTTGAATCGTCGTCCCGGACTTACCTATTCCGAGGATTTTGTGATGAATGTTCCCCCCGAACAACCGGTAAAAACGCTTGCGCCGGAAAAAATTGCCGCCAATGCTGTTCGCTTAGCTTACGAAGATTCCGTCCGCAATGCCTATATGAATACGTTTATCACAAAAGAAAAAGCCTATCGCTTAGCCGAAGAAAATCAATTGAATAAAGACGAAGTTTGGAAATACCTCGAACGCTCGCAAGGCAATTGGCAGGAAATAAGTAAATTTATAATTAAAGAAAAGGCAAATCACTATTTATTTCCGTTCTTAGCTACTTTATCGGCAAAAGATGTTCGTGATACGCCCGGCGATTATTTGAGCGGTCATTTACAAGCCGGGAAAATGAAAGAGGGTATTTCTGAAGATTTGGCTGTTCGCACCATTTTTTCACCACGCATCGAATCGGAATTGATCAGGCCTTGGAACTTTCTTTCCAAAACATCCGATGCAGCTCCCCGTGATATTCAGTCGATCATTAAAACCATTAATAATCAAATCGTTCTTAATGACGAAGAAAATTATTACAATTGCCGAATTACGCCTCAGGGCGTGTATGAGTTGGGAATTGCCGACCGGCGTTCGCGCAATATCTTTTTTGTTGCACTTTGTCGCAGTCTCGGTATTCCCGCACGAATAGAAACAGCTACATCCAAACCGCAGTATTTTGAAAACGGAAAATGGAAGGATGTCTATTTTCAACCGGATACCGCTCCTGCGATACAGTTGTCTCAGGCAAATCTGACTTTACAAAATGCGAAAGAAAATATAATAAAGCCGGCTTACAGTACGAATTATTCACTTGCATCTTTCAAAGACGGCGATTTTCACACCTTGGATTTTGAAGATAATCCGGCTGTGGCAAACTTTCCTTATACTTTGAGCTTAGATCCGGGTTATTACCGGCTAATGATCGGAAGCCGCGCGAATGACGGATCGGTCTTTGTCCGTACCGAATATTTTGAATTAAAAGGAAATGCCCGGCAAACGGCGAATATTCTCATTCCCGAAACCGAAGGAAAACTGTTGGTAAAGGGGATTATCGACATGAATTCGATAATTACCAAGAAAGACGGATCAAAGGCTACTTTGAAAGAAATATCCAAAGGAAAGGGATTGGTTCTTTGTTTCTTGGATCCCGGAAAAGAACCTTCGAAACATATTTTGCAAGATTTTCCGACTGTGCAGGCAGCGTTGGATCAATGGGGTGGGGGAGTATTGTTTATGATTCCCGACGATAAAGAAACGAGCGCTTTCGATGCTTCGGCTTTTAAAGGATTACCGTCAAATGCCGTTTGGGGCAGCGACCTTAATCGTGAATTACTGCATTCGGCAACCAATGCTTTACAAATCGATTTCAAGGACAATTTTCCTTTAACAGTGTATCTTTCGAGTAACGGAGGTATTTTATTTTCTTCGGCAGGTTATCGAATCGGCACGGGAACGGATGTTTTGACGATTATTCAGAAAGAACTGAAGACGAAAGAATAAATTTTTGATTAAAATTTGTAGAGGCTGTCTCAAAAGTAACAGGCAGCCTCTTATTTTACTATTAGAAAAAATTTCTCTCTATTCTGCAACATTGTACAAAATATTCAAGATATTTTTTGTTATTGTTCGCGTCCGCTACAAAAACAAAAAAATATTTTGCAATAACAAAAATTTGCATGGATGAACGAAAATCCGTATTTTTGCAATTACAAAATATAAAACTATGTTGTATGACAATAGAAAAAATGACGTTATATTATCCAAGCAAGCAGAAGATTTTATTCGAACAGCCCTTGAATATTGCGTCTTGATTGAAAAACACGTGCAAAGCGAACGTGATTTCTTCATTAACAACATGATTAAAATTCTTCCGCTGCTATATTTGAAAGTATCTATTATTCCTCCGATTACGGAAAACTATGACTCGGATTTGGAAACGAAGGTGAGCGAAGAAATGTATAACCGGGTGGAAGATGCCATCAGTCGATTATTAGGCAATGATAACCTTTATTTAGAGACTTTTCATCCCGATATTCGACTCAGTGATTCCCCGATTGCGGTAAAAATTTCAGAAGATTTAGCAGATATTTACCAGGATTTAGGTAATTTTATAGCCGTTTTTAAAAACGGACAAAAAGAAACGATGAATGATTCGTTAGCGCTTTGTGTCCTGAATTTTGAAAATTATTGGGGACAACGATTATTAAACGCCCTGCGTGCATTGCATTTCATAAAATATAACAATGAACCCGAATAATTAAGCGAAGCGTGAAAAGTATAACAAAAGAAGAAATAGCAACATTTGATACAGAAGAATTTAACGGTCATATTTTGGTAATCGACACTCTCAAGAAAGCGGATCAAGCGATTAACTATTTATCTGAATTTGATAATTTGGGATTCGATACCGAAACCCGCCCCTCATTTAGAAAAGGAAATATAAATAATGTGGCTTTGATTCAACTGGCAACCGATAATCGGTGCTATTTGTTCCGAATGAATCGAATCGGTTATTCAACTTCACTTATTCGTTTATTATCCGATACGGATATTCATAAGATCGGACTCTCTCTGAAAGACGATTTTACTTGCATAAGCCGACGAATGAAATTCACTCCGCAAGGGTTTATCGATTTGCAAAAAATAGTTTCGGAATACGATATTGCCGATCTCAGTTTACAAAAAATATATGCAATCCTGTTTCATAAGAAAATATCTAAAAATCAACGTTTAACCAATTGGGAAGCAGATGAATTGACAGATGCGCAAAAAAAATATGCAGCTTTGGATGCTTGGGCTTGTTTAAGAATTTACGAAAAACTATGTCATACAAACGCGTTTATTTGAATCCTCAAAAAGAAGAATCCCTGAAACGGTTTCATCCGTGGATTTTTTCAGGTGCGATTCATCATACCGACGATACCCTTGAAGAAGGAGAAATAGTCGAAATTTATGATTCCCGCAATAATTTTTTAGCTGCCGGACATTGCCAAATCGGCTCAATTGCCGTTCGTATTCTCACTTTTCGCCAAGAAAAAATCGACCGGGAATTTTGGAAAAAACGCTTGGAAACCGCTTGGCATTTGCGTCGTCAATTGGGATTAATTAACAATCCCCGCACGAATGTTTATCGTTTGATTCACGGAGAAGGCGATAACCTGTCCGGCTTGATTGTTGATATTTATGCCAATACAGCGGTTATACAAGCCCATTCGCCCGGAATGCACATCGCCCGTCACGAAATAGCTGCCGCTTTGAAAGAATTGCCGGGCAACTTTATAAAAAACATTTACTACAAATCGGAAGGAACGCTTCCTTATAAAGCGGAATTGGATGCTGAAGACGGTTACCTCTACGGAGGAACGGATATTCCCGATTTTATAGTGGAAAACGGTTTGAAATTCAAGGTCGATTGGGTAAAAGGACAAAAGACCGGTTTTTTTATCGACCAACGCAATAATCGCGATTTATCCGAAAAATATGCCGAAAATCGCAAAGTCTTGAATTTGTTTTGTTATACGGGTGGTTTTTCTGCTTATGCAATGCGGGGAAAAGCCGAATGGGTTCATTCCGTTGACAGTTCATCGAAAGTCGTTGATTTGGCAATAGCGAACATGGAGTTGAATTTCCCGGGCGACCCTCGTCACCGGGCTTTTACCGAAGATGCATTTCATTACTTAGAAAAAACCGATCAACCCTACGACTTAATAATAGTAGATCCGCCTGCATTTGCCAAGCATCGAAAAGTCTTGAGAAATGCTTTGCAAGGATATAAAAAATTAAATGCATTGGCATTTGAAAAAATACAACCGCAAGGCATTATTATCACATTTTCCTGTTCGCAGGTGGTCAGCAAAGACGATTTTCGTCTGACGGTCTTTAGCGCAGCCGCGCAGTCGAAAAGGAACGTTAAAATCCTGCACCAACTCACTCAACAATCCGACCACCCAATCAACATATACCATCCCGAAGGCGAGTATATTAAAGGATTGGTCCTATCGGTAGAATAGCAAGCAAATAAGTTAAAAATAGTTAAACATACCTTTTTTTCGTTGAAAAGTTATGTTATATAACATATTTTATTTACCTTTGCATCGTGTTTTTCATGGTATTAGATTTAAGGTTAACAATGAAGATTGGTTGTCGGGATGACAACCTTTTCTTTTTTAAATAAAATATTTTGCAATCAGGTCAGGTATATCGATTTTAGATGACACTTATTCCTTTTTTATATATCTTTGTCTCCGAAATGAATCTAAATAGTAAATTCAATACGTATGAAAAAAACAATTCTAATCCTTTCAAGTGCAATATTCGGTTTCGGCATTCCTTTATTAGCACAAAATAAATTGGTTATAAACGCTGACCAAGGCAAGGAAACCATCAGTAAAAACATCTACGGACATTTTTCGGAACATCTCGGACATTGTATTTACGGTGGTTATTGGGTGGGTGAAAACTCGCCGATTCCCAACACGCGCGGCATCCGCAACGATGTTGTGAAAGCGCTAAAAGACATTCAGATTCCCAACCTTCGCTGGCCCGGCGGTTGCTTCGCCGATACCTACCATTGGATGGACGGCATCGGTCCGCGCGACAAACGTGCTAAAATGGTGAACACCAATTGGGGCGGTGTGACGGAAGACAACAGTTTCGGTACGCACGAATTTCTCGATCTGTGCGAACAATTAGGCTGCGAACCCTACATTACCGGTAATCTCGGCAGCGGAAGTGTCGAAGAAATGTCGAAATGGGTTGAATATCTGACTTTTGGTGGAGAAAGTCCAATGGCTAATCTGCGTAAGGAAAACGGTCGCGGCGAGCCTTGGAAAGTTAAATTCTGGGGAGTTGGCAATGAAAGCTGGGGGTGCGGCGGAAATATGACACCCGAATTTTATTGCGACCAATATCGCCGTTATACCACTTATCTTCACGATTATGGAGATAATCACCTCTATAAAATTGCTTGCGGTGCAAGCGACTTTAATTATGAATGGACGGAAGTCCTGATGAAAGATATCGGGCATCAGATACAAGGTTTATCATTACATTATTATACCATTCCCTCCGGCAACTGGGGCAAAAAAGGTTCGGCAACGCAATTTGACGAAAAAGAATATTTTAATACCATATCCAACACGCTTGTCATGGATGAATTGGTTCGCAAACATTCAAATATCATGGATAAATACGATCCGCAAAAACACGTTGGATTGATGGTTGACGAATGGGGCATCTGGACGGATGTCGAACCCGGCACCAATCCCGGATTCCTTTATCAGCAAAACTCATTGCGCGATGCGATTGTAGCCGGCATCAACCTGAATATTTTCAACAATCACTGCGACCGCGTGAAAATGTCGAATCTTGCGCAAACCGTTAATGTCTTGCAAGCCGTTATCCTCACAGACGGCGACAAAATGCTGCTCACGCCAACCTATTGGGTGTATTATTTATATAAAGTGCATCAGGATGCAACCTTGTTGCCAATATTTCTTACTTCAAACACTTACGAATTGGACGGCAAGAAAATAAGCGCAGTCAACGTTTCCGCATCCAAAGACGCTTTGGGAAAAATCCATATCACTTTGGTGAATATTGACCCGAACAAACCTCAAACAGTTGATACCGAATTACGTGGTTTTACCGCTAAAAAAGTTTCGGGAAAAATCCTGACTTCCGCTAAAATCAATGATTACAACACTTTCGACAAGCCGAATACCGTAAGCATAAAAGATTTCGGAGATGCTAAATTATCCGGAGGAAAACTGACTGTAACATTACCGTCAAAATCAGTAGTAATGCTTGAAATAGAATAGGAAAAGGATTGTCATTGCGGGCAGGCTTAAAAGTTTGTCATTACCGGCTTTACCCGTAATTCTCCGATAAACGATAATAATACTTTACATAAAAAATTAATTATATTAATATGAATTGGACTACAAATCAATTTATTTGGCTCGATTGGTTAATTATGGCAATCGGCTTAATAGGTATAGCGTGGGCTGTATGGAACGCTATCCGGAAGCAAAAACTTCTTACGGCAGAATCGAGTCGCGAGTATTTTCTTGGCGGCGAATCCTGGTGGGTGATGGGTGCTGCAATTTTTGCTGCTAACATTGGTTCGGAACATCTTGTCGGATTGGCAGGAGCAGGCGCAGAAACAGGCATGGGAATGGCGCATTGGGAAATGCACGGATGGATGATTTTAGTATTCGGTTGGGCTTTTGTGCCGTTCTACAAACACAGCGGAGTTTTTACGATGCCCGAATTTTTAAATCGTCGCTACACACGCAGAACGAGTTCGTGGCTTTCAATTATCACGCTGGTTTCTTACGTTTTGACAAAAGTGTCGGTAACAGCTTTCACGGGCGGGATTTTCTTGCAAAGTTTAATCGGTTTGCCTTTTTGGTACGGCGCAATCGGGTTGGTACTGCTGACTGGCGTTTTCACGGTTGCCGGCGGAATGAAAGGCGTGATGACGCTTTCAAAAATTCAAACGCCGATTTTGATTATCGGCTCGTTTCTTGTGCTGTTTTTGGGACTGTACGCTTTGGGCAGAGGCTCTGTTTCGACAGGATGGACATCTATGATCGACCACGCCAGAAGCCTGAATCAGGGTTTCGGAACTAATCACTTGATGCATTTCGATAAAGCAGACCCGCTATACGAAAAATTTCCCGGATTATGGGTACTTTTAGGATCAGCGATTATCGGTTTTTGGTACTGGTGTACCGATCAGCATATTGTTCAACGTGTACTGGGTGGAAAAAATATGAGAGAAATGCGCAAGGGTACAATTCTGGCCGGTTACTTTAAGCTTCTGCCGGTATTTATGTTCTTGGTTCCCGGAATGATTGCCGCAGCTTTGGCAGCTAAACCCGAATCGGGATTTACGATGGGAGCAACCGACGAGGCATTCGGCTCGATGGTAAAATTTGTATTGCCCGCGGGAGTGAAAGGAATTGTTACCGTAGGATTTATTTGCGCATTGGTAGCTTCGTTAGCTGCTTTTTTCAATTCCTGTGCAACGCTTTACACGGTAGATTTCTACAAGCCGAAACATCCGGATGCCGGCGAAAAGAAACTCGTTTGGATTGGTCGTGTCGCAACTTGGGTAGTTGTTTTGCTCGGATTGGTATGGATTCCCGTAATGAAAGGACTTGGAAGTCTTTATGCCTATTTGCAGGACGTACAGTCGCTGCTTGCGCCTGCAATAGTAGCGGTATTTATTTTGGGAATTTTCTCGAAAAGAATCACGCCTAAAGCAGGTGAAACAGGTATTATCGTCGGTTTCGTGATAGGGATTATTCGTTTGATATGCAACATCTTTAAAGACAACTTAAATTCTTTGAATATTAATTGTTTAAATTGGTTCTGGAATACCAACTGGTTGATATTTGAAGTTTATTTGTTACTTTTCATCATCGCTTTGATGGTAGTTGTCAGTATGTTTACAAAACAAGCAAGTGAAGAAAAACTCGCAGGAATTACCTATTTTTCACAAACAGTAGAACAAAAGGAAGAAACCCGCAACAGTTGGACGAAATGGGAAGTGATTGCTTCACTTGGAGTAGTAATATTCTGTGTTTTGTTTTACATTTATTTTTGGTAAAAATATTTATATGCCGGAAAAACTGAAACAGGAAGTACTCCGGGCTAACTTGGATTTGGTCAAACACGGTTTGGTCATTTTCACCTGGGGTAATGTCAGTGCGATAGACCGGAAGAAAGGCTTGATAGTCATCAAGCCTTCCGGCGTTTCGTATGACGATATGAAAGCGGAAGATATGATTGTCCTGGATTTGGAAGGAAAAGTGGTCGAAGGACAACTGAGACCCTCTTCCGATACGGCTACACATCTGATACTGTATCAATCATTCCCGAATATAGGCGGAGTAGCGCATACACACTCCACCTTTGCAACCGCCTGGGCGCAAGCCGGGAAAGATATTCCGAATATCGGCACGACACATGCCGATTATTTCAAAGACGATATTCCCTGCACCCGTTCAATGACACTTGAAGAAATAGCAACCGGATACGAACGTGAAACCGGCAAGGTTATCGTAGAGCGTTTTGAAAGACTGAATCCCGATTATACCCCCGGTGTTTTGGTCAATAACCATGGACCTTTCACCTGGGGAACCGATGCCGGAAATGCCGTACACAATTCCGTCGTTTTGGAACAAATTGCAAAAATGGCGTTTATCTCCTATTTAATTAATCCGGAATTAACAATGAATGAAGAGCTTATCAAAAAGCATTTTTTCAGGAAACACGGACCCGGAGCATATTATGGACAGGGATAGTTGAAAATTGATACTAAGAAAAACATTAAATTACAAATGAAATCCACTTTATTTACTATTTTTTTATGCGCTGTGTTTCTGCTAAATGGAATGTTAGAAACCGTATCTGCCCAATTGAAACCGGGCATTGATTATCCCGCCGAGATTGAAGATCCTCAATGTCTGGGAATTAACAAGGAACCGTATCACGCTACCCT
>Ga0123354_10006914_pt1 | contig 16944 bp, 10 predicted proteins | sample TergutLab28metaG_2_FD_97872 | JGI IMG/M metagenome (GOLD analysis project Ga0123354, IMG submission 97872) | Labiotermes labralis P4 segment gut microbial communities from Petit-Saut dam, French Guiana - Lab288 P4 | ecosystem: Host-associated > Arthropoda: Insects > Digestive system > Gut ...
ATAAATACCCTGCATAAAGGAGATGATGAAGATGATAATAGTAATAATAATAATAAGCCTTCACTCACAGCAGAGCTTAATCTTGCTGGTGCCTTCGTTCTGTTGCTGCCTAGATTTAAAATCGCGAATATTTCCAAGGAAAACATGAAAGAGCGAGTAGTTTAAACGTTCCTTCCTACGTTTTAAGGACTACAGAGTTTCTCCATATCACAAAAAAACACATTACATTAGAGTATATGATGTTTGTACTGCGCCTGTTTTAGTGTTCAGATATTCAGCTTTAACTTCGACTTTAGCTCGTGTTTCACATAAAGGACTTCGTCTCAGCTGCAAAGGCCAATCATTGTGGACTATTATAATAATTGTACGAAAAGTTTCAAGCTGATTATCTGTTATTTTTGACTGACTGTAACTAAATATCAGATTATTTTGACAAATGTTAGTAAATCCCGCTAACACGAAATGCCACTTTAAACGTTCTGGTGGGAGCCGCTCTGTTGTGTACGGAGAGACAGACGAAGGGAGAGACATTAAGTTTGTAACAGTCACTTTCACCATTTGTTTCCGAAAGAACGTAATAGGAGATTATTCACTTATGTTTACGTGTGGCTTACGGAAATTTATCAGGTGTGCAGCTTTTGTGGTGTCCATTTGAACACCATTACGCTTCTCCTCCCAGCTGTGTAACTATAGGAATATAGACTTTGGGTAATGGTAGGGTAAATATCTGTCATGAAACCACAACTATGGTAATATGGATTTATGATAGTATTTAATAGCAAACAAATAACTACATGTTTCGGCCAATAGCGGCCATATTCAGGTTATTACAATTTTTCTATTTTTGCTATTAAATACCATCATAAATCCATACTACCATAGTTGTGGTTTCATGACTGATATACTCGTATACCCCACCTTTAGTCTTTCTACACACAACGAGAATGACACACCTCAGAATTATAGACTTTGGGAATTATGACTTTGCAATTCAGTGGCAAGCGCTCATATTTATTTGTCTATTTATTTATTTATAAAACGTAAAGTGGTAAGTATAATTTTTAAGGAACAAATTTTGTATAAATTGATGTTCTGAAGCAAAAAGAATTGTGGAACTTTATTTCATATTGTAACTTCAACATAAATTGTACCGTAACGGGGCAAATAACTATATTTGGGAGGGGGTCAGATTTAGCTAACCTCAACTGTAGATGGTTAGTGAAAAACGTCGGGCTACTGCAGCTTCGGCCGCAGAAATCATACCCTTTATCCTTTGCGACGGAGAATTTCTCAATTTATACTTTTCAATCCATACCGAAGACAACTCGTTACCTTAATCGGAGTTTTCATAGAATGTATAAAACTTAAATATGACGCAACCTGAGAGATCAATGCGATATCGATATACTTTTTTGGAATACTTGTAGTTCTGGAAAACGCTTTTTATGTTGGTCCTGGTTTTGGACGATGACGTCCTATGGATGCGAAGAGCAGTACCCAGGTTCTTAATAATAAGCTGCTTGTGTTCTTAGGGTGGGAGAGTAGGCTTATGAGGAAGAAATGGTCCTTGAGATTGGGTACGCAATAATGGGGTTGCGACTGTAAAGAGCCTAAGGGAACATGTCGAAAGGGACCATTTGCTTAATGGGGAGGAAAGAAGAAAGCCAAGAAAAGAGCCAGAAACATCTACACCAAACTCTATTTTGATGTGCTTCTTTTCCTTTTTTGGTGTAACTTTGTCTTCCTTCTTCATAATATATATATATATATATATATATATATATATATATATATATACATACGTGTATATAGACTAACTATTGACGTACACAAGGATCGATCAGAAAGTAATATTAGCTACATAATTTATACCCTCGCAACTGAAAAACCTAAACGAACTGTGCTATTAAAGGGGAAATTCGTTGCCAAGCTGAAACTACCTTTTTCCAATGCCGAAGCAAAATTTTGGAAGCAAAATATTTAGAAATTATCGCTGTGCTTAAAACATTTCTGGCACGATGGTTGGTAAGAGAGGACACGGGCTTCTGTCACAAGGTAAAAGGAAAGCAGGTCTCGCGCTATGAAAAAAACATTCGAAGTGATGATGGTTACACACAAAAAATATGGAAACGGGACAACAATTAAATCTGAACCGTCCATATAAGAAATAAAGATAAAGAACTCAAAATTCGTGCATGTGCTCTATGAACTTATTTTTTGGGTGTTTTGTTACTTTATATTAGCAACCATTTCTTATCTTGCTTTCTCAAATATCCCATCTACTACCTTAATTTTAGAGGCCTCTCCCTAACCTACCTACTTACTTACATAGACACATACATACATACTTACTTACCTACTTACTTATTGACTTACTCACTTACTACACGGAGCAGAAACTGACCAGTTCACAGTCAGTTCAGAAATTCCTGCATTTTATAGAACACGAATGTTCATTACGCATTAAAAAGTGCCCGCCACCTGTCCGTATCCTGAGCCAGAACTCAACCCACTTCCTGAAGATCCTTCTTAATATTATCTTCCCATCTATGTCTGCGTCTTCATGTGGTCTGTTCCCCTCAAGTTTCCCCACAAAAATTCTGTATACAGCTCTCCTTTCCTCCATACGTGCCACATACACTCAATCCTCTCCCTAACCTTACGAAATTATCACCTATCTGTTTCTTACATTGTCGGTTTTTTTTCCACTTCTCATTTCAGTTTCTTCCTTTTAGCTGTTTATTTAGTTTTGTTATTATCGTAACCCATAACGTCTTATAAACCATTTCCTTTCCCTTATGTAAATTTATTTTTCCCCCGACAAAATTTCTTCCGTTCCTTTCATCACATTTAGCTGGATGGTCCACAACTCAATTCCCGGTTCTACCTTCAGTATATCGATGAGAAGGTTTCGTAGCATTTTATTATATTTTACCACGAACATTGAAGCACAAGTTTTTTTAATGTTCTGCTGACCGTGCATCTCAGTACAATTTTATTAATTAACCAACTTAATGCACAAATACTTGTTTTATAATAAGTTTATTAATATGCCTCTATAGTCGTCTCTCAACCTGTGCACCGGACGGCCACCTACAGAGTGTGACGATACCAGATGCTGTATAATACAATTTGACCTTCTGTTTATGAGCACAACAATGCTCGAAACATGTAGAGACACATAATAAACTTATTATAAAAAAAAGAATTTGTGCATTAAGTTGGTTAATTACTAAGATTGAAGCACCAGATTTCTCCGAAACCTTAAAAGTACAACTTACGTGTATACTAATTTTACGTCCTACTTAAATTCAGTATCATCACCATCATCATCATCATCATCCTTGTCGCCGTTGTCGTCATAGTTATCCTTAAAACCACCGTCATCGCCGCCATCATTGTCATCGTTATCATCATTATCTACACGCCTTGAAAGATTTGAATATTCAAGCTTTTTGTTGGTTCGTTTCAAAGTGTCGGTTCTCTGTTGCTAGCATGTTCCAACTTCGAACATACGAGTACTGTATATGTGCTGTTGGGACTCTGTTCAAACTCATGCACTCTATGACATTGGGGTAAAGCATTTTGAACATAAGCGGCAGGATAAGTGGTTAAATAAATACTGAGATTGTTGGTGACTTGACAGCAGTGGAACGTGTAAAATTGATGAAGTTAAATTGTCCCTGTGTAGTTTGTTGGAACGTTTACTGAATGTGATTAACATGATACGCCTCAAATTATGCATAATGTTATTATTACCCATTAGCAGGAGGAGTAGAACTTCTCGCATTACCTTGGGGTCTTGGAAGCACAGGGACAGGTAATATTGCCGATTGACAAGTGTTACTCAGGAAACATTCAGCTTGCCAGTTACATAATTACAAGATTGAATTAGATTAAGGGGTTTAGCTGATCGTAAAGTCTTCAAATTCAGGAAGATATCAGAGAAATGATCGTTTCGAAATACTTAAGCCCTGCAATGCAACGCAACTTGCGAACTGATATTGACTGTTGTCTCCACCATCGAACGACACAGTTCCCGGACTTTATTAGTAGAGAAATGTGATGTTTGTTCAGATAATTTGAAATGTCTCTACGGGTAACCTAATTATCATTAAATGTTCAGTAAATTACAGTGTATTACGTTATGTATAGGAAAATCAATGTAATTAACCTTGCTTAGAGCAAGACGCGTTATTTAAACATTTTTTGACCGAATAACGAAAATAGCCTAAAATTACTTCTAAATACCACCCATCCTTTTATCCTGGAATTAATTAAAACTTTAGTGGAATTCTGGGTATAGTGGAAAATAAGCAGTAATTTGCGGTGCAATTTAATCCATTTACTGCTGCTACTAACACTAACACTACCACTGCAGCTGCTACTTCTGCTACTGAGGTAGTACATAAAACTCGTCCGTAAACTTACTGCAAGAAGGTATTCATTTTTCGTTAGGTTAAAGAAATATATTTGTAGGGAAGTTAATATTTTGTTGTTACTACACGAAGAATTTATTGTTAATTATGATGCCCTTGCTACTTTCATAAACTTCGTCGTCGTCATCATCATCATCATCATCATCATCAACATCATCATCATCATCAACAACAACCACTCTAGAGGGTTTGTCGTAGTGCGTGTTCCCTAATCCTCAAAGTGCAGTTGGTCCTTCCATCGTTTCAAAGGGCGTCCTATGTTTCCCCTCCCTGTAGGTTTATACTGCAGCGCCTGTTTTGGAGTCCTGTTAGTGTCCATGTCTCTAAGTGTTGTGGCCACTTTCGTTAATATTGTTGTATTTCCCGAACAATGTTCTGCACTCCACTATCATAAACTTGTTAAGTTAATATGAGGTCTGATGGGCTGCAGTGGTTCAAGCCAGTGGATGACAGACTTAAATCTCAAATGATCTCTACCTGGAAATATATAAAGTATGTCTGAATTAAAATTGAACAGAAAAAAATAGTAGCTTTATAGGACTGAAAGTTGAGGACCAGAGTTTTACTGATATTGCCGGTGATTTTGCCCATCACTTCGAATCCATTTATAATTCATCTTTTCCGACACTCGTCTTATTGTGCTGCTTAGAAAATATGATCTGCCTCTTTCATTTTAGCTGACGCCGTCAGTATGACTTTCAACCCCCTTGAATCATCCCAGTGTGTGCCCCTCGACTGCCTGTCTTCCTTCATTATTAAGGGTTTCAGATATTTTTGCTCCTTTGCTAACTTATGTTTGTAACAGCAGTTTAACTACTCCCATGTTTCACACACTGCTGCTACCTTTAAGAAAGAGCTCAACCTTTTTCCTAAAGAAGTCAAAAGGAACAGCGAAAAAAATATTTCCAGTTTGTGTTCGACTGTATAAAATGTTCTTGGATATATCAGTAGAAAGTCTCTTATGGCCAAACCCACACTAAGAAATCACTTAGGGAACAAATTGTTGGTACTCAATACCCAATCCACCGACCAGGAAAATGACCGTCATCTGTTGTTTGGAAGTAATGCATAAAGTTAAATGGCTGTATCTCCTAAAGGTAATACTCTATTGGCAAATATAACACCATTTTAAAGCCTATAATATCCTACGTTTGACTGAACTGGAGTAGCGTATTTGGTGTAGTGAATAGATTACGGGCTCGATGATACTGGTTTCGGTTCACGAAAGAGCAAGTGTTTTATGTCTCATAGATAATGGCGATAGAGTTTCTGTGGTCTACCTTGCTTCTGATTAAATGCGTATTGGGCTGTGACTCTGGGAATAAAGCTTCCGCGACGTGAGGCTGACCGGTCATTTCCTTCCAACGTCGAGTCCTCCTACAAGCCTTCAGGAAGTATGAAGCGGCGACTTCATCATCTTAGCTGCCATTTTAAAGCAATACAATTTTCTCATTTTGCCTCTCGATGTTTTGTATTCACATTACGATCGCCTTGGAGGCTTGAGTTTGTAATTCTCCCAAGTGAGTTTCAACTCCTTTTTGCTCTCAACTAAGAACTCAAAGAACTACGCTGTGCTGGTCGAGGTAGGTTGCCATTGTTTTGAGGAGATGAACATTAGGCTCGCCGATGAGGTCGCATGTCTGGCAACGTTGCATTGTACCTCGAGCTTCATTCGGTGTTGACCGCTGCAGTACAGCAGTTATATATTCTATTGTCTACAGACATTTTGTATATGAAAAAATATTAAAAAGTAGCATGAAATAAGTTAATTATTTTGTACTTCTAATCTGTGTGATTAAACAAGTGGTACGAAGTTTCATACTGTTGTTACAGTAAAATATATATTGCATTAAATTATGAACGAATAATCTTTTTATTTTTCGCGACTGAAAATTGAACAGTGACGTTAAAGGCTTTGATGTTCTGAAGGTCACTTACGCAGACAGTATAATTTGCTGTCTGAAAAATTCATAACTCGAAAATAATGCGTTATGACACGTTTTGAATAATACATTTTAATTTACATTACTAAATAACGTCAACAACATAGCATCTGCTGCTCATTTTATTTCAACTCTCAGGCGATTGGATATAAGATAATATTTGACTTGCATTTTAAGTATCTGAGAAACGCGTACTTTTACTTGAGGGCATAAAACAAGATAGCCATTCTACTGAAATAATCACAGAATTCTGTAACAAATTATTTGCAGCTTTTATTAATATTTTACTATCACTTTAGTGATCTTACTCAAAAAATAAATAAATGTTTTGCAGTTAAAATATATTTCCGTTTGGAGAATTTTATTTTGTGTAGGTCTGTTTATGTATAGTTGAAACCACTGGAAACAACATAGCTTATAAGTAAACGAAAATCCTGAAATCGTTAAGAGAAAATGTAACTTGTAATACCTCGGAGTAGATAAGATTATAGGTTAATTGTAAAACTGATATGGAATGAAGAATTTGGATGGGAATCAGGTTAACGTGACTAAGAAAAGAGCCCAGTGGCGGGCTGTTTTGAGATCGACTTTCGAATTTAAAAAAATACGGGCAGTTCAGAATAATATTAGCTTATAAAAAGCTCCCTGTGACACGAAACTAAAGCGTCATTTGTATTTTTAAAATAAAACGTGTCTTATTATTTGGTATTTAATACATAACATTTTTTCGTTACAAAACATTTTACACATTCTGACCCGGTAACTGAGGGACCCCTGTAAATTTCAGAGAAGTTATCCCAGATCTTTGCAATGTAAGGATTCAAAATATTTTTTTTTTACAAAGACGGAGACCATCCAGAAGCAACTTACAAAAAGGTTTAGTATTCTGTAATTTTGAGGGTCCCCATGTGTCACGGAACAAATCCCAGCCATATTTTCTGTAGAAGCCTCACCCACACTACTGTTAATACGGTAACCTCATCAAGGCCACATTCCTTTGTAAAATATTTTTAATTTTGTTCCTCATTTTTTAAATTTAGGTTTATGAATTATCATTTTCGCCTTAAAATGCCGCCATGTTTCACGCTAACGAGCTAACATGGCTATGGAACTTCTGTTTCGAAAGAGTTGGATATTTTCTCACTACCTGAGGGATATTTGGCTTCGGCAGAATGTCTCTGCATCTTACATTCATTTCCTTCGATTTTATGTTTCGTTCCTTTCCTTAAAAATTGCTTCGTTTAAGGATTATTTTTCGGAATGCTTTCTTGTAACTAGAGTGGGGAGAGTTAAGAATTATACTAAACTGTATTTTCAAAACTTTTTAAATGGATTTATATTCGATGTAATTCCCTAGATCGAAGACCTTACATCAAGTTTGTGTGAGAAAATCAAACAAATATATAAATCTCAAAAAATTAACCACTGTAACAATGTGTGACACCGAAAACAAATTAAAATGAATTAAATTAAAACCAGGCTGTACTAACGCTAACCAATATGCTTTTAAAATTCGTTAATATTAAAATTATTTGAACTGTAAGGATCTGCTAATGATTAAGGCTAATCGTGCTTCGCATTTGGTGTGACCAGTCTGAAAATATAGGAAACTTTGACGCAGATTTTTCTCATTTCGTAGTCCATTACCGAAACCCCCGGATACTGAATTCAAATTAGAACACGATGAAGATTTTTAATACATTTTTCAATTTATTACTTACTTACAAATTTATTTTCAGACGCTATAGTATCGGAATTACTAAAAGAGACTTTAATTAATTTACAGACATGAAAGTCGATCACAAAACAAGTTTGCATGACAGTGGTAATGTAAGGGTGATTCGTCTTCGAGAAATTATAATCTGTTTCCAATATTTATATCTTTATGGAACGACAGCCCTGTGGTGGGCTGGGATCTCTTTATCAAGGCTTCAAGATCATACTCAGACACACCACACTTGTTAGGACTCCTCTGGACGAGTGACCAGTCCGTCCCAGAGACCTATATCTGACAACACACAACACTCACAAGAGACATCCTTCATCCTGCGGGTTTCGAACCCGCAGTCCCTGTAAGAGAGCGACCGCAAGGCCATGTCTTAGACTGTGACCACGAGAATCGGCAGTTTGTTTCCAATGCCGAAGAAAACTCTTGGCTTCCACACATCTGAAGGTTGTAACGAAATCGATAATCGTCTGATGTGATTGCTGATAATGAAGGACAAGAGCTTATATAAAACGGGAAAGGGAAAGCTCGTCTTTCGGTGCGATAAACTTCTCATTTGTGGTGGGGAATATGGAAAAATGAGAGAGTAACAATCCAGTGTTATTAAAGTAGAAAACAAATAGCGCTAATTTTATGTCCAGTAAACTTATTTTCTGAACGAAATTCGTACAGTGTAAATTAAACAGCCAATAAATTTACAGCGTTTCCTCCGGAGTGAGATTGGCGAGAGTAATATTGGTATGCACTTCAGCGTCTTTGGTAGTTTTTCCTTCGAAGAGAGATTTTCAGGCCGCAACACTCATGACACTAATATTGGTTTACCAAATTTTAACATTTTTTTCCCTGTTTTTTATGTTTCTAGCCATAAATAGACATTATTTTCCTAAACAGTAACTGATTAGTTTTTGCAATGGAAATAGACCGTGTTCTGTGTGAAGCAATACTTTAATTTTTATATGATGCCAATTAATGTCATTCTTCAAAAGCTTAGTAAAATTCTTGTATTCCTTGCATAGAATGCATGAAGGAATCACGGATCCAGGACGCGGGTAACAACATATATGTAAGAATCCGTCTTAACCTAACCACCTCCTACGTTAAAAAGTTCTTTTCTTTCTTATATGCCTACCAGCCATTTCTTTCCCAGCGAAAAGACGGAGATTTTATCGCTTTGCTTTACGTCTGAACGGTACCAAACACGTAGATACGGCAAACCTTATGCTGCACAGAAGAACGTCAGTCGTGAGACTGGAGATCCCAGTTCAGGTTTATCTCTGTCGTTCCAGACCAACATCCTTTGTACTCCTGGCTGCGTGGAACAATCTTCCTCTTCTCTATTGGGAGTAGTTGCTGCGAGAACGCTGAAATTGGACTTCTGGTAGATTGTGAGAAATAAAATAAACTGTACGGCTAAATAGTGGATGTTATAGAAAAATTCTGTAGGTTACATCTCTGTTATGTTGACCTCTTTGGTAGGATTAATATGTTTCTTGTAGCAAGTGCTTAAATGGGTACGCAAAGAATATCGCGTGTCTCACATTCTTCTGAACTGAAGGAAAAATAATGCGATTTCCCGGGCGTGGTATATTTCCGACGAGCACGCTTTAAGTCAATTTTTTCATAAGTCGACAATACCTTGTACCTATACATCGACTGTCTGCTATCCAGCACAAGAAGTTATATATAAAATTTGTAGTAAACATTCTTTAACAAACACTTGACAAATGAAAAATAGCAGTTGTGTAGGTCTAAATAGCATTGTTCATGATGGAATACTTATTGTATCAGTGTGTTAAGTAAGAGTGGTCTGAAATCGTTGGCGGTTGGTCTAGTGAGTCGGGAAGCTTCTCCATTAAGTTATATATTATCCAGGATTGTGAAGTGAGAGAGAAAGCCAACAAGATGCAACAGTTAGATGTTTATTTTTAACAATTTCTCAACATGTTTCGGGCATCATTATGCCCATCTTCAGGAGAACAAGACTATGTTACTGCATGTGTTGTGCTGCGCTGGTACTGCTGGATGTGGTTGGTAGCGGTTTTGGGGCGCTGCCTTGTGGGGTGTGAGCACTGTCGAACAGTAACCTTCACAGTGCTCGCACCCTAAAACGCAGCGCCCCACAACCGCTACCAACCACATCCAGCAGAACCAGCGCAGCACACCACATGCAGTAACATACGTCTTGTTCTTCTGAGATGGGCATAATGATGCCCGAAACATGTTGAGAAATTGTTGAAAATAAACATCTAACTGTTGCATCTTGTTGGCTTTCTCTCTCACTTCACAATTTGCTCACGATGCAAGGTCACAGACACTTAAAAATTATCCAGGATGTTGGAAAACCTTATTGACTTAAAAATCACTAAAGTGAGAAGACTTATTATTGTGTATTTTTGTAAGCGCTGTCCACACTTCAGCACTCTATTATTGATATCACATAATCCTTGAAGCAGAAACTTGACCAATGTTTAAAACTTAAGCCGTGTATGTCTTTAACCAGCGTCAACAGAGTGTCATCCCCTGTTGTTCAAAATCTTTAGACTTATTACATTCAACATCGCTGCTCTGTCTGCTAATGTCCATCCTCTTTGTAGACGTATGAGGATGTGGAAACATAGATCCAGCATCTTAAACTCTCTCTAGATAAAGGCGAATCATCTTTTTCAGTCTGTTTATGCTTTACGCCGAGAGAGATAGCACAACGGCACCCAGTGGATAGAGCAGTGTATGAACATGGTGGATAAAAAAATCTCTGTCGCTACCAAAAATTGTTCCACAGTTCTCCGTAATGTATTTTGAGGGGAACTAAATCTATCCTAAAAATATATCCCTCTTCAAAGCTTCAGCATTCCACAGAAGAGTGGTTACATGAAGTTTTCCCTTCAATTTCACTCTAACATTTCCGGCTATTTATTTCACACAACCGTGTTTAATTAAACTTTTATTTTCAGTTTAAGATTATTTGCAATACTTTGAAATCGATACAATTAATAAAGTAACCAAAGAAGATATACAAGAAAATATATTTCCGTTAGTGTAGAAGTCATATTTATTATATTCCTATTTGGAATTACATTGAAGTCATAACGTATTTTCATATAAGAATGGTCTCGATGTTATCGTAGTAACAAAATCTCTAGAAATAAAAACTTACATATATCTATTTAGCTACAGTATTTCTAGTGGATGTGTAAAACATTGTCGCCTAATGCAGTTGATAAGAGAATAGTCGTAGAGTGTAGAAGTCATGGTCTGTATCTGAGGTGCGTACGAAGAGGTATTAAAGTCATATTACCGAATAATATCTGCTTATTTTGGGAGATATAGTCGTATAAGCTTTTAGATATTTATCTGCCACTGTTATAAAAAACGTTTATTTTTTCACGCCCCTGAACACCGGCAGTTGCCTCGGGTTCTGTATCGTGTAAAAGGCCTACATCCGCATGGAATTCATGGACATTATTTCCCCTATATTTCAGATTAAATTATGTTCTACAAGAGTCTCAAAGTATTCTACATTTTTTTTTTGATGAAAGAAATTTAAACGATGATGTTCCCATACTGAGGGATAGGATAAAATGAACATTCTGCTTATGTTAATTTACTGTGTTAATCTAGCCCATTAGCTTTGTAGTAAGGAAAGTTTGTTCAATGATATTTAGTCGATTATAAGATACAGAACTTAAAAAAAATTTGAGGACGATAGCCACGGTGGAGTTATTTTCTAGAATACTGTCATTGCAGCACTAATTAGCAAAGTTACAAAAGGGATGAAATAACTCGCCACAATTTTTGCAATAAATTCTTTACTTATTTCTTCGCCAAATTTCTTTCACAGATGTATAGATTATATTTGTACGCGCTGATTTAGAATATTAGAGTGGAAAATCAACTTGTGTAATAATTCCAACGTGTCTGTTTACGTTTCAAAACATTTAAAGCCACAGTTTAAATTAAAATATGGCAAACAACACATACACACACACACACACACACACACACACATATATATATATATATAAAATGTGAAACAGATCATGAATTATCCTCCATAAAGTCAGAAAATTTATGTGAAATTTCTTGGTTTCTATTAATAAATATACAATTTTATTACGCGTTTTGCGCGTTCTAAAATTTATGTTGACCAATAAAATTAAACCAACGCAAAGTATGTTTCAATCAACCTGTTTAAGAAAATGGTAGACGTAAACGCAGAAGAGCTCTGCTACTTTCTTTTAATTCTAATGATCAGCTCTAATCATATTGAATGAAATACTGCCTGTGCAAATACTCCTATTTTTCAGAGCACGCAGCAAGCAATGCCGAGATGTAATCCAGAGAAGTAACTTACAAGGCCAGGAAAGAAAGAGCTTTCATAGTATCGAGTGTGATGTAACGTAGGAATCAGCTTCGTAAAACATTCCATAGATTGCACGGACTTTTATTTTGCTGAAACATGTTCTGCAATGGGGCTCGGCTCCTCTTGTCATCTTCTCTTCAATAACGCCTAGTACTTCTCTGTCGCCACCCCATGATGTGCAGTTTAGTGCAAGTCACTAATTTCTGTCAAAACAACAACCGATATTATGTTGTCATAATTTTTTAAAATACATTTTTTTAAAAATTTCTTTGCTTTGTAATTCCTTACTGCATAAGTCGATACAGTATCATAAATTCAGTTTTTCATTCCGGCTTTAAATCTCTGTGAAAAGACGTTTTACAATTTGTAAAATGTATTTTCTATTCCTCCCGAAAATAAATTTTTACACTTGGAGTACAATGTCGATATTCCTCGGTTATAAATAATTATTTTGAAACTATATATCTTCTATGTGGTTCTCAATGTGTGTGTTTTACATATCCAGTAATTTAAAAGGAGAGTGTTTACGACAGAGAGACTGTTAGATATGTAAGTCATTTCTTGTAGATTTGGATGATTTATTTTTATTTCATTTTCCAACATAAACAGAAGTGGATGACATAAAGGACGGTTCATTGTATTAAAAATATTTTCCAGAATTGTTTGTGGTAGCTTCACATTATAAATGTGTATATCCATTTCACATAAATAGCACAGCCTTTCTTTTCTTTGTTCCTTTTAAAAAGAAGAAGATTTTTGATTCATTTCACAGAGCACATAATGTTACATGAAGTACTACAGCAGCTGAAAATGTTTCTATGTTAGTTAATGTACAAAGACTAATATGTGAAATATAGAATACTCATATAGTACTGGACAGTGAGTCACTGAAATTTACTGAACCCTCTGAAAGCTGACGTAATAGTACTTAAGAAATAGCAGGAGCGTCATAAGAAGGGAGCGATATAGGTTTTGTGAAAAAAATTTATTTCAGGACAGGGGACAGCACCCATTTCGTAGCGGGACCCCACAATTCTCCCGCCCGCCCTTCTGATATGAGTAACATGAAAATAAAGATTTTATCACGGTAAGAAATAGTGGCATGAAGTAAGGACAGAGGAAGTTTCATTTGCTGGTTACTGATAAGTGGTCATGAATTTGAAACAAAAGTTAATGGTATTTAGAGAAAGAGGATAAAGGTTGGTGGATTGAACCTGGAGGGCTAAGCAAGAAGTATGTAGTTCGAAAAACCACATGTAAAATTCACGTTCTAAAATTTTATAACTCTTTAAAGTTTCAGGTTAATTTATGTGAATACAATAACAATGTGACGCCCCGCCAAATGTTAATCTCACGACATCTTATGTGTAACGCAATAAAATGTGCTTTAATAGACAAGACAAAATTCAGATTCTTTAGTTAGTAAAAACCATTGTACTAGTGAAAACACTGTAATTGTCTATGATGTGAACCAACACATTGCTATTCTATTAATTTGGCACTAACAAGTCTAATGGTGCCGGAGAACCGGGTCGGTTACGCACACATATGTAGGTAGTTACCGCGAAAACCTCTCGACCCGCCGAAGCTAGGCACATTTCATGTACTTAATGACTGCGGAAATTCCGCGACCAAGGCAGGCAAGGCACATCCATTTATATCGTTTCCGTCGAAACCCTCACGACAAAGGCAAGCAAGGCTCACTCTATGACGTAGTTACCGTGGAAATCTGAACTATGTGTATTTTGTACGTCGTACTTCCCGCAGTGGTGCTAGTAGTAAGTGCGGAAATCCGAATAATTGATACGCGTGTGTGTGTGTGTGTGTGTGTGTGTGTGTACGTACGTATATATATATATATATAAAATCTAATATATGTATGTATGTATTGTATGTACTTATGTAATAAATGTATATACGTGTGTATGTATGCATATACTACGTATGTGTGTGCATGTATGTATGTATATATGTATTATCTAATATATGTATTGTATGTACTTATGTAATAAATGTATGTGTGTTATGTATGTGTGTATGTACGCATATACTATGCGTGTGTATTTGTATGTATGTATATATGTATGGACGTATGTATGTATTTATATATGTATTTAATATATGTATGTATGTATGTAATGTATGTATATATGTACATTATACTGTAACATTTGTGCCTGGCAATCCCGTAGGTAGATGACGTTGAAACTTGAAGACTGTACGTATAATTATACTTTCGTAGTAATTAGTGTTGAAACCCAAATAATGGTTATATATATTTATGTGTATATATAGTAATAGTGTCCAGCGACCCTTTACATAGTTACCGTGGACACCTCTGTTATTTTTGTCCTTTATATATCTTCTGCGCTTTCGTGAGACTGAATTCTGCGGTGTTGCATCCAGCCATCAGATGGCATTCCTTGGAACTCCAACATTTAGCCTAGTTACGTCACCCGATATCTGGTGGCGCTCCGTGGACATCTAGCGTGGTCGTGTGATAGGACTGACATTCGTAAAGTAGGCTGTGTCTAAGATTATAATAATGGAGTACCATATAATATGCACTATAATTTACGAATTAATTGTCGAGAAGCCTTTGTCTATTGACGTAATTTTTATTGCACCTTAAAGGCGTTTGTTATTTGTATTTTGTAATTAAATAGAGAGAAATATAAGAGTTGGCAGATTGTGTACATATAATATACCAACGTTGTAGAATGACACGAATTGTATTGCTTTATACTCTCTTTCCTGCTTATGTTCTTTCTTCCAGGGGTTTTTTGGCTAAAAACTATTGGTCTCTATCACAGACCAATATTCATGTACTTGTAATTATATGACAATGTGCCGGGTTTCGTTGCAGTGGAACAAAGTGCATCTCTACATTTTGAATTCACACTCGTTATTGTGTAATTAACGACCGTTAACAAAGTGTGATTAGAGTGCCTGGGCTTTATTTACAACCAGGTAACTGTGTCACTGCTATTTGTACAGATTCCTTCATTGAATTTGTCGAATGTGCTGTTGGCAAATCGCAAATTATTTTGTTACATAACATTAATTTTATTGTAAAATTTTATACGATATGCCATGTCATGTTACGTATTTAAATTATGATTTATCATCAGAACATTAGACATTTTATATATATATATACACAGATTGGAAATTGCCAGCCTCAGAATTTGCATGTGGTCTACCCTTTTATATTCTGGGAAAAGTTAAAGACTCTAATTAATGTTCTAATGACGCCGATTTGTTAAATCTTTTATGGACTTCAATGGTCCTTTGTAATTAAGATGTGAATGAGAAAATATGATGGCGTGTGGATGTAATAGATAGTATAAGATTACACAAACGCGCAAGCACAACTAAAATAACAGGCTTAATACACATTTCGATGTGCTGTTGGGTAATGAAAAACTTCTTAGTGTGCGAGCACATGAAGATGTTTGAGAAAAACTGGGTTCAGTCTGGCAGTTTCATTTTCATAACTATGAGGAATATCTTGGGGTTATAGCAGTTACTCGTCTCACCGTGTTATATGCGCCGGATTATAAAAGAGGTTTCACATCAGCTCCAACTTCATCATTCTATCTCCACCCCTCTAACGTTTCCATATACACTTTACTTTGTTTATATTCCTGTGCCATCGTAAAAAGCGAATGCAACAATGTCTGCTGGATATATATATATATATACATATATATTTATACACACATATATCTTTATTGAGTTTTATGTTTCAGACCAGACTCCCCTTCTCTCTATCTTTGCATAAAATACAATGGACCTAGCCTCAAATGTACATACAGTGTGTATGTATATACAGATATATACATATATTCTTTATGTTTCTAAAAATTATGTTATACTGTATAGCTGCTTTAATATCTTCGTCATTGAAACGCATAGTTTTTCAACTCGGAAATTAGATTTCCAACATCAATATTAAGGAAGCATTAAGGCCACACGATGTTATACGCTCCGAGTTTATGAAGCTGGGATTTATCTTAAATAGCAGACAGACGTACAGTTATTTTACGTATTTACATTACATTTTCCTCCTATACGTTTCAATCGTTACGGTTGGTCCCAGAGAGACCGTTCGCCGACATCGAGGGTGGGAAATAATAAGAGTTTTGGATAGTAGTTGTTTGGAGATGATGATTGGAAACCAGAGAAGTACTTTATTTATCGGTTCTTGTTCTCTTGACGTGCTCATTGAAAGCGGAATTGGCACAGTAAAGCACAAAACTATCTTACAGTTATTTAATACGTATTATCCAATATGTTTCTGCTTTAACAAAGTGCCATCATCAGAGATTATAACAATAGTCATATAAAGAATACTTACTTACTTACTTACTCCATGGTGCAGAGTCCTTCTTGAGAAGCTCACTGGTTTGCAGCTAGTCAAGAAATTCCCCGCATTTCACGGAACCCGAAGGTTCATTACCGCACTCACAAGCG
>Ga0123354_10006915_pt1 | contig 16943 bp, 6 predicted proteins | sample TergutLab28metaG_2_FD_97872 | JGI IMG/M metagenome (GOLD analysis project Ga0123354, IMG submission 97872) | Labiotermes labralis P4 segment gut microbial communities from Petit-Saut dam, French Guiana - Lab288 P4 | ecosystem: Host-associated > Arthropoda: Insects > Digestive system > Gut ...
ACAAAAGACAGCTATACTTGGAACATCACACATAATACGGAAAGTACTGCAATGTGAAGCTTGATGCCTGAGCGGTGGGGATCACCGCTGGTTCAAGAGAAGTACCAGGAAGAAATGCCTGTGGCAGGAGACATATATCGTATAATAATAATAATAATAATTCCCGTCTGGTATTAACGGTTTAATTTATAAGAACGGGCTTTAAAGAATAAATTAAAAGTTTTCCAGTATTTACGCTTGAATTGTGAGAAATTTTCGGTCATTGTGGCCTTTACCGAGAACTGCTAGTGTAGGTGATGGAGACTTTGTGCGTCTTTGACATCCATCAGATTCTATCATGACTGTTATCATATCGTCACATGTTCCATATAATGTAACTGTTTGATATCATATGATATTTTCATACATACCTGAATTGTAATGTGGGCCGGGTAGCTCAGTCGGTATAGCGACTGAGCTACGGGCTGGACGATCCGGGATCGAATTCCGGTGGGGACGAGAATTTCCGCTCGTCCAGACCGGCCCTGGGGCCCACCCAGCCTCCTGTAAAATGGGTACCGCTTCTTTCCTGGGGGTAAAGTGCGGCCGGAACGTGCTGCCAACCACTCACCTCTTCTAGTGCCGCGGTCATGGAAGAGTAGAACTATACGTCTACCCACCCTCTGGGCCACACCGGGCCTGTAACGGGATCACTTTACCTTTTTTTTTACCTGAATTCTAATATTGCTCACCTTTTAAATATTGTCACTGTTAGGGACAACTGTGTCAGGCACCGGTGTAACGTTCTGTTTTCGTCAAGTGCTGCGAGGCACATTGTGATGCAATTCTTTGTTACTTGACAATGACCAGTCACAATAAATTGAATACCTCATATCATTGTATGATATATGCTTGCTGTATAATATATGCTTATAGTATTGGACTGAAATTCTTACGAGGGTTTTCAAAACTAGATTTGTGAGTATAGCTAAGCAGTTGTAATATCTTGCCTGGTTTTATATTTCACTAATACTAAAACCTTAGCAACGTGCTTGACATAATATGCGAAGGTTTAATGGCTTGTTATGGTCATTTTTTCGTATAGCCCCTTCTTTCGATATTATTTTATTATTGTTGTTGTTATTGTCATTATCTGTCATTTTCTAAGGACATTTCATGTACGAATTCGCATTTCAATATAACATATCCATTAATTTTCACGTGGGTTTTGTGTAAATATATGAATAGTTGTATTGGTGGCAGTGAAAGCGTAAACAGTGGTAATTGCTTTTGGAATGTTTGACTACAATCAGATTTCGAAGACCAGCAAGCGGTGGATAGCATGACTTAGCCACTCGGAAATGACATGGAGGTAGAAACAGTATGGTATATGTCCAACTTTATGCTGTGAATACTTTATAGTAATTCTTATTTCCGTGTCTTAGGAATAAATTCGTTCAAATCTGTTTTAAATATAACATTTAGATATGAATACGTATTTGAATATCAAACGACTGTCGATTTTATAAAACTTCTGACGCTTCTTCAGAAGATGGGTTGTTCGATTTTCCGCCGGAAATTTGCTGCCTTGGGTTATTGTGTTCATGGTTTTCGTTAGCTCTGGCGCACACGAAATGAAATAAGAAGTCCAACTGAAAGTAAGGTACTGTATTTTTCTTTCGCGTCCTTCTTATTTCGTCAGGCAACACTTTATAAACCGCGTAATCGTCGTGGGAGAATTTTCTTTGTTTTCTCTTTTTCCCCACTGTCTGGGTAAACATGTTAGTCTAACGAGGTTTCTTTCATCTTTAAGATTGAAGTATACTTGCTCTGTAAAAACTGTTGGATGAAGCTGTTCGTTGTTATTAGCCAGAAGAGGGATCCGAATGTATGAACGGAATGTAGAGTAGGTAATTCTTTTTTGTGCCTGAAGACGTCTTGTTCATATTCTCATCCAAATTTCTAAAAATCTCTGAAGGAAGTTTTTCCACAAAAATGTCAGACCTTTGTCACAAAACTTTAGAACGTCAGGACACATCGGTGTGAAAGGAAGATCCCTAGCCTATTTCAGTGTTATCTACCTGAATTTTCTTGGAGAAAGTGATGACATATCATGAAAAATCTCTCAGGATACTCAACCTGTGTTCCAGGAGTGTAAACCGACACTTTTTTTTTATATAAGCAGGAATGCCAACCGCAAAACTACTGTGCTGGGTTGCCGGCACTGAGTTCCAGCTATCTTCTCGCTTGCCACGCTCTCTGTTGTCATTTCCCTGCGCTACCGAATTTTCCTTCCTGCCTGCCTTCAACTTCGGGAGGGGCTGTGTTCGGTCATCGTCCACCGTCCGGTTCGGTTGTTCTTCGAAATTTTCCTTTCAGCTTGGGGTTCTAAACATGTTTCGGCTTCAGTGAGAGCGTCGGAGGTCTTGCTGGCGTTGCCCGGAATTCGATATTTTTTTGTGTTTGTTTGATTAAGTTCTGGCATAACTGTGCAACCGATCTATTAAGTTTACTGTGTCCTTGGAGCCTTTCTGTCTTTGCTTGTGTATACAGCTAGTGTGTGCAGTTGCAAGACAACATTATTGCATGTTTGTAGGTGCTTCTAATAAAGAAGTGAGTGTTTAGATGATTGTATTGTAGATTCATGTTACAATAAATGCATTGGTTATCACACAATTGAAAATTTTTATGCAATTTGACTTCATTTGGTGGGATTTGCTACCTGGCAGCGCCTTCGCAAGCATCTTGAGTGCTGTAATAGCGAGAAGAATTTGGGGGAAGACTCACTAGAACGTGCTGTGGGCTACCATTCATAGCTACGCAGCTAATCTGGACATTTTTATCATTACACGTTTAATCTGAAGAAATTATCCCTTATATTTTTGCTTTCGTTTCTTCAGTATTTAAAATGTGAAGTAATCAGGTTACTACGTAGGTGGGCTGATAAGTTTTGCCTCCACTGTAATATTTTTATTTACATTAGACATATCTGGATAAAACCGGTTCTGTGTAGTCGCTTGGTATCTCTCTTCCATCATACTTCACCTTTAACACACAGATGCTTACAGTCCTCACCCAGTGCACATCGAAATGGAAAGTTTTCAGATTCGATTCGAACAGCGTGCTGTTATTGAATTCTTAACTGCTGAAAAAGTTCATCCAATTGAAATTCACAGACAAATGCAAGCCGTTTATGGTGATCAGTGTGTTGATGTGAGCACAGCAAGACGCTGGGTAAGGCGGTTCAAAGTGGAGAATTGGGGCAAGCAGATTTGAGTGACAAAACACGAAGTGGAAGGCGTGTGACTTGTGCAGCGTTGGCGGAATTGTATTGGAAGTGCGTGGTGATTTTGTAGAAAAATAATTATGCAGCTTTGCAAATAATTGATGTAGGCATATTTCTTTTTATATTTCATTAAAATATCTTTTCCTGTTCATTTTCTATTTAAGTGGCGGCAAAACTTATCAGCCCGCCCTCGTAGCGTAGAGTATTCAAGTACAGTAATGGGATTGCTACCCTAGCATTCGGCTAGACCGGCGGCTCCTTTAAATGTGACCTTATGAACAAGAATGATACTGCCATGAACTGAAGCACCGGTTGCCACGATTCATGTGTTCGTTGAGGTACGCAGTTTCACAAAGCGTGTCAAGGTAGCATCACTGTAGGTTCATTTAGATACGTACGTTTACACAGAACGTCGAGGAGGCATCGCTGTCAGGTTTATTGAGGCACAAAAGTTGACCCGACACAAATCAGCAACGCCGTCAGGTTCTGTGAAGCATGCAAATTTGCCCGGCACGGCAAGGCAACATCGCTATAATATAGTATACCATATCTGAGCTACTGTAATTATGCTAACTGCCTAATATTGTGAGACTCTACTGGTCTGTTTTCTCCGTTTGAACACCGCTTTTAACTTTAACAATGTGGTAGATATAACTTCTATTGTTCAATTTACGTGATCGTGGAAGGTACAGCACCGGTTTGATTGGTGCCCTGCGTTTTTGTCAACACCGAGGAATTCTGAATTTGATGTGAAACATTGTAGCGAAGCATGGTTATAAAGCAAAGATTTGTCATTAGCCTTCAGGGTCTTTAACTGGATGCCCAGTTTTCTAGAGGAACGTACTTTGAACATAAAACATTCAGATGAAAAATGTACTCCGATTTTGTGTGTATCTGTTCTAAAACGTGCGTTCAGTGTTATTTTACATACCGGACCGGAGCTGTTGTTGAGTTTGACAGACAGTTTTGTAATATGTGCAGAAGTTTATACTCGTAAGTGAATGGCTGATACCTTCTTATATGGAGGCTGCCAACCCATCTGTGAACCCCCACATGGAGGACCAGGGATGAAAATTTGTGTTGTCAGTCCCCATATGGTGCTAACATTCCTCACTGTGTCTTAAGAACATCCACAGGTGGACAATCTACTGGCCAAGACACCTAGTGTATATGCGTCTAGGGGCGCTGGACGATTGCTGAAAGCACGACTTAACGAAGATTCGTATGTGTTTGTAAAAAACTTTCTGGTCCGTCTTGACGAAGATAATGAATGATAGATGTTACTGCCGACGGTACGATAGCATTCTTATCCATACTTTGATATGTGTGACTTCACGATCTCGAAAAACTGCTTCAAATAATAGTTCTGAACGGGTTGTGTAGTGTGTATGTATCCCAAGATGTTGTTAAATAGTTGTTCCAATAGATAGTCCTATGAAGTTAGGACAGATTTTAGAGTGATCGTAGAAGTCTGAATGCGTTCTGCAGTTTCGGAGTTGTGTCGTGGAGACAAATATGCCAATGGACGGACGGATACGACGTCGTAGTGCACTATGCAGACTGTACAAAAATGAAAATTTAGTTGAAGGAGAATAACATATTTTGACTGAACTAAAGATGGACCTTTAATTGTGACACCCAAAAAATGTTAGAATAGTGTAGGTTGAAGGTTCGTAGAACATTGAGCAGTGTGGATGAGAAGTAGAAGTTCTATAGCAGATATAATGCAACGTGTTTGCTGGAAAAACGTCTTTGTCGTTGCTGTCGTTCATATGATATGATATATGATATGATACGATATGATATAATTGTTAACTGCATTTATGTTAGCACCCGGTGACAGTAGTACAGTACACATTTACTCACAAACAATAATAGAACAACACAGTTAACAACACATAGAACAACACACTTAACAACTAATTAGGAAGAGTGCGGGCCGTGTCTCCTCATAGTGGCGCGAAATTCGTCACATTTCGAAAGAGTGTCATGATTTTTCCCGACGGGGCGGGATCGTAAGCGTAAATTCCTCTGCACATCTCGTTACTGTGCATAGATTTGCCACTAAACTTCTGTTCCGTCCTCTAACAGGCATTATCTACCCAGAACTCTGGTTCACACCTCTCAGTAAGACGGGCTGGCCTGTGTGATATCCGCACACATGACCTGTAATTTTAGACAGTGTATCTCTCACAGCTGTGAATATATTTGCAGAATTTAGAAGACGAATCCGTTCCCTGGGTCGTTTGTGCTTGAAACTTCAAGGCGACACGAAACATTGGCTTGGAGCAGAGATATGAAATTTAAAAGTTTGTAATGAGTAACCCGACAACCAGTAGTGGAGTCGTAACCTTGTCAGTGACATAATTTTAAATAAGTATAGATGCTGCTGCGGATTGTTCTGTGACTGTAAAATTTATTCCTCTATTAGACTCTTCCATTAGACTTCGTTTTCTCGGGTTTCAGAACGTTTGTATTGAACTGTCGGACATGTGACGTGTGATATTTTGGACAGCGTATTTTGTAGGAACTTTGATAGGCGTACTTAGTCTCGAGTATGCATATAGTGTATTTACTCCTTATGGGCTGAAGATAACGGTATAACAAGGAGGTTCATGGTTTCATTTTTCCCCAAATATTAGAACAAGTATATAAGGAGGTGAGGTGGGCGGATTATGTAGCATACGTGGTAGGGATGAGAAATTCATGAATGAATTGTTTGAGAAGACTTCCAAGGAAGAGGCAACTTGGAAGACCTAGCATACGTGAGAAGATATCATTAAAATGTTTTAAAGAGTGGGATGTGTGAGCGCGGACTGGATTAATCTGGCTCCGGAGAGAGACCGGTGATGAGATGTTGTGAACTTGTAAATGGAGTAAAAAAAAAAAACTTAAATTTCCATAAAATGTGAGGAATTGGCTAGCTCTGCGACTATCAGTTTTTTAAGGACTATGCGAAAAGTCTAACCATGCAAATATTTAAATACCGCACATTAGAATTAGATTCTAATGTGCGGTAGTAATTTACTTATTATTAGTTGTTTCAGAAGACATTCTTTTGGGTGTGCATGTTAACACCAAGTTTTCGCCAGTGCACATCCACTATATTGCTGATGACTACAGTTTGTCAGTGATATTTAATGTGATTTAAAAAGTTCTTTCCTGCCCATGTTGTTTATAACCTTTCAATCCTTCCTACAGTCTCATTCTTGCTTTCCACCCAACTTTCGTTCTCCTTTCTCAGCTCGGTTTTCAAGGATTATGCAATAAGCAGATAATTCTTGTTTTTGTTGTGAATTTCCAGAAAGTAAAAATGTACTTACATCCTCATAATTCCAGCAAAAAGAACACAACAGGCTGAGCGCTTAGCCGCATCCCCATTTCGAGTTTTTTTAAACTGTAGATTTCTCTTTCTTTAGGATGTAATTTTCTACCTTCGTGGTATATTAATACAGAAGTTTTTGAATCCGGCTTTCTAAGTCTTTCTTTTAAATTTAGTCGCAGTGCTTTTTCATAACATTATTATTTAATTAAGTCTATTATGTCCAGATCTTCTCATAGCTACCTTCAATGCCTTTATGATCCGTCCTGGGAAGCCTCTCTGGGGCTTCCATCTTTCTGATTTGTTGTTTCTGGAAGGTTAAACACTAGGATTTATATATGATACAGATGCAGACTTGGCCATTAGGCTAACTGTATACAAACCAAATACAGTAATAAACATCACGGATGCTAAGAGCTAAATTTTATGTTTATTCATATTGTTGTATTGCGCTGTCCACTTATGTTTACGTACATCTCCCCACAAATTTAATGCGCATTATATTCGCACAAATTAAATTTGGCAAGTATATTCGTATTACTAGATGTTACTATTAAAGGTACTATTAAAACATTCATGTAAGAAGAAGACAAAAACGTATTATATTCGATTATGTACCATGATAGGCATTGTTAATTGTCTAGATGGTTGGAAAGCTGGCGTTCTTTTTCTGGGAAGGAAACTGTATTTCTTTTTTACATCCAAACTGGCTTTGAAACACACCGGACTCTTACCGAATGCGTAATGAACAATTCTCTGTGAAGAGAGCGGACATGCTGACCGTTCAATTTCATCCAACGCCAGGTTCTGAATTTTCCCTTGCTGCCAGTATGCCTTAATATTATAGCAGTCACGGAGAAAACAGTCATGTTTTTACTTTTTTGTTAAAAACAAACCTACGTGCATTACATCGATAGTGTCAAAGAAAGTGAAATGTAGACACCCAGGAAGGACGACTTTGAAAACTTTTCTTTGTGTAGGGGTATTTTATTTGGAAAACATTCATTGTTATTTGGTGGTAAAAACAAAGACCGTGGGAACTCTGAAAATGTTATCATTGGTTTCGTATGCATCTTTACATGCTTGTCTTTGTTATATGTAATTATTCTGCTGCTAGCTACAGGATGAAACTCAGACTTAATAGCCTGTCATGTTGGACACTGTCCTACTTCTGATGTGTATGTAATCCTGGCCTCCATGACAGTTATTTATTTTTCTTTTTTTCCCGCCTTCATTAATTAACCGGAAATGTGTTTACTTACGAGTTCACTGAAAACAGCTTGGATAGACAGTGGATTCTTTGAGTGCTAACTTTAGATGCTTCGGTGACCCAGTGTTTACGGTTGTATTGCATAGTTTATAAGTGGCTGAAAGTCATAGATTATCAGTTGTAATTGGCGTGGTAATGATAGTGCGTCGCCTAGTTGTATAAATGCACGGAATGAAGCATAAACTATATTTGTCATGAGAAAAGTAGAATGATTATGCAGTTAGTGTACGAAGGTCATTGTCAGCATATCTGTTGAGTTTTCGATTTTTCTGCATGTTTGTGGAAAAGGAATGAAAATTTCAGTTTCGATATCACCAGAAATAAAAGTAATATGCGTTGGAATACGTTCTTTAACTGGTATGATTGTTGAGATCCTTGTCGAAAAGGAGTTCATCTGTAGGTCACTGAACTACAATGGTTTCGCCTGTCCTGACACTGTCAGTGTCCATGATTCATTTTGTTCCGTGAAGAAGGAAGTGTAAATCTTACCATGTGAAATTCCAGTGAAAAACAATGTTTCCTTGTCGAAAAAGTGTAGTCTACAGGGTGGGCCAAAAGTAGGTATATAGTTAATTACTGTATACCTACTTTTGGCCCATCCTGTATATCTGGGCTATTATTATGCTCATATGAAGATATCTGTTCAAGCGTTTCCGAGCTCATAGCGTACATATTTATTGCATACGTGATTTAAAGCGTTCCCGGAGGGCTGTAGTGTGTAAGAGGGGATCATTCTAAGTTTTATTTTTGTGAACTGTAGCTATAGATGAGATTTGTCACATTTCCTGGCCCTTTCAAAGGGTAGGCTGTACCAGTAATATTGTACGTAGTTACATATTGTGCCGGTAGAGGGTTACACACGTTAGCCTTATACGGAACGGACGTGAATAATCCATTAGTAATCAGGATAGAAAATTCACGAATATGGAAGTGAGTTATTCCCTGTATCTGCATAATAGGCACTACATAACATACCCTGTCCTCATATTTCTCTGGATCTGTGAACAGTACCTTTCCCTCCACAGAAAACATCTGAAATCATTCCTGTTTCTTTCATTCAACTTGTGGGTCTGTATGCTTTTACAACAGTAGTTCTCTTGTGATTTCACCTACGATTCTTTGCAAGAATCCTAGCGTGAGGGACAGTATAACTAACCGAGGAGCAAATACCGATAGTCTGCCCTTAAGGACAGTAGTTTAGTAAGTAAACTGACAATTAATAAAATTAAAATAGGAACTTCCAATATTGTACGTAAAAGTAGACATACCAAAATGAAGCCTTTCCTGTTACAGATGACAGCGGACGAAACACGGCGCCAGGATCCCTGTTAAGGTAAGTAACAATAACGGCAGATAATCATATTTCCGTGACATCCTCAGAGAATGTTATTTATTTCAGCAGTACCCAAATATCCCCATGTTGACTGTGAATCTTGTTATACGAAACGGCAATTCCGGCGGTTCGGGTGGAGGAAGTGACGTGTAGAGATGAAGGTTAGTTGTTAACATGTTAAATAAGCAGTGCCGATGGGCCGAAAGAGGGCGAGCATCACTTTTCTTGGTTGCGCAGGAACTGTGAACCCTTCGTCAGGAAAACTGTCTAGTATCGAATGGTAAGGGGAGCCTCGTACTTGGATTATTTGGTTCAGATGGCCTCTTTTGAAGATTGACGGAATTCTGGGCTTCTTAAAGTTACTGAGAAGCCGAGTAACGAACAGCCTGTCATGACAGAATTTATTCCTCAGAATTGGTAGCGAAGTATAGGTATACTACCGCACAGGCATGAATCATTTTCGTTGTGTCTTATTAAATATTCATCGTAACTGAAAACATCGAAAACTATTGTTACTCTTCATTGTACATATCGATTGTTTGTTAGATGGACTGTTATAGAAAATATATAAATGATAATTTTAAGATTCATAGAGAAGCTTGAGCCGAACCCATTGGCCGCACCGTCTAAGACGTGGGTCTGCAGCCGCCCCCTTGGTGGGATTGCGGGTTGAAAACCAGGCGAGAAGCTTGGCTGTCTTGTGATTGTTGTGTGCTCTCAAGTAGGAGTCTCGGCGACAGGCCGATCCCTCGTGTAGAGGAATCCTACCGGGTTTGTGTGTCACTGAGTGTGATAAGATGCATCAATGACCCTCTACACCTACAATGAGTAGATAGAAAAGGCGAGGATAAAAAGAATAATAAATAAATAAATAAAAGCTCGAGTTAAATATCCCTGCAGTAAGGGCACTTCACGTATGAAATGCTTTAATTTTATGAACTTCTTAGCACGCCTCAGAACAAGACGTTGAAACTGGAACAAATCTTATTTGATGATTCTTAGACATCTTCATCACACTTCGTTCACGAATGTGTTTCACAATACTTATATTTAAAGCAACATGTCCTACAGTCATAAACATTCTCCTTCTCGTTCCTCGTATTTTATAAGTGTCTCGTGGAGTATTCCATTGTTACTGTGATAAAATCAGTGAGAATGGTATGTGATGAATATTCAGTCAAAATTGAGGGGTGAGAAATGCACACAAAAGTTTGGTTCAAAACTTTGAAGATGAAGGGTTAGCTGGGAGGATAATACTAAAATGTATTTTAAGAAATAAAGTGGGAAATTTTGGTGTAGATATATTTTCTTTTGAAGACCGTATTAGACCTTCGGGTTCCTTATGTGCCGGTAAGTTTCTTGGCAACCTGCGGGATTGTTCACGCCTGAATATGGACCCTGCTGTATAGACTTAGTAATGTTTATTGAGTTGTTAGTGTAAATGCTGTATAAAGTTCGTTCGCTGGTCAGGCAATAGCGTAATCATCTTACTGTTCTCTATGCTGTCAGACTACATGCTTTGGTACATGCGATCACTGCAATTGCACGATGCTCCAGTGCACGGCGTGTTGTCTACTGTCCAAGGCGCTTCACAGCACAGACACTTATTTGCTCGGAACGATCATTCAACACGTCAGTAAGCCCATGGAAGGCTGTGCTTACCAAAACTCTCTGAAAATATTAACTTTTCACGTTTCAGTGTGAAAGAACCAATGGGACTATATATATTTTTTTTTTAGATAAGTAGAGTTTTTCTCTTCTACGGGCTTGTAACTTTTCTACTTCCAGAATCGTCTCGTATTTTGTAAAATTTTCGCCACCTTTCCTGCAGATCTTTTTGTAGTATATACAGTGAGTCTTTTAGACAAGGTCATATTTTCTTTTTGCTTCAATGCATAAATCAAATGGTCGCATTTATGCATTCACTCATTTTGAAGATTACATGCATCCACTTAAAAGTGCGAAACGCGATTCCTTACTAGCGAAGAACAGAAGTTACAAGAATCTGAAAAAATGATTTTAAGAAAATACGTCTAAGTTGGATGCATTTTGGGGTCATTCTAGAATACTCAAAGGATAGATACGTCCTAATTTGTACAGATTAATTATTATTGTTTGAACAGTGAAATCTGGGAGGTTACGATGAGCTGAAAATGAACCTAGAATGGAGACACATGGAATACATGCAAACTTTTGCGGTGGAATATCTTGGAAATCGGTTGTTTACATGAAAAGTCGGATCTAGATATATGATACTCCGATGGATCTTAGGGAAATTGGTAATGAATTTGGGAAGTGGATGGGTCTGGCTCAGGATCGCGTCCAACGACAAGTTTGGATGTTAGCAGCGATGGTCATTCTGGCTTGATACCAAACAGTTACGATTATATGCAGTTACTGACTCCTGTTTTGATAAGACATAATGCTTAGAATTTTTTTAGAGAGAGTTATAAATGTGACGGGTTCTGTTTTGGATAGTCGGTGTTCAGTACTTGATTTTTATCGACCTGGAATTTTTTAAATTAGAAGAATATACACCACGTATCTTATACGCAGCCATGTATCTATTGAAAGGTAATTTGACTCTCACTGCACATAAGGAAGTCTCGTGCCCAGACCAAGGACACCCGAAAACGTGCCTCCATATCCCTTATAAGTCTTAATACCGCGGTGCTGTCAAAGGAATAACAGACCATAATATGTATTGTAAGAATTGTTTGTTCTTGTATATTGCTGTGGTCTGGCTTCTGATATAGTTTAATATGGTGGATGGAGAATGAACACATTTTAATAACCTAGAAGGTTACAGTGTGAGTCTTCATCACGGTAACCACCCATACATCATCTTCTTCTTTCCTTGTTACCTTCCTCATTTCGTCAGAATGCAGGCTTTCGACCACTAAGTTCAGTCAATCCTGTTCTTTCTCCCCCATCAGCTAACCATTCTCATCTTACTACCGTAGCTCACCACTAAAGTGTAATTACTACCGACTTCTCTTGTAAGTAGTTGAATATATAAAAGTAAGTAAAGGTAAAGTGATCCCGTTACAGGCCCGGTGTAGCCCAGAGGGTGGGTAGAGATATAGCTCTACTCTTCCATGACCGCGGCACTAGAAGGGGGTGAGTGGTCAGCAGCACGCCCCGGTCGCACTTTACCCCCGGGAACGACCCGGTACCCATTTTACAGGAGGCTGGTTGGGCCCCAGGACCGGTCTGTACGGGCGGAAAACCTCGTCCCCACCGGGATTCGATCCCGGACCGTCCACTCCGTAACTAAGTCACTGTACTGACTGAGCTACCCGGCCCACAGTTGAAAATATATTATATCAAAATAACAACTGGAACAAAGTTTGTAGATCTAAATGGCATGTATATTTTGTCATTTTCGCTAAATTTGTTGCGTAAGCAAATGAAATTTGATTTGCTATTGATGGAAAAAAGGGATTAGATTGAGTCGACAGAACCAAAATTAATTTCGCCTGACAGATTTTAGTGTAAAGCCAAATATAAAATCCGTTTCCGCTTCTAACAAATTCTTTGTGTGTTCCTTCCCTTCCACCACCTTTTTCTTCTCTACCGTAATTTCTGCTCTTCTTCCTTGCATTTTTCTTTTACAGCAGAATGAGCAAGGTCTTTTTTTCTGTTCCTTCCCAGCTGATCTGTCCACTTTTTGTGTGCCCTGTACTTCTCTTTCCACTTGATCCGTAATTGGCTATCGACTTTAAGGAGACTGACATGTTCCTCGTTCCTGTCGATTTCTGATTATATCGTTATTCGATCTCGTCGCTGGCAGTTTGTCAGCAGTACCAGTATACATAGCTTGCCTGTCTTGAAGTATTCTTGTCATCCGTGAAAAGTTGTTAAAAGTGTTTATCCAGCCAATAAATTTATTTATGTAACCATTTATTTTATGCCCTTTCCTTCTCCTTTTTCCTAAACAGTACATTTTGCTTGATTTAAAATTTGTTACTTCCACTCAGTTCATTTTCATCTGTTTTGCGAAGATCCTTTCAATGACCTGAAGTAAGGGACATTGACGTTTCATTCCCCTTGTGCAGATTTAGTTTAGTAGTACTGTAACGAAAGGGATGTCATGTGGTTCACTCAGTAGATCAATTCAATTTAGCCTCAGTCTGCTGTGATTGGTGGGTGAGACTTCCTTCCTGAGCAGTGTGACTCAACCATAATGCGCCTGAATTATGTGTTTTCGAAACGTCTTTGAAATATCGATTCATTTTAGACCAATGCCCAGATAACAGGTGAAGTAATATTCTGTAGTTTATTTTCAGCTCTTCCCATTTTCACGATAATTACTCTGAATTAATGTAACCTAGGAGTCAACCAACCATCAAACAAATTAGACTTCGAACAAACTAGCCTAATTTCACAAATTCGTGTAGGCGGTAAGCCATTACTTGACAGTCAATTCAAGCATGTAAGTTGCAGAACAGAGCCATAATCTGTTCGAAGAGAAAGACCGACCTCACTTATCATTCACTCCATGCGACCTAACCGTCAACCAATCAGTCAACAGCTCTGGCCAAACTACTGTGGTTAACTTAAACAAAAGCCTTCTCAACCAACCACTCGCATCATTTCGACTATCCGAATGGTCCAGACACTTCTAAAACCTAAACTCTGCGTGAGTTGCTTTATCGCATTTTATCATGTGGCTTATTCCACATAGGTTGTGGAACGTAATCTGTCCGCATGCTACAGTGAGTGCGTGTAATTGTTACAGCAGCTTGCTTCAGCATAAGAGTGGAGGGAGGTGAAATATTGTCGTACATAGCCTGTGTAGATTTTCTCGGGAGTATTAAGGATTAGTTTGATGACTTATAAATATAGTTATAAACAGCACTGGAGACCTTCAAGAGGTAAAGTTTTTCATGTACATGGCAGGAAGGCGTATAGGGGAAGTAGAGGTTTAGCTCCACTCATTCTTAACCTCGGCACTTAATGGAGTTGAATGGTCGGCCTCACTCTCCAGCCGTTTTCCCATGGGAAGGAACCCTGGTACCCATTATGTACGGGGTGGATGGAGGCCAGGGCCGATCGGGACGTTGTGGAGAGCAGAAAAATCACAATATCTTGCGCTGGCCGGAATAAAAACCCTGGGGCGTTTTATATAATGTTAATTAAGTAATGCAAACATACGGAACGTAAACCTTGTCAGAAGCAGTATTATTGCGTTCTGTTACTTATATCCTTAATGTATTTCCCTCATCCTGTGCTGAAAAAAGGAGAATGGCTTTTCAAGATGATAATGGGGTTTTGAGATTAAATTCTCTTCCCTTATTTGAACCCATGCATGTGATGGTATTCTTATTTGCTTACCTTTTCGAAATCATTACAAAGGTAAAGATAAAGATGTCTCTGTGCAGTCCACCTCAGCATTAGGTGGGGGGGAGTGGTTAGCTTCGCGCTCCGGTTCCTAAACCCCTGGGAAAGGAGATCCTGGTACCCATTGTGTAGAAGGCTGGGTGGACGCATCGGAAAGAAGAGGGATCACTTGCATGTACCGGGAATGGAAACACGATTCCTCGGTCGTCCAGCCCATAGCTTAGGGACTATACCGACTACGCTGTCCAGGATCCTTCCTTAACATCATATTCATGTTGAGAGCTGTTGGCGTTGTTGTTCACCGGTTTCTTATGAATCCAGTTTGACAACAGTGTACGGGCAAAGTGATGATCATCACTGCAAGCGCAAAACTCAGAAATGCTTGTAAATTAGCAAAGGAAAAGAGCTGTTCTAAAATCTCATCTTCAAGCAAAGTATCCACTCAATGTATGTTGGCCTGCTCGCATTTGATGGAGGTTCCACATCCATTTGTATTACGATGTGATGGAAGTGACAGTCGTCATCATTATCACCTAGCGAAGTTTCCATTGGCCTGGTTTATTTTGAGAAAAATCCTTCCCATTCTCCATCTCACAGAAGCCCTCCCTCACTTCGTCTCTGTAAGTGACGGAGAATAAATTATAAATTTAGTGGCTTCTTACGCGGTTTAAGTATTCAGCGTCTTGCGTTGGTTTCGTATGTCGGTGTACAGAAGAAAGTGAAGAAGAATGGAAGTGGCCTTCTCTTTTCTGAGAGATGTGTCAGAATGAATCTGTATCAGATACCTCTGTCATAGCGATTGGTTTGGGTATGACGCTGCATTGTATTATGTCATTCTGGTCAGTACCCCCTTCGGTATGTTACTAGACCCTCTCCGTTCCAGGTAGCATGTAGCACTGTTCGAAGGATTAGGAGAAGTGACGTGAGAACTGAGTCCGTTTCATCTATTCTACATAACAAAGTTAGCATTAGCCCACTTCCAAATACTGGGTACAGCAAATGCAAACATCTATCGCCTAAACGTATACTTACGTTAGAGCGTCGTGTGAGCAGCAGGGGTATTAGTACCCACCATAAGGTAAAGTTTTACTGGGTACCGTATTGAGAACTGAAACAAACATGGCGATTTGCGCAGAAAGGATCGCAAAATTATTATTCAATACTCTGCTTCAGTAGACATTGTAGTTATTGTCATAGACATGGGACGGAAGTGGGGTAGCCCATGTAGGCCTACATGTCCGGCAAACAGTAAAGTCTTTATCACTGAAGAGATCGAAAAAGAACACAACATTATTTCGACATGTACTAATGTAGCCGAATGTGAACTCATTGTTTACTCAGAAATATATTTTTAATATCAATGACCTATAGCGTTTGTCGGCTTGACCTGCTGCATGTGTAAGTTACGTACATTATAAGCATTGTTTTTAATGCATGTAAGTTTTTGGTTTGGAATTTTCGTTATTCACTACTCTCGAAAAGGCGGAAATAAGTAAGAAAATATTTATTGGTGGTAAATGAGCGTTGTATTTTAGAATTTCATGATACAGTACCTATTTTCCTAAGACGTTTTTTGTTTGCTGTCGAATGGCATTAACTGTAAACAGAAAAATCTGGCAAGAAGCGACGCCTGGAATGCTTTTTGCCAAGCAGACTTGAGTTTGTGAAAAATAACTGAATACGGTGTAATTACAATAACTGCGTGCTCTCTGCCTCATTTGAACAGCACAAACTGATGGACGGTCATTAGTATTAAGGGACCTAGACAGAACACGAAAATGTCTGAAATTGCCCTTCTCCGGGCAGGTAAAAGAACCTGGTACTTTCCGATTAACAAGTGGGTAAGGCAGCCACTTTTTTTTTTAAGACTGTGCTCCGGTAAAGTGACTGGATAGTATATTTATTCCACTCACGGAGTTCGCAAACTCTTTTGCAGTGGAAACTTGACAAACGCCCTTAGTTGTGATGAATGAACACGTACGGAGAGACAGAAATGAATTATGTAATTTTAGTGGTTTAATGTAGCTTTCTATGTAAGGAAAAAAGGAAATTATGTTTCGGTTAGAAGAACATTATTTATCTGGTTGTAATGTGTACTGCACTGCTGACCCTGTTCTGTTTTGTTTCAACTTGCGTTTTACTTGAAGTGTTCTTAGCTTTCAAAGCTGGAGAATGTACTGAAATTGGCTTAAGAGTAGCCATCATTTTTCATTCGGAACGGATACTACAGATAGTTTAGGAATCAATATCACTCTTAGCTCCAAGATTTGTGGCACGTCTTTAACACATGGGTATATTTCACCTTCCCCATCTATGCCGAAAAAATTCGTCTCTTTCAAGACTGTAAAGAATCATCTGTTTAATGTCGAGATGGTCAACTTGTTCGCAACAGCTTGCCATAGATACTGAC
>Ga0123354_10006916_pt1 | contig 16942 bp, 10 predicted proteins | sample TergutLab28metaG_2_FD_97872 | JGI IMG/M metagenome (GOLD analysis project Ga0123354, IMG submission 97872) | Labiotermes labralis P4 segment gut microbial communities from Petit-Saut dam, French Guiana - Lab288 P4 | ecosystem: Host-associated > Arthropoda: Insects > Digestive system > Gut ...
GTGAGTGCGGTAATGAACCTTCGGGTTCCGTGAAATGCGGGGAATTTCTTGACTAGCTGCAAACCAGTTAGCTTCTCAAGAAGGACTCTGCACCATGGAGTAAGTAAGTAAGTAAGTATTGATTGCAGTTGCTACCTTTGCTCTTTGCACTTCGTTCTGTATGTGTTGACAGCTCTGTTGGAGTGACTTCCTTATTGAAGCACTGGGGACATGACAAACAATATTTAATGTGGCATGCTTGAAGCTATTCTTGTCACGGTTGACATATGGAAACTGAACAAAAATGTCAGTCATACCATTGTTGAATCTTTGTAATCTGGAATAACTTTAGAACTGAACTTAAAATAATGAATACTGTGATAGTGGCACTTATTACACACCAGATGTAATTTTACACTGCTGTGATTTTGTTCTTTTGGTATTCGACAGTGACATTTCCACTACTGCAGATGTAATGGTTGTACCACCATGATCCAATCTAGTAAACAGGGGTTAAAGTATTACTCCGAACTTGAATTATGAATTTTATTCCAGGATGATGATGCTGGAGATCGTATTCATGCACAAGATCGAGAGGCAATCAAACGACTTATCGTGAATTTGATGCTTCACTCTCCAGAGGCAATCCAGAAGCAGCTGAGTGATGCTGTTTCTATCGTTGGTCGTCATGATTTCCCAAATAAGTGGCCAGATCTTATATCACAGATGGTTGAAAAGTTTGCTACTGGTACTTACATACTTTTAGATTTAGATTTAAATACGCATTGAAACAACAAATTCTCTTGCCGGTTCTTTTCGTTTTCTTACTTATGATTTTATTTTTGTTTTGTCAAGGTCAGATATTTTTTCCCTTCATGACATGGATTTAGGGCCTTAACGATGCCTGTATTGGTCCCAGACATAAAGTTGTGTAATATGCACTAAAGTGGTTTTCTAAGTGTCTTTTTCATTGTAATTTATGATTATTTTGTTAACCACTGTCTTTCATTTGGTGTGTATGTCAAATTCAATTATTTTTATACTCACGGGATCTTTCTTCTAAGATTGCACTGTTGTGTCCTCATGAAACTTCTTCGCTTTATTTGTCTATGAGCAAACTGTGTTATGGATGTGTGCTGTGGAAATACATTAACCTGCATCATAATGGAAGTAACATATAATATACCCTGCCCTAACAAGATATTTTACTCTGTATTTATTTAGCCTGTGAGTTCTTCACAAAGTGCTAAAACAGTAAAATTCTGTTGTTACATTATGGTTTTACAGTAGTTACTAATCAGTTAAATGCTTGTTCCTATTCTGTAATGTGTGTAACTTTTTTTTTCATTTTCTATTTTAATACACTCAGCTTCCTTTTGTAATATCCAGGTACAGTGGACTGCCACTTAACTGGCATAAATTGGAAAAACTGCAGAGTTCCAAGTAACAGTATCAAGTGACAAGATTAGAAAGGGTGTTTCACTGGTTTAGTGTTTGTGCTTAATGAGCAGTGGTATCCCTTGAAATGTGATTACTAGCATTTACTAAACTTAAGACTGACGTATCAGTTGAAGGATGCAACACACAATAGCAGTGTTTAACCTTTTGGCGCCGGAATTATTTTTTTAATTTTAGCACACACTGTATATAAAATGTTAATAACACAGGAACCAAATATGTTAGAATTATGAAACAAACTGCATTTTGAAGAGAAGAAAACAGAGAGTATACACCATGCTTAAAATATTCAGTACCTATATTTGTTGAATAAATATATAAAATGCAACTTTAGAGGTTAGCAGTGCGGTATGACCACTGTAGTTGACATTAGGCGTCAAAAGGTTAAACACCTACATTGATAATATGATGTAAATTATTAAAATAAATCATATTGTCACTATTTTGTCCCCTTCCACCCCCCTTTTCTTTAAATATCAACTCAACATATTTAAGAAACCGGAGTAGTGAGTGTCTGCTGTATAAGGATTTTGAACTATGTGCAAGAAGGGCTTACAATTAATTTTCTTTTCCTTAAATAGGTGACTTCCATGTCATCAATGGTGTTTTACACACAGCTCATTCTCTCTTCAAACGCTATCGTTATGAGTTCAAATCTCAAGAGCTTTGGACTGAAATTAAGTTTGTACTGGATAAGTTTGCTAAACCTCTCACAGAATTGTTTGTGGTAAGTAATGAGTTTATATTACAATAATTTAAGATTATGAAATTCTGTACCTTATGTGTTTGTTTGTTTGTGAATAGGATGTTAATTATAGTTTCTTTTTCCGTAGGCAACAATGAAATTAACAGATATTCATGCAAATAACACCGATGCACTAAAAGTGATATATAATTCTCTTACCATCATCTGTAAAGTATTTTACTCCCTCAATTTTCAGGTAAGAATTTGAATTTTTTTAATGGTAAAAGTTTAAAGTTCATACAGGTTATAAAGCGTCCCAGTATTTATTGTCAGAATTGTAGTTTGCGTCTTTGAAAATTGACACTGCTACCCATTGCTTTTAACCCTTTAGCCCCAAACGACACATTGTATGCACCAATGGCCATTATTGTACAGCTGTGTTAGGAGTTTTTTTGTTTAGGCTTTTTTTTTTTCTATTTTCTCTTTGTGTGTGTGTATGCGTAAATTTAAATGTGGGGAATAGCACACTGCACCGAGAATTTAAGTCTGGTGTCAAAATGTTAATAATTAACATCTTCTTAAAGCAGTTTACTTCCAGATATCAATATGGCCATATATTCATAGCAGTATGCATTTTTTTAACCATCAGTTTTAAGTTTTTTGTATTTTTGTGATATTTATATATGATTCTAGGCGTGTTTGCAAAATTGAGAAAAAGCAACTGTTAGCTTTGGCATGTCTGTCTGCCTACCTGCATGGAACAACTCAGTTCCCACTGGACGAATTTTCATGAAATTTGATATTTTACTATTTGTTTTTTTTTTTTTTAATTTGTTGAGAAAGTTCCAGTTTCATGAAAATCTGACGAGAATAATGAGTACTTTACTTGAAGACCATTATATGTTTGTGATCATATCTTGCTCAGTAACTCTTAAAATGGGAAATGTTTCAGAGAAACATTGTGGAGAAAATCAAAATGTGCATTTTGTGTTCATTGTTTTTTTTAATAGAAAATTGTGCTCTTTGTGAGATAATTCGGGAAAATATAGTGAAGCCGGGCATGCCACAGATCACAGTATGCCACGTGCACTGCGTCCAAGATAACTAAGGCTACAAACACACACTCACATTATAAAATACTTATTTCTTTCCACAGCAGCAATGATTGCTCGAACACACCTCACTGTTACGTTATATGTACTTTGCCTGTCTTGTTTTCATTTATAATGCACTTTGATGATATGCAATATGTATGTAAATGTGGATTGTTGGACTTGGAACTGATATCTTAATATTCTGAGCTACATGTTAAATGAGTTTCCACATGGTGGACCTTCTTTATGTTCTTGTGGCATTATGTTTATCAAGTGACTAGTGGGCAAAGTTTCTGAATAAAAGTACATATAATTTGAATATTATTCACGTGTCTGAATTTTGAACAGCAGTGATTTTTCGAACACACCTTACTGTTATGTTATATGTACTTTGCCTGTCTTGTTTTCATTTATAATGCACTTTGATAGTATGCAGTATATACGTAATTGTGGGATGTTTGACTTGGAACTGATATCTTAATATTCTGAGCTACACGTTAAATGAGCTACCCCACAGTGGACCTTCTTTATGTTCTTGTCGCGTTATTTTTATCAAGTGACTAGTGGGAGAGGTTTCTGAATAAATTTTAATATTATTCACTTGTCTGAATTTTGAGTTTACATTCTTCCACGTCTTAATACGTAACAGTAGTTCATTAGGTTAATTGTATCAACTTGTTTCCTTTGTAGGATTTACCAGAATTTTTTGAAGACAACATGGCAGTTTGGATGCAGTCCTTTCATGTCCTGCTGACAGCAGATGTGAAATGTCTTCAGACTTCTGTAAGTGGTTTTATGTAAGTCTTTATATTAGACAGTAAAGAAAAGCCCATTAATGTAACAAAATTCTGAAAGTCCCAGTTTATTGCATATGTGTGACAAAATTTTGCGGAAATACTTTGCTGTGTCTGCACCAAGAGCTTGCGAGTTGCTGTACAGAATTTCATGTAGTTCTATGTAGCCAAATTTTACCAGAAATTAACATATTTTAATTTTGGTTAAAATCAGACAACAGTAAGAATGACAATGACAACACTCAGAACACACTTTTATGTGAAGACCTGCGTACATTTATGCACACGTCTCCAGTGTAACTCAAGCATATCTTCCTAAATATTTACTGATGTAAAACATGGTTTGGACAAACGTTTAAACTTCATGTCTTCTGTGGTATGTGAAGCTGTGTCAGTTAGTGAAGAGGTGTCAACATTTTGGAGGTAGCAAGCTTCTCTAAATCCACTTGACATTACATCATACCCATGAAGACTGATTCTCACCACCACTTCCACTATGAGAACCTGAAATCTCACAATGAAGAAAAGTTGTTGGAAAAGAAGATGAAACCCAAATTTAATGTACACTACAGTTTTTTGCGTAAGACTCGCAGTCCCCGAGGAATTAAATAGGCAGAAAATGCATGAGAAGATGCTTAGTGCATGTTTCCTAATTGGCCAAGACATATTTATGCCTTTCGTACCATTCATTGGCAATTAAGTACCATTTACATGATGCCTGTTTTTAGTTAGCAGTGCCACTGTGTAAGGTACATGAAGAATCAAAGTACAAATGGTCATAATTAGAATTTTTTTTTCTTTTCTCTTGTTCTCTCTTCCCCCCACCCCCATTCATTTATTTTGTGCTGTGGCAGGGTCTAGAATGTTCCTTAGGGACGTGCAACACTTCCGGTTCCTCTCTTCCCTTTACCTACGTGCTTACCTATTTTCCTAATGTACCTTTTGCTGTTATTCTGATTCTGTTTGTTGGTCTTGGTGGTCAAAATTTGGTTTGGTTTTGTACTTCTAAATTCCCACTCGGTTTTTCACTGAGATCATTGTTCTGGACCTGGCATGTGGGTTAGGGGATTTCTTTTATTTTGAGTTCTGTTCTCATGACACTGCACAGGTATTTTGGCTTATTTAATTTGTGATATGGGCACGTTATTCAACTTGTATTGGGGCTTGGTGAAAAGGAACAGGGTGCATTGTTCCTTTGAGATGAACCACATTAAACCAAAACTAAAATGTCTTGATAACCTTTGGCATTTATCCACCATACAAAATTTAATCAGAATTAGTTCTGTACTTTCAGTATTGTTATTTATGAATGTGGCAAATTAATGGGTGGAGCCCCCTCCCCCCACAGTGTATCTAACAGCTGTGCTATAAAAAATTAATTAAGCTTGTTATTGTGTTCCTGAAGGATGATGAAGGCCCAGGACTCCTGGAGCAATTGAAGGCACAGGTTTGTAATAACATCACACTGTATGCAGAGAAGTATGATGAAGAGTTTCAGCCGTATCTACCCTTGTTTGTGACATCGGTCTGGAACCTTCTGGTGACCACTAACCAAGATCCTAAGTATGATATGGTAAGTTGGTTTATGTAGTTTCTGTCAATGAATAAATATTATTGATTTTTATCATTGCACCTTGCATTTTGAAACCTACGTAGTTCACTCACCAACAAATGCACTATTTATTAACTTGGTTAAAAGTTTTAAATTTGCATTAAAATACACGATAATATCACTCCTATATGTTTTGGTCTTTAATGACCATTGTCAGGGAACTTTATCTGTACCTAACTAAAGTTATATTTATGCTAAAACACTCGTTAAAATTACGTCGTTATATATATTAGGTGATGTGGCAGCGTGTCATAGAGCGGCATGTGTGTTGTGTGCAGCACAGAATGAGACTTTCTGCACTGCACACAACACACATGCCACTCTACGACACGCTGCCACATTACCTAATTTATATAACGATGTAATTTTAACGAGTGTTTTAACATAAATATAACTTTAGATAGGTACAGATAAAGCTCCGTGACAATGGTCATTAAAGACAGAAACATGTAGGAGCGATGTTATTGTGTATTTTAATGTAAATTTAAAACTTTTAACTAAGTTAATAAATAGTGCATTTGTTGGTGAGTGAACTACGTAAATATTCTTGATTTGATATGAGTGTTGAGGCATTAAAATTGCAGGAGGTAATCATGCAAAATAAAGGAAAAGAGACTGGTGATCCCTAATTAAACAGAGCATTTTTAACAGCAGTATAGTCAATGTAATGTTTTCAATTGCAGGATCCGTTTCATTCGAATTTAACTCTCCATTTAATATGTCAACATCAACTGTGAACAAAACTATATTTTTAATTGTCCTTGAAGGAAAGCTTCCTCATAATGAATTACATTGTCTTGTTTGACCCTTTGTTTGTCAGATAACATATTTACCCAAATGCCACGTATGACCTTTTGTTAAGAGTTTTGTTTTAGAAGTCAGTCTTCAGAGTAAATAATGCATTTCTGGCCGTTGCTCACATTTTTAAGCAAGTGACTGCTGGTGTAGTGAAGAAGCAGACTATCTCTTGCATTGAGATTAACTCACACATTAAGAGTGGGTCCTTCTGAAGGGCCCACCAGATAATTAGCGCCTGACAATGGGAGCAGAACCAGCTTTTGAAGTGTCATTTTTTAATTGTACAATAGATGATGGTTAAGTCCATAGGAAGAATCATGCTCCTGAATATCATATATCATCATCAGAGCCATATGGAGTTACATTTACCTATGGCATATGTAATAATTCTGGTTACTTTCTTGCCTGTAATATGAATGAAGTTTGTTGATGACATAAGTATGGAACACAACAGATGGCATAATGAATAACTGTATCATTACTAATCTGCTGTACAGTGGTGCTATCAAGAAGCTTGTTGCTACACTGGACATTTCAGGTAGAGTAATGTGCTACAATGCATGTTGAACTGGGACTTTCTGGGTGTGCAGTAAAACAGTTGTGCCCAGATTTTATTTTCTATTTTTTGACCAGATGTGTTAGTCAGGTGTTGCTCAAATATTGTTGTCATTTTTCAGCTTGTGAGCAGTGCTTCTCACTTTTTGGCAACTGTGGCAAACCGGGCCCAATATAAATATCTGTTTGAAGGTCCAGATGTTCTGACCAGTATATGTAAAGATGTTATCATCCCGAACATGGTCTTCAGAGGTAAGAGAATGGTCCAAGCCACACACTGTATTTCTCCATACTTCCTACTTTGGCACTCAGAAAATTCAAGTCATTTATCCTAAGTATTGTCAGCTTTAATTTATTACATTGTATTCCCATATCAACAGTGCTTCTTACTGATCATTGCTGTTTACTGGGCGTCACTCCAGCTGCTTCATATGTAGAAAGTACCACGTTCAGTCCTTTGCCTGGAGAATGGCCATCAGCTATCCCAGTGGAGATTTATGTGGTTCACCTCAGTCCTTTCAGGAAGATGCTGTAGTAATATTGTAAATTGGACCAATACTAATTGTTCACTTTTAAATTATTTTTTTAAACTAATTATTCAATTATTCATCACTATACAAATTGAGTCGCTGTGTGTCACTGTCCTTCAATTGTTTGGAAAGAAGAAGTAAAAAATAAAATAAAAATAAATGAATAGTGGTCAGTGTGAATTAAAAAGTTAAGTAGCATAACTGTTGACAGGTGAAATCCATTTAGTTATTTATTTCATTGATGCTCGTAGCATGAAATAAATTTTCCATCTGTATCATACACAGCCGATATTAAATCTTGTCTAACTACTTTCTAAGGATTCATGTACAACCTGAAGATGGCTACTCTCAGGAGCTGAAACATGTAGTTATGCCTTAGGTAGTAAATGTAATACACCTGTACCATCAAATAAAATGAAGTTGTGTTAGACTAGGACATACACTGCACTCTGTTAGTGCCATCTGTATTGCAAAGGTGGAGTTAACAAGCCTTCTTTTCAGTCCATCGATCACAAGATTTCCCACTGTATTTGCAACATTTCATATAAATTAATAATCACAGTTGTGTTCTAAATATTTCTCTTTGAATAACTGAAGCCATGTAAACAATAATAATATGCATGTACCTTTTTGTGTGCATAAGCATCATGCTGTGAATGTATACAAGGGGAGGCCCAAAAATTTCTGGAATTGTTATAAAAAATTTATTTAAAATATTCATGAAAGTCTGAAACTTTAGTCTCCTTCGAAGTACTGTCCCTGTGACTGGGTGCAGTGCTCCTAGTGCTGCTCCCCCTGCTGGAAACAGTATCTTAAATCTTCAACAGAAATGGTGTCAATGGCCACCAGTGATTCTTGTTGAACCTCTGCAATGTCAGCAAAATGCCTTCCTTTTAAATCCTGCTTCATCCATGGGTACTCCAAAAAAGTCGCAAGAAGGTCGGGCAAGTAGCGGGGGTGGTACACAACCACCATTTTGTTTTTAGCCAAGAACTGCTGGATGCTGAAGGCTGTGTGAGCAGGGCATTGTCATGGTGCAAGTACCAGTCCCCAGTCTGCCACTTTTCTGGATATTTTTATTGGACGCTGTCATGCAGTCGTTCCAACACATTCATAAAACTGCTGATTTTCTGTTTGTCCTGGAGGAACAAACTCCCTGTGCACTATCCCAGCAACATCAAAAAAATAAATCAACATGGTCTTGACACTTGAGCAAATTTGCCACGCCTTCTTTTTCTGGAGGGGGTTCTGTGCAAATTTGGTGACTTCCACTGATTGAATGCTGCTTTGACTCAGGGTTGTAGCCATAGCACCAAATCTTATCACCTGTTACAGCTTTTATGAGAAACTGAGTGTTGTTTTTGAGCTCTTCCTGCAAGTCACAACAAACATTCACTTGCTTCTGATGTGTGTCATCCCCATTGTGTTAGTACAATAGTAAGGAGCTTGGTGTATTAATACTTACAATCGAATACAACTATATTTATCTCTAGTATTACAGGAGGTGGCCCACATATAGGGCCAAAACATGTCGTTGTTATAATCCTCCTGTAATACTAGAGGCAAATATAGTTGTGTTCGACTGTAAGTATTAATACACCAAGCTCCTTACTATTCACTTGCTTGTTTTTTGCTCCTCTGTGAGCAGATGTGGCATGAATTTTGCAACAACCTGTTTCATCATCAAATATTCCATAAAAGTGTGTTTGAATGAATTCCATGACACACCTGTTATTAGGGAAATTCCTTCATTGATCCAAATGACACTCTGCAAGGACAGCCTGGTGAACATTTTCAACATTTTTTGTGAGTTCTGCTTGTGGAAGTGAGGCCACAACACCGTGGGTCCTCAACAGACATTTCACCTCTTTCGAATTGACTAAACCACTTGTACACTCGCGTTGTACCTGTGGCTTCATACTTAAAAGCTTCCTTAAGCATTGTGACTGTGTTAGCTGTAGTTTTTCGCAGAAGGAAACAACATTTCACACTCACACACACATACTTGTTGTTCTTTAAAAACAGCCATTTCAATTTTTAAAAAAATCACCGAACACACATACAAACGCTAAGGAATAATGCCAGAAAGTTACATGAAGCACACAGTACATTATCATTTGGTAGACAAGTTCAGAATAACGTAGTGGCAGAACCCTGAACTTCGTCTTGTTCGTGCAGAAGATTCTAATTCCAGAAATATTTGGTCCCCCCCCCCTCCTCATATAACAAACATGAAAGTAAAAAACCAAAACATTGTAAACTGGTAATACATAGAGGGGGTTTTACAGCTCCACCTCTAATAATTTGATTCTGTCTTCTATCCATGTGTGTGTGGAAAGAGTGCTTAATGATCCCCAGAGTGGGCACACCTTATAAATAGGTATATTTGATTATGTCAAAGTTGAAACGTACATGTATATTGCAATTCTTATGTGCGGTATAATGTAGGAGAGAATTGCATGTAGTTTGCAAATGTGTTCTGAATGTGTAAGAAAATGTGGACCATACCATGGCTCAGGATTTTAGTCACCAGCCTCTTACCATGGAGGCTTGGGTTCATTCCCAGCCTAGTCCATGTGGGTATTGTAGTGAAGAAGGCTGCACTGATACAAGATTTTCTCTGAGTACTTTGGTTTTGCCTTTCAATATAATTCCATTAATGCTGAATACTCATTCATTCATATGTCACTGACATTGTTTGATCTTAGTAGTTGGCTGCATCATTAGATGACATGCGTACACACACCTTAACAACACATTGTGCCATGCTTATCTCATGTAACTGAATATCTGCAAATCAAATTCAGGGTCAAGTCTTGCTTTTCCTTGAACCTGCTTGTTATTGGTGGTACTACCATTCAGTAGAAAATTTCCAGACATTTATCAGTTCCCTTATTCTGTATTGTGTCTGTTTGCTATGTTGTGTGTGTGCAGTTATAAATGTTTCACTACATGTGGTATTGCACTTTTAGTTTCAGATGAAGAGCTGTTTGCAGATAATGCAGAAGAATATATCCGTCGAGATATTGAGGGTTCAGATGTAGATACAAGACGGAGAGCAGCTTGCGATCTGGTCAGAGTTTTATCACATTACTATGAGGAAAAAATAACAGGAATCTTCAGTTCATATGTACAGGTAAGTGTCCTTTGTTTTATTCAGGTGATTCACCTCCCTTGTCATAATCGCGGTGCCAGAGTGATGGTTTGTCTTGTTTCTGTCCACAGCAGTGTAAGTTACATTTAACTGTGGTTATCATCAGACAACACCAACACAGTACATGAAAGTGAATGAACAATGAGCTGGCTTGTATCAAATATTGAATGTTATGACTTCTGAATACTTTCGTCTGTATTTCTTCATACAAGTTGGTTTGTAATAGGTGGTGGTGGTGGTGATTATGATGGTGGCAGCAGCTCTTTTTCAGTGTCTGTGAATTAAATAAAATGTATTTTCCCAAAAATGAATTTAAATGTTGAAAACTGGAAGACAGTTAAAGATTACAGTATTAAAGTGGAGATTTTGATGTTCAGGTGATGATTTGTGATAAATTCTTATAATGAAACCAACTAGATGCACAAATTTCTCAAATTTATTTTTGGAATAAAACTACATGTTTAGGACAGTTCTTCTCTCCATCGTCAGGACTGATCCTGCTCACAAGCCATCAGCAAACCTGTAAGACATATACCATTGCTGTGTGTACAGTGGAAAACTCCTGTTGATAGACAGAGGAAATGTCTGAAAAGTGTAGAGTCTTATTCCAAAAATAAATTTGAGAAATTAGTGCATCTGTTTGGTTTTATTATAAGAATAAATTGGAGGTCTTTTATGAAATTTGGTAAACTTTGTGCAATAGTTGGCAGTGTTGTGCTCCAGAATGACTTACCTGCAGGAGGTTGAGTTCTGTATGAAGTGTCATTTAATGACTGTCATTTGCTGAGATTTTATCATATCCATAGTAGATGAACGAATAAGGAGCATTTGTGGAATGGTACTAACAGGGTAAGACCGAAGTGCTCAGAGAAAAACCTCTCCCAATGCCACTTCATCCTTCATAAAACACATGTAGGCAGACCAGGGATGAAACCAGGGTCACCAGCTAAGTGCTTGAGTCATGGCACAGCCTGAGTTAGACATAGTCTAATGTGAAGTGATGTTTGCTGTGACCTCTTATGCTGCTGTTATAGATTTCTGTCCTCTGGAATGTTGGTGAATATCACACTTTAAAATTTAGTGTGGATGTCATTAAAATATATTCTTTGTTGTGTTTTTGTCAGGGTTCTGAATGGATGAATTCCTGAAAATTGAAGATGGTGAAGGGGGTATTATCATATATTCAATTAAATAAGGTACTGGGAGAATGTGGGAAATTCAGGCCAAATACGATAGAGAAAGACGTGCCACTGTGTGGTAATGAAATGTGTTATTTATTAGGCTATGCTTCAGAAGTACATAGAGAACCCATGGGAGAATTGGAGAGACAAAGACACAGTGCTGTATTTAGTTACTTCACTGGCAAGTAAAGGCCAGACACAACGTCATGGTACCACTCAAACAAATCAGCTTGTCGATTTGACTTCTTTTGCTACCGAACACATCTTGCCTGAACTGCAGAAGGATACAGGTATGTGTTTAATAAAACATCTTTACATTACGGTCTGTGTCATTTGAAAAGACATGCGTGCATATTTGCACAAACTGCATGCTGTAACATATTTTAATGTACTTGTGATGATGATAATTTTGTATGAATACAAGTGATCTAGAATTTATGTCTCTTAGAACTTTCTTTGCAAGTAAAGCTGTACAGTGTGACCCACGTTTTGAAGTTTGAGACAAATAAAATATGTTGTTATGTGGTAACACATGTTATCAAGCGTATTGAATTCAATTATATGTGTAAGTCTCAGCTCTCCTATTTGCTGGCTACGTAGAAGCAAAGTAAAATTTGCACATTGGCCTGTGCAAAACTCAAGTACTGTGCAATAGTTAAATAAATTTGTAGTACTGTAGAAGGTATGAAGATGGTAAGTGGGATATGCATACACAAGAATAATGATGTATAGGCGAAACATGTTGGTAGCCCTGCCATTTACCTGTTACTAAAAATGTACACATAATAGGTTACATACATATGTACACTCTGTGTGTGTGTGTAATTTTATTTTCATTTTGTAGGTGGGTATTTATTCTTCATTTCAAGGCTTTTAACCCTTGAAGACTAACATTCTTTTACAGAACTTCATTTCCTACCTCACAGAAAACAAAAAGACAGCTACTTAATGCTGTTCAGAGAGATTGTATTGTGAGAATCATGTGAAACATAAATACACTGTGTGGGCAGGGTGCAGAGCTTCTTAATGTTACATCAGTGGTACATATGGTTACCATTGGGCTCTGATTGTTGTATAACTGTTTTACACTATAAGGTGTTGAAGCTGTTCCAATGTTTTGGTGTATATTGCTGTCACCATCTTGAGGGTGAATGGCATGGAAGGTTGATGTGATGCAGTATATCAACATCATGTCTTACTGTTCGCTGGGATGGCACCGTGGTCCAGTGTGTTAATCTCACAGTGGGAGGCAGTGTGAAGTAATGGAGCATGGTGCTGTCCATTTACATTGCAGGCTGTGGCTTCTTCCATTTTGATAGCACTGCAATGCACACCTGCTACCCTTATTTATACCACAAGATGTCCCGTCTCATTCACCCTGAGAGTGGCAGCTGCACTATACAACCAGTATGTTGGAACATGCTCAACATGTGGCACAGTTAAACCTTCAGAGTTTTTAACACTTATTTAAATTCTGACTGTAACAGCTTCTTTCCTGTATCTGTACAAGGAATACATAGTCTATGTCTGTACCTCTGATTATCTTTGTGCTGTTGTGGAAGGGATTGGAGGGATTGACTGTGTGGGTATGAGATACTTGTGAGTGGGTCTGTAATAATATGGACAGGCTATTGCTACTGTACTCTTCACGTATGGGGTTGGGCATGTGGCTTCCCATCTCCTCAGCAAGCTTGTAGGTCTTTATCACACAGTAATTTACGTGGGAGGTCTCTGAAAGGTCCACGATCGACTACGACTGGCCTACACACTAACACATGCGCGATTCAGTGTTCTTTCTTTAATTTTACTTGTTAATTGCAATGTCTTTTACAAAATTGAATTATGATTTTTGTTTTGTAAAAGACATTGCAATTAACAAGTAAAATTAAAGAAAGAACACTGAATCGCGCGTGTGTTAGTGTGTCGGCCAGTCGTAGTCAATCGTGGACCTTTCAGAGACCTCCCACCAAAATTACCTTGTGATAAAGACCCTACAGGCTTGCTGAGGAGATGGGAAGCTACACCCCCAACACCACATGGGAAGAGTACAGTATCAATGTACATTCCTTTAAATGTATCTGTCATGTTCCTGATGTTATTTGTAGATTCAGGAAACAGAGATGCATGTAGAATTTAACAATTTTTCAACAAGATGTGACTTATTCAGTTTATTACATTTCTGTAGGCAGCTCTACTTGTTTCAGGTGTTGACACCCATCATCAGGAGCTCGTACAACTGTAAATGCAACTTCTGGTATTGATTAACCGGATCTTCTACCATCCGCTCTCGTTGTTGAGTTCCAACTCATCAACGATAGCGGATGGTAGTAGATCTGGTTAATCAATACCAGAAGCTGTAATTACAGCTGTACCAGCTCCTGATGATGGGTGTCAACACCCAAAACTTGTAGAGCCACCTACAGTAATGTAATAAATTGAATAAGTCGCATCTAGTTGGAAAATTGTTAAATTCGATTCACGATACATGGATCCATGTATATAAAGTTCAGAGATGTGTGTAATTACAGAAGTAAGTTACAGCTCTTCCTTGTGCGTATCCTTACCCGAAGGCAAGGACATGGATAGCACATCGGTTTATTTTGCGTACCTTCATTGTCCTGTAATATATGGAATAAATTTTGGGGGTATTTCTAACAACAGTGGGATGGTATTTAATTTACAAAGAAAAAAATTCATCAGCATTATTACTGGTGCGTAACCCAGAACGTCACATACAAGTTTATTTAAAAAATTAGAGAGTTAGCCTGCCCCATGCAAATGTATACTTTCATTTATGAATGTCATTGTCACTAATGAAGAAAATTTTCAGACATATCCATCTATACACAATATTAATACCACGAATAAACACCATCTTCATAGACCAAATGCTGGAATCTTGCTTTCAACATTGTACGTTCTATATGACATCAAAAATTTTGACACTTTGCTGCTTAGTCTGACAGTCCTTAAGAACGAAAAGGCAAAATATAAACTATAGTTAAGAAGATATTTAAATACACATTCCTTTTATTCTTCAGATGAATTTTTATATGTAAATATGATCCATAAGACTGTTAAACAGGATGTGTATAGCATTTTACCTTGTAAAAATTCTGTACATTTTTGTATATGTATGACTTTTTCTGCTTCCTGTTTTCTTCGTGAAACACTTGTGGATCCATGGAATGTATTTGTGTGTAGATGGGTGTAAGCCCAGTTGACTTTTTACGTAATTTATATGTTCACTGTCAACGTTCAATTTGATATTCTTGTGTTGTAAAGTCCAATATTGGACCTTGTAAAACGTTACATTATTCTTTCCTTCCATTGACAGGAAAAATGTTGCCTGTTCTGTTAGCTGACAGCATCAAATATATAATGACATTTCGTTCTGTCTTGCCACGGGATATGGTAGTGGGATCAATCCCACAGCTGGTACGTCATCTGACCGCATGTAACCAAGTAGTGCACACTTATGCTGCCTGTGCTATTGAAAAGATACTTGTCATGAGAGCAGCTGATGGGAGTGCCTTGTAAGTATAAGAAATTGGGAAATAAAACGTTCCTGCATTTACATGTGTCAGGTGTAAATTGAACAGTTGATTTTACCTGGAAGCAATAAAGAAGCCAGGATGTTCAAAGGGATACATTGAACTGACAGATGCTTATGAATTACATGTATGAAAGGAATTCAATGTGTTTTCTGAATGTGGACACAATAATTCAGTAGAACTATGTTGGCAGTTATGTCTATCAGTCCTGTATTCAACATATTCACCACCAGCATTAGCATATTTCACCCATGATGGGGCAGATGACTGCTTGAGATGTTGAAATGTTTTGTGCTGAGACCAGATCTGGAGAATAAGTATGTTGTGCCAGCACATCACAGCCTCAGTCAGGTCTTCAGTGAGCTTTGCATGTCATGGTGATGGTGGGGTGCTGCATTTATGGAACGAAATGACAGCACAGTCCCCAAGTTCTTGATGTATCGGTTGATGGATATGGTGCACCCTATCACATAACATTCCCTAATACAGTTGAACCTGGTTACACCGATATCAGTTTGTGCAACACCTTGACTATAGCGGCAGATATTGTGTGTTACCAGTTAATTCCTCACTGTTAACCATAACTTAAACTGTTTGGTTGTAACAACACTCGTTTATAATGACACAAAACATTCAGTCCCTTTCATGTTACAGCAGATTCAGCCGTGTGAACGCTGTTATGAGGTAGTACGGAATTGTAAGGTGCAAGCTCCTGTTCTGTGAACAAGGCATACATCATTTTTAGATTGTCCTGATGACTGCCCTATATCCTTCCATGTTGTAATGGGAGACTGGTGGTACTGCTGTACCAGTTGTGGGTCAGATGACTCAAGACGTATCCACTGATACAAACAGCATACTTATTAGCAGTTCATTCATGTAAATGTTTACACATTGCCAGTGAACTACATGAAGATTCTGAAATTGCCTGTGTATATTATGAGTTCTTTAATTGGAAATTTTATTTTCTGTTTAGGGTGAAAAGTGATGAACTAGTTCCTGTTGCACCAGACCTTTTGAAAAATTTGTTTAAAACAATGGATTTTCCAGGCTCTGAAGAAAATGAATATGTTATGAAAGGTAACATCATTTGCAAAATTATCAGGTCTTAGATGCTAAAGAAAGAATTATAAATGAGAACCTTCCCCAGACTGCAAAATGAGGTGTCAATAAATGCTGCTGTATGAAATGCAAATGTTTGTGTATACCAACTGCTAGCTCAAGATCTGCATGTTTAATTAAACTGACACATATTGGACATCTTCCATCATCCTGTTTTAGTTAAAAACATGACATTTTGGAAGCTGTGTGTACTTCTGTGGTAAGGTAAAAATATGGAACGTGCTCTGATGGGTCCATAACATGAATGTAGTAGACCAGTACATATAGATTATCACTGTCCATTGGACCCATCAGAGTAGGTTGAATACTTGTAACTTTTGTTGGGAGGGGGGTGTATAGGGTCTTGGTGGGGAAACCGGAGGGAAAGAGACCACTGGGGAGACCTAGGCGTAGATGGGTGGATAATATTAGGATGGATCTCCAGGA
>Ga0123354_10006917_pt1 | contig 16942 bp, 10 predicted proteins | sample TergutLab28metaG_2_FD_97872 | JGI IMG/M metagenome (GOLD analysis project Ga0123354, IMG submission 97872) | Labiotermes labralis P4 segment gut microbial communities from Petit-Saut dam, French Guiana - Lab288 P4 | ecosystem: Host-associated > Arthropoda: Insects > Digestive system > Gut ...
AGTGCTCCCTTCATATTATCTCCATTAACATATATATTTAACAAGATATTATCATCAGGAATATTCCCAGACCGATTAAAATACTCTGAAGTACAGCCTCTATTTAAAAACGGTGAAAAAAACAAAAATTTCAAACTACCGTCCCATTTCACTTTTACCTACCTTTTCAAAAATTATAGAAAAGATTATTTACAAAAGATTATAAACTCATACTTAATTGAAAATAATATATTAGCAAACGAACAATTCGGCTTCAAAAAAAAATCTACTACCGATATGGCCACACAGGCACTACTAAATAATATTCAATAATCATTAGATAAAAAAGGCTTGTAGGTGGAATATTTTGTGACCTACAAAAGGCATTTGATTGTGTAAACCATAATATACTCTTGGAAAAAATGCAATACTACGGAATTACAGGTACAGCTTATAAACTAATGCAATCTTACCTAGATAACAGATACCAGAGAACAGTGATCAAAGATAAGAATTTAAATAAAATGTCTTCTTCATGGAGAATTACTACACACGGAGTTCCACAAGGCTCAGTACTGGGTCCTTACTATTTCTCGTTTATATTAATGATCATCCCATAACTATAAGAAAAATAGCCAAATCAATAATATTCACATATGATACGAGTATTATTATAACAAACGATAACAAGGTTGATTTTGGGAATACTTTACAACTAACAATGATAGAACTAAGTAATTTGTTTCGGAGTAATCTTTTAACCTTAAACTGTGATAAGACCTATTTTTTGCAATTTCTAACAAAAAAACAGAATGAAATGCAACAACAAGTAGCCATTTCTAACTCATTAATTACTAACATTAATAGTACCAAATTTCTAGGTCTGTCAATTGATAGTACACTGTCTTGGAAAAATCACGTCACCGAATTAACACCAAAATTAAATAAGACTTGTTATGTTATCAGAACACTAACATTTCTCAGATCCCCTGGGGTACTGAGAATGGTTTATTACTCCTGTTTCCACTCTATTATGTCATACGGTATTGTATTTAGGGGTAACTCCCCTCACAGTATTAACATTTTTTAAATTAAAAAAAAAATAATAAGAATTATGACAAACTCCAGTAGGCGTGATACATGTCGTCCATTGTTCCATCAGCTTAGAATATTGCCCCTTCCATCTCAGTACATATTTTCTTTACTTCTTTTTGTTGCTACTAACAAGAAATTATTTTCCCTTAATTCACAAATTCATGACATAAACACCCATAATAATAATAATTTGCATTTGCCATTGACAGGCCTAACATTGGTCCAGAAAGGTGTTGTGTACTCTGGTTGCAAAATTTACAACCACCTACCACCACAAATTAAAAATATTTCGAACAATGTAGCCCTATTCAAATCTAAATTGAAGAAATTTCTTCTACAATATGTTTTCTATAGTGTTGATGAATACTATCAGCAAAATTATAAGGATTATGAGTGGTAACAGCTAAGCAAATGTAAAACAAATGTATTAAATTAATTTTTAGACCGCAGTATGTGTTCCTGGTAATGTATATACTCTGTATTCTCTTAATTTGTGATAACTATACTTGTATCCTGTAGGCTTTATTTTAAGATGTAACTTTTTATACACTTATTCTATAAGTATATTATTAGAAATATGACAAGTTCTATATCCTTTAGGTTGTTCAGGCCTTGTACGGATTTACAGAATGCAAAATGAGTGAATGAATCAAAAGCCGTAGTTAGATCACAGAATAGACCTGTTATATAGTCTTTATTATTCCACACACTAAAAATCGACCCAATGAGTTTAAAAATAGCACTTTCAATAGAACTTTGTCATGAAAACCAAATTGTTCATTGGCCAGAATGTTATTACTCATTCAGTGATGTTTTAACCTATAGAACATGAGCAACTCAATTATTTTGGAGAAGCTAGTCAGTAAAGAGGTAGGTTTATAATTTGATACTTGTGATTTATCACCTTTCATAAAATATGGTTTTATACTTTAGGTGATTTGGGCAAATGCCACAAGTTAAGGATTTATTGTAAATGTAAGTGATAGGTTTAGAAATCTGGCTACCACATAGTTTTAGTATCTTATTGGATAGAGCATCATAACCATTTAAAGTTTTATTTTTTAATGAAGATATTGTGCATATAACTTCTGTCACAGTAACTGGAATATTGATGATTTTTGGGAATTCATAAGGAAATTATTTCGTAAGTGAGAAGGCTGGTATCTTGTGAATTTTATTAGGGAGGCTAAATTGTATGCAAAACAATATAAGTATGTGGGAGATAGTTTCAAGGTCCAGTCATTCTCTTACTATCGTCATGAGCAATAAATTGTAAACATACTATCAGTTTGTCACTGGCAAAATGTAGACTATGTAGCAGGGAATATAGGAGACAGAGAAGCCAGTGCGTACTATGGACTGTAACGGAAGCATGGAGTTAAATTGAAATGCCACCTGTTGAAATGTAGACGGCTTGGTGGAGACAAAGAGACTGTCAAAATTTGAACTCTGGAGTTGTGAACTCACTGGTGGGCAAGCTTCAGGGAAAAGCACAGAGCATATTCTGCTTGAATATTGTCTCTTGCATAGCTTAGATTCTGCTTACATTTATTTACAATCAATTTGTCCTTCACAAAGTCTTTGTGATGTGGTTTCTTTGCCTTTTTTACACAACTGAGTGGTCAAATCCTAACGTGTTTAAGCTGTATGGAAGTTCTTATATTTTTAAATTTCTATAACCATTTAAAAATTGCATAATTTTAACCAAAACTGAATGTCTTCCTCTTTTTTCTCATCCTTGTGCTTTATTAACATTCATATCTATTTCCTTCACTTTAACTGTAGGACTTAAAACCCTATGGATCTCATCCAGAGTGTGAAAATAACTTATGTTGAATCCAAAAATTATGTTGTTCTTCCTTTGTCCATATTTCCCATGCCATTCTTGTATTGTACACTTTCTGGTATCTCACCAATTGTTGTCTCATTGCCTGTTCATTTGTGGTCATTCATGACTTCATTTATGACTTCACCACTATTCCTTTCTTAATTGCAGAGGTTGTATGTATGTGTATGTCTAGAAGCTGCTGTGTCAATTTAACTCTTCCTCCAGAATTTTTAAATATTACAAAATGTGATGAATCTTTGTCTAATACATGGGTCAAAGTTCATATTCACTACATGAGTCACTAGTTTTGCTATGCTAATATGTTACAAAATGTTAAATATGAACATTCACATAAATTAAATCTTCCAAGTGCCGAGGAAACTAAATTTTGAAATAAAATGAGGTAGGTTCTGAGTATATTACATAATGAGGAGCTTGTTAGTTTGTACAGGTTGGAGTGAAATTTAACCTGTTGTAATGGACTGATCTTGTCGTCAGGAAGGGCAACAAGGAATGTGTATAGAATGTTGGTTAGGAGACCTCTTGGAAATAACCACATGTAGGACAAGAGGAGATGGGAGGATAATATTATTTTGGATTTAGGGAGATGGGTTGTGAGGATGCAAGTTGGATGGAACTGATTGATTGTCATACACTGGCAGGCGTATGTACAATCAAACCCCAATATAGTGCTCCCCTCTGTTAGCACCCATGAAAATCTCTGAACATAAATTCCTTGTTACCCGGTCTTTTGCTTTACTTACATCCTCAGTATACTGTCACATATGCCTGTGAATAAACAGTGGTGCAATATTGGTGTTTGACTGTATTAGAAACATTCTTATATTTTTGGATTGTAATACTGGAGAATCAGGGGGAGAATGACATAATTTTTCTGGTATCTAATATTTTATTGAATCCTTTATTTTAGAAAAATCATCATAAATTTATGTACATTTATTCATATGATTGAAGGTTTTAGATCATTCCTTCTATATGCATGGGTCTAGGGCCCATTTACCTTTCTGATATTATTATGAACACTCTTAGTTCTGAATGGACCTAGCTTTGCATTCAAAGGCCCCTTTGTAATTGATTGCACATATAAAAAGCACTCCAGAAGAGCAGTATGCTTTGTAGTATAACCACTGATGTTCATTACTGAGTATATTTAAAAAATGATAAGTTTACCAATACAGGGTATTGTTATTACAGTCATGTCAGTTGACAGTGTACTGATAATTTTGGTTATTCAGAGAATTTCCTTAGGTGCAGACTGATAGTCTGAGAGAATAATTACATGTCAAGTGCTGATGAATCATGTCAGTGTAGGGACATGCATGTGTGTGTTACAATTAAGAAGTAAATTTGCTAGTGAAATACATATAAACATTTCATATCTGAACATCGCTGTTTTTAGAATTGCAGATTTAAGAGGTGAGTCAGAATGTATCGGGAAAGATGATGACAAAAAAGTTTGTTGTGTTGGCTGTACTGCTCTCAGGGCATACAGAAACTTATGGCTGTGAGGACTGAGTGTGTTGAAACTCAGGGTCATTCTGTGGAAGAATGATGCTTCTGTACAGACTCAAATTATATTGTACATTTTAAAGAGAGTTCATGAAGTATAGTTCAGTGTTTTACAGTGGTGATTCTGAAAGCAAAACAAACAAAAAAAAAAGACTTACATGACTATTTAATAATGTAAACAGTTGTACTTGCTGTAGGCAAAGTTTTAAAGCTTTGAACATACTTACAGTGCATTTCATATATGTAAGGAAAATACTACACTATAAAATAAACACAAAATGTATGAATAATATGGAGAAATTTGCAACTAAAAATACATGCCAAAGGATGGATCTCCATTGTTGGGTTTGCAGAACTGATGTTTTTAAAAAAGTATAATGCATACATGAATTTAGACTATACAATAAATTGCCAAGTCAATAGAGGAAGTTGAAAAAATATGACACTTCAAAGGTAGCTGAGATCCTTCCATTTAAAACACACCTTATACACCACATGTCTTATTATTTAGTGAAATGTAATGGTTAAAGATGTGTTTGCATCTTGAGGGTTTGAGAATGTAGGTCTTTGAGCCAGGTCTGCTGAGAATGGGTTTGAGCCCTGGTGAAAAAAAATTTTTTGGCCCCCAGCAAGGGCAGACAGGCTGAAAATCCTTACACTAAATTGGGAAGACTACTCTGAGTTGCTGAGTGACTTGGGCTTAGTCTGAAAGGGTTAATTTGTGCACTTGGCAAATAATTATACTATCAGGAATGACAAAAACATATGCAGCATAGTCGGGCCTTGGGTCCTCTTCTGGACTGCTGTGGCCAGGTAGTTTGTACCAGATTCCCCCACCTGCTTTGAGCAGACTCAAAGATATTTAGTAAGCTTCGGAAAGAAATGTAATGTCAGATTGCTCTTGGTTGTTGGTGTTGTACTGTATTTTGTATAATGCAAAAGCTGAAGTCTGTTAGACCAAGAGGAATTTGTTTCAGTTGTGGATACCTGAACTGTGGTTTATTAAAGGCTCAGGTACATTATTTTAAAGAGATTAATATTTTGTTGTTTCAAACAGCACAACACCTTTCTTAACGGCCACATGAAAGGTAATGTGCTGTATATTTCATATAATGTGAGCAAACTATACGTTAGTCAGTTCTGAAAGTTTAATTACTCCAATTATGGCAACACTTAAAAAAAGATATAAATAATAGTAAGAGGTAACATACATTTAACCCATCACCTATTCAGGTGGCATTTCATTGCATAATTGTGTGTGTCTCTTGAAGATAATAGGCAGAAACTTAGCCATGAATATTATCACTGACGGCTGCAAATTACCAAGGCCATGTGGTCATACATTGTATAAACTTTACAGCACAGCATGACAGCATACCACCAGGAAGAACAGTGATCCTTCTATCAGCTTCTACTGGAAGTGCAGGAGTATGCAGAAAAATTTCCAGGGCATGATGGTGGTTGTAGAAAAGTTTGGGGAACCAGATAGGTTTACCATGTTCATGTGCTGTTTGAATTGGCCAGAAATTACCAGCTAGTTGTACTCAAGGAAAAAGTTGAAAAGCAAGCTGATCTTGTGTGGCTTGAGTTCTGCTTGAAGTTCATATTCTGTCTGACCTGAATAAAGGCAGAGTATTTGGAGATATATGTAATTTAGTTTCAACAAAGAGGCTTTCCTCATGTACATATGACATTTATTTTGGAAAATGAGTTCAAACCACAGTATACTAATTTAACTGATCCGGTGATTTCTGCTGAAATTCTTATCTGTTACAGTATCTAAGGATGTATAATGTTATCAAATCTTGTATGGTGTGTGGGTCGTGTGGTTATTTAAATTGTCTTTTGGATCATGTGGGAACACATATGCAGAAGTATCCTAGACCACTAAGGGAATCAACAGACCAGTTCAATGATGGCAAGAGCATTGAAGTTATTAATAGGATAAGTGGTTCCTAAGCATTTATTCATTTGTGTACTTTCCGAAGGCAACATTATTCACTCTACTAAGACAAACTTCACCTCACTGTGAGAGCACAAAAAATAAGTGCTGCCTTTGAAGTGTAATGGACTGACTGCATATATTTTGAGAGAAGCAAGCAGTTGCAAGAAAACTAGTATGTTTAGCAAGTAAAGCTCCATCTATGTAGAAACTGGAGTACTTTATTATTGAAGCACATTTAGTCCTTATTCCATTTTTATTTGTGACAAGAGAGGTATTAAAACTTTTTCTTCAACAAGAGAAGTATCAGTTGCTGTCCTCACCCTCTTATAATAGGAAAATATGCACATTACAGTCCATTGTGCGGAAAGAAACAGAAAATATGACTTTTCATGGGTGGTGTGATTGGAAGTAACACCCCATAAGACAACACAGCCTGTTTTCTTCGGGTTGTATATTTTGATTGATTCCTGTCACTATTATGGTCAGTTCCTGGTTTCTGTATGACACATGTTAGCTGTGAAGTTGGTTAATAATCAATACTTACATTTTCAGCACAAAATGAATTATTGTAAAAAGCAACAGTTGCAGTGATTTTATGTGCACATTAAATGAGCTGGTGTTTTCCTGAACGCAGTTTGTAGTATTTGTCATAGTTTACCCTATTAAACTGTAACTAAAAAATATAAATCTTCTGGAAGTAGATATAAGTTTCTCCTCTGTATTTTAATTGTGTTATATTCAGATTTTCAACAGTCCTTTGAAACCTGCTCTGAACAGTTTTTGATATCTTCGTTGAATAATGTTTATGCATGCATAGCAATGAAGAAGATGTAAATATGGGTACTTGAGTTTCATGGGGAAATTTATGGAAATCTCTAAGCATCAAGCATGTTACGTTAAAACACACATTTTATGCAGCTGCTAGAGAAAATTGTGTATCAGCAACATGAAACAGAGTACATATACATGTTTATATGTTACACAGTGTGTCCATTTATGAAGGTGAATGCAACTGTCACTTCCTGCCTCCCCACAGTGGCAAAATGATTCAGTGGATAGCACTAACAATGTTTGCCATTAGAACTATTCACATAAGAGTGCAGATGTGTAACAGTGTGTTAAATACTGGCATGCTGGAAACAGCAGTTGCCACTAAAATTATTCACACACCTGTGTTTGACACTGTGTGAAGTACTAGTTATTGTCCTTGAAGATCATTTCACATACTGTTGACTACCATTTTTTCTGTATGAATTGTATGTGAATGTGGTTTGCTAGAATGTTTTGGAGAAAATGATAAATTTCTCAGTATTAGGGTTGAAAGCTCAAGAGGCTTTCACACTTAAAAAGTCAATTCTGTTTGGTCACTTTAAGATGAGAAACCTGCAAAAACATACTGTGTGCTTACTGAATAAACCATAGACAAGATAGGGTTGAGTTATAAAACTCACCAGAAAAAACATGGCAGACCAATCTTTGAAGGTGTATTTGGTGACAGAATAATATGTCATCGTTTTTGACCAGCAGATTTTTATTGTATTACTTTATGTGACATTTATTTGTGGTGTAATATGAATGAGAGAGTCTACAGAATGAAACCCCCATATGCAATAAGAGTCAAAGGGAAACATATGATGAGACATGTTGCTAGTAGAACTTTTTTGGGTGAATTTCCCATTTAAACAGTGCAGTGTGTGTGTACAGCAATTTTAACATCTCTTGCAATATAGATAGGTTGATCTTGTTGATTTTACATTGTTGTTCATGAAAATCTTGCAGTTCTTGCTAGGATCTGGAAAGTGATAGTGGGCATTCGTCTTTTTCAGTGGCTGAATCATATTTTTTCTCAGTATGATATAAATGTTTCATATACATTTTTGTTAGTTTAATTCTGTGGTATTAATGAACACTGCAAGTTCACTTATTTTTTTTGCACATCAAAATTTTTGAGTGTTGTAAGTTATTTATAATACAGTGTGTTATGGGATCTTGTCTATGAAGTGTGTTTTCAGTGAGCAAGCAGCAAATCGCTTTTTCATATAGGATCTGAGGACTGAGTTAGGTATACAACTACTTCTTACCCATGTTCATAAAAAATCATATTTTACATTTTCTAAGAAAATTCAAGCCATTACATTGTTAGTCATATTATGTCCTGTAACCCCAAATACTTTGAAGTCTTTCACAGCAAATCATCATGAACTAAACCATTGTTCTGTAGATCATCTAATGCTCATTAACTTTTGATTAATTTGTAACTGATTCATTAGATTTTATGTTCTTGAAAAAAAGTTCATTCATTCTATTGCATGTTTATATTTCTAGTGCTGAATTTTTAACTCTTTGCAAAAGTGTAGATTTTTCACTCTATGGGTGGCTATTGTGATAGCGTTTCTGGTTCTACTCCCATGATTGACTGTTACTGCTGCAGCTCCTTTGTAGTGCACTTTGATCCAGACTCTGGAAACAAAGCAAGAGACAGGAATTTATTAATGTAACAAAGCAAGAGATATGAATAAATAATGAAACAATGCAAGATATGTGAATTTGTAATGAAACAAAATGAGTGACATGAATTAGTAAAAAAAAACAGAGCAAAGCTTGGGTTAATGAAAGAAAGCCATGAATTATTAACAAAACAAAAGAAGATACATGACTTAATACCAGAAGAGAGAAAGGGACACAAATTAATTACAGTGGGAATAAGTACAGTAAATGTTCAAATAACAGCCAAAACCACTATTGATAATCTGTTTGTAGTGGTACTCAGCATACTACTTTTGACAGATCAGGTACAGTAGAACCACAAAGGAAAGTTTTGCTTTCCTAACAGGAGTTGCATACCTGGTGGTCAAGTGGATTAAGTGAAATTTGTTTGTGGTTTTATTGGTCTTACACAATGCAACATGCTTGAACACAGTATTATGACTGTCTTGAGAACTAGTAGTCTTCAGTCTGTACATGTTATTTTGCACACACTTGTTTACCATTGTGGTACTACTGTATTAAGCTACACTTTGAGCTAAGGCTAGCCCCAGTTTTAATCTGGTACAATGTTTAAAATGCAGTACTTGAATTTGAAATATGAGATCTGAGGTTCTGACAGTAGTGACCGTGAAGATTACTGTCATCTGACATGTGAAACCATGTAGGCTGATAGATGAGTTTGCATCACATCACATCCCAGAAAACACTAATCTTTGTCTTTAAAACTTTTTAAATCTGTAAGTACCATCGTTTATGTTCTGTGTCTGATGTAGTTCAGGTAACGAGGAGGAACTGGTTGGACTTATGGTATGCAGGGAGCAAGTGAACAATCCATATGAAATTTGGACATTCAGATCATCTGGGATGCTATGCTTTTACCACTGGTAAAGAGGTGGTGGTATTTCAGGAATGTTGTAACTATTTACTAGCTGAAATGGCACACCACAAAAGACTTGAATATTCATGAACACTGGCATGAGAACCTCAAATCTTGCATAAAGAAAAATGTAATTGTAAAATCCAAGTGGATGAGGCTGCTTGAATGATCTGCATGCATAAAACATATCTTAAGGAAACTGGGTGTGAAAGTGTCAATTGGGTTGAAATTACTCACAGCAGATCCCAAAGAAAGGCTTTTATGAATATGATAATGAACCTTTTTCTTAAAACTGCAGGGAGTTTTTAAATTTCTATAACAGTTTTCAGTGTTACACTGGTTATTGGTTCTCAGTTGCTTTTTGCCATATTTGCTGGTTTACTGCATCTTAAGGTGTTATATTCTTCTGCCTTATCACTCTTTCCACTTCAGTTTCTCCCTTTAGTTCAGTATTATTTTGGCCAGATAAATAACTGTCTTGAATTTAGTAGTGTAGTATCCATATGCCATCACATATAGGTATGTAGAATATTCAAATTTTGAACCAGTCATTAAAATGTATTGTTCAGTTCAATTTTTTTTTTTTTTAATTTTTGGTAATTAGTTATGAGGAATTTGGTACAGTATTTGTTCTTTATTGTCTCTGCATTGGGCTGATCACTCGTCTGGTGGAGTCCTACTGAGTGTGGTGTGTCCTACAATGTGATCATGAATCCTCGACATTGAGGAGGCCTTGGTCCACTAGGGCTGTTGCGTCATGGTAAAAAAAAAATTGTTCTCTGCTATGGACTTCTGTGTTATGACATGATCTAATATGGTAGATGGATTACCATTTCCTGAAACTGTATACATGCAGCTTATGTTTATAACAAGATCAGCTTCAATTAAAAATGTAATTTGGTAACTGATGGCATTTAGCTTTAAAGGGAAAAAAGAGAGAGAATTTAGTCAAGAAATCTCTTGACTGTTTGTAATGATCAAGTCATCATCAACTTCCATGTCTGTGAATCCATATAGAACAAACGTTATATGACTAACTGGAAGTCAAGAAATGTGCCCTAAGGGCTCTGGCAAGTAGCTTGCACCTTGGAATTATGGGAATGCATAGTTAAGTCTTGCTAAAACCTTCAAGACTTTTAAATTAGTTGATTAACACAAACCGTGTACTTCAGTGGCTCATGTCGATGTGAGGGGTGTTGAAGGTAATGACAACACAGAAGTAGGATAGGGAGCCTTTGTCACTTCATAGACTATATAAGGAGACTGTGCTGCAGGTCGGATATACTCTTTATTAACTGTACTTTAGAATCACATTTTGTTTGTCTCCATTTAAAACTGAGCTTTAGAGAGCTCAACATGTAGTCAATCTGTCTTTCTTCCATGATTCATAATTTTCATGCCCTCTTCTTTTGCAGTTTACAGTAAAGGTCTTGAGTTAAGTTCAGTAAACTGGTGGTTGGAGTTTGTAGTGAACATACCAGTACTTCAACAAATCCTGCTACTCAGAAGAATCCCATCTTGGCAAACCCACTTAGCCATTTGCATTCTTGCCCATGGCACTTGAGGGCTCATAGCCATAACTCTATTCACCAAAGTCTGCTATTAAATCTTGTCCTGAGATAGTTCAAACCAATAAACAATTTCATCACCTAACACTCTATGACTCGTTCCCCATCATTTGCAGATTACCCTAACAACACAGGAACATGAATGTCCTTGATGTTAGCAAAATTTACTGAGGGAGTTGTAACAGAGGTTTGTCTGAGAAAGAGTTATCTGTGTTTATCCTCAGAAGAGGTATGGCCATAATTTTCACTATCTATTATATATGAAAATGTTCATGACACATTTAATTTGCTATAAATGGAGGGAGGCTGCTGTCTTATTCTGCATAACAGAGTGCAGAAATAAAGGGACAAGTTTGTTGACAGGAAGAATTACTCTAGCACGGGCATCAAACAAGTATCATTTTCCACACAGGTCCAAAAATCATTTTAGGCTTTTGGGCATTGCTTGCATCACATGAAAACTGAAGTGGTTGAATGAAAAATACCCCCTTTTTAAACCTCAGAAGCATAGAAATGCGTTTGGTTGCTTTTCTGTCCAAAGAGAGACAGAGGTAACAAAATCCACCTTAACATCTTAATTTATAAATGTTCGTATATTTTTTGCAGATTACCTAAGTAAACTTGCCCAAATCATCCAATCAGTTAAGTTACCACACTGAATCTCGACAGACCAATTCCAAACTCTAGACTGAACAGTGTTAATGATCTGAGAGTGAACAAGATGTTACTGTGGAAGATTCACCTCCCTACCTTGTAACGCTGTGTGACTGGGTGAGTAGTTCCTGATGCTTTGAAGGATCATACTTCCTTTGAAACATCAAGAATTACTTCCTCAGTGACATGGTGTCACAATGGAAAAGACCGTTTTTTCAGCAACATTGCCATGAGAATCTTAGATCTCGCAAGATATTATGTTTATTGTGACATAACATTACTGTTTATGGACATGTCACAACATATTGAACCAGCACATTAAACTTCCTTTGGTGGTGACCAGTGATTTTATTTTATAAACTATGCTTGTATACCACTTCCATGAAACCCTAGAGTAGGTACTCAGTAACTTTTACTACTTTGTCCAAACTTGAACTGAGAGGAGAGAATATACAGTCTATGATATTTGCAACAAATAATGTTCCAAGAAAACATGAAGTGGTGTCATATGTTGCAACACAAAACCAAGTTCCACACAGCCCTTGTTTTATACACCACTTCTTAATTCAAGCCCTCATATTTTCAATTTAACACCCTTTGGCTGGCTGCACTGTGTTATATTAACCCCTTCCTATCTCATTACTTCTTATGGGAATATTGTTTTTTATTTATGCACATTTTTTCAGGAACACAACAAGCGCATAAAATAAGGGCTTGGTGTGTTTGTGTTTGTGGGCTGGCATTGCAGCTACTCATGGATGGTCTTAGCAAAACAGTGCCCAACATTTAGTAGTCGCTAGTGTTGGTATATTGTTAGTGATGTGAAGCAGATGAAACAGCAGCCCTTTGCAGTGAGTAATGATGCAAATTCAGATATTATTATTGTCTTTATTACATTATGAGCTTCGTTTTTTTTATTCAAATTTTCTGGTGTTTTAGTCTGAACCACTTTAAAATTAGTTCTTTCCATAATAAGTTGCATGTTTAATTCTTTGTATGCACTTGGCTTTGATAATACAGAAATCCCTTGTCATTTGCATGGGTTACGTTCTTTAAACATTATGCAGACGGTGAAACCTCGATTCCCAAAGTTAAGACCTCCTTATGAAGAAAATTGGGTTGGCAGAACCAATGACACTCGAAACATGATAGTATGTATATTAAGTATTAACAAACTCGAACATTTTTTTTTGATTGTTCACTGGAATGACGTTGGCGTTGCTGGCTTAAAGCTGTGAGTGTGATCAAAGGACTTAGAATGCATGAAGGAGGGGGAGATGTGACTTGTTGAAGAAAGAGGTGATCTCGGATTGGTTTGTCTTCTGCGTGTGCCTGTACACTTCCTTGCATGATTCCATGGTAGCCTACATCTTCATCTACAAGCCACTCATACAAGGCTCCTTTCATCTCTTCGAGGAAGGAGTCTGGGTGTCTTACACAAGAAACTTTCGCATTCTATGAACTTTGGCCTGTCGAAAGACGGACTATCACATGAATGAATGAATGATTAACACTACAAACTGAGCCAGTTAACATGGCATGGCTTCGTGGTATATTGCCAATGGAAGACAAGTCACAATCACGTATATTTACCTCCTTTTGATGGTGTTTTAACTGGTTTGACTTTGGGGGGATCAGGCTTCTCTTTTTCTGGGCTGTCCTTGCTCTCCGATTTTCCTGGAAGAAAGAATAATGGAATTGTAAAATGAAACAGACATTAAAACAGAATTCATCATATTCCACGTAACGATTTTGTCGTCTTCTTTTCCATTGTTATTGGTGAAATATATTTATGAGTCTTGACCTTCCATCAGTACAACCTTTTGGAAGATAACGTCTTAACTTCACATGGCACCCCACGGTAATACTAAACGCCGTAGATGTACAGGGTACAAACAGGCGTTCAGTACAGGTTTAAGAATAATGCCAGTCATACTCCAGTTGTACGAACGCAGGGTGTTCGTGGGAATAAATTGCGAATGTACGACTCACTTTATTATGCCGCGGTGAAGTAGACTTCCTTGAGGTAAACCACGACAGCGTCTTCCCACGTCCTTATTCCCTTCGATGCTGTAAATTTTTGCAGTTGTTACAAGCTCATTAGTACACTGTCTTACTGAACCGAACCCGATGATTCACCAATCTTGCCTCAGGAAGTGTTCGCAAGGGACAGTGATTGGGCCCTGTTGTGAGCCGTTTTATTTCAGTTCACATCTGTACATTATCTTGTTTTAAAACCCATTCTAATGTTACCCGCATGTATAGGCCTCCCAAGATGTGTCTTTCCTTGATATTTTCCATTTGCAAGCTCCGAAGTATATTCCATGCATGTGTGCAGTATTTTTAGACCATGTCGTCCGGCATGGTTTAATAACCATAGTGTTCCATGACGATTGATTACTTCATTAGATTAAAGGTGCGTCAGCTGCAGTGGCCATACGTTACTGTCAAACAAGAACATAAATGAAGCCACCATTTATGAACCAAATTTTAAATACTTTTACATGTAATTTCAAACTAAAATTTCCCTCGTAGGAGAAACAATTCTTTATATCTCCATTGCCCTCATGCCAGATGTACATGATGCTCGCACTGATGTAACCTAATCTTGTGGCATTAGGTGTTGTATTTTCCAGTTACAATGTGGTTACCGCTAAAAGTGTGCCACCGTAGATAATGGCAATCGGGTGCGGCAACTGTTACAAGGAACACATTAAAGTAGTAAAGTGATGTATGTGCATTGTATACCTGTAAGGTAAAGGGCACACATTCACGCAAAACGTGGCGTTAAATAACAGGCAGGATTAAGAGAAATTAATGTGTCACGTGGGAATGCTTTGTACAGAAACGCTATTCCGAGCGTGGAATGTGGCGCATCCCCGGGCTCAGCTAGACTCTGCCTTCGTCAGATCAATACGGAAACTCCAAATCGGGAGCTGAGGCAGGCGTTGTCTCCCGCTATGGTTAATACAGCAGTTGTTTACATATCTTCATTGCTGTTTTCTTTCGCAAGACTTTTGATATTTCATAACCAAATCTCGCGGATGGGTAGTTAACACTCGTAGGGAGTTCCTCGATTCGTTTTGCGGTCTGGTAACCCATTCACACGGAGTTTTCTCACACATTTTCTTTGCCTTGATGGCAAACAGATAATATAAGTTAAAACTGTCTTTTTGCGTAGCAAGAAGCAATGGAAACATATCAGGGGATTAGATATTAAACTCAGTGCTTTCCTTCCTACTACTTTGGCACTCGATGAGTGTGAATTATCAAGGAATGATCTCCCAGTACCCACTGGGCTGGATCGAATCCAGAGTCAGTTTCGAATGGTGATGAGGGAAAATTTTAAAATAGCTTCATCTTAGTTCCATTCCCTTACCAAGTCTTCAATTATACATTCAAAATTCAGCAGCGCCCAGCTTGATCCCTAGACAGGATTTAAAATTGTACAGTTTTTGTAAAACTCTGTTTAATCTGGCGGTGTTTTAATAATGTGTTGACAGGCCTCGGTCTCTCAAGGCTGATAATCTTTTCTGTTACTCTCTCCGAAAACCAGTATTCCTTCTTTGGAAGCCTATTAGCGACCTTTGGATGTGGGTCTGTCCTTCTGTCTGTTTAATTTTAATATTGCAGAATACACGCTTTGACATCCGAGCAGGGTGGTGTTGTAGTAATACTCTATACGTGTATTCGGGAGGTACCCAGTACGATCTTGGCCGAAATAACGGCTATCCTGATGGAGGTTACAGTAATTTTCCTCAGTACCTTCAGGCAAATTCCGAAATGGTGCTTCGATTAGGCAGTGGCCGCTTCCATGCAAATCATATTCAGTTTACCATTCACAAATTTTCCCTACCATCGGCGCATTATAGCCTGAAATACAGCGTCCTAAAATAAATCGCAAAAATCCAATTGTAGACTCTCGTGAAGCTCGGTAGAAGGTTGGTGATGTTTGAAATAGCCACGTCTTCTTAATTGTTAACGTTCATCAACGATATCAACACAGCGACAATATAAACCTTGCTGGATATGTAGCTTGCACTGGGAAGGCAAGGCTTTTCTATTAATGTTGTTTTAATTAATTTTGTTGACCTGTACACTATAGGGCTTAGCATGGTTTGTACGTATACTTTAGGAATGTTCTTTTGAGCGCTCTGTTAATTTCTTATTTCATACTTAACAGTGTAACAGTACAGCTTAGTTGTGTAGTGATTAGGTTCTGGGATGGACGACTGAGAAATTCGCGACGGGGACAAGAATCGTTTCTCCGGAGCACCCACCCTGATTCTGGAGCCCCCCCCAGCCTCCTACTCACTTAGTACCGCTGGCCTTCAGCGGCGGTAAAGTGGTCGGAGGATGAAGGACCATTTTCCTTCATTTAGTGCCGAGTTTTCCAATGAGTGGGACCTTACCTCCTCTCCCCCATACGCCTTCATGCCGTGCACAGCGAAAGCATTACCATTTACCTGTACTTATGCTATTTAGCATGCTTCAACGAAAATTGAGTCAATCTTCTGTAATTGTCCTGTCATCTGGTGATATTTTCTCAGGCTTCCCTATGTTGAATGTAGTCCTACCTACGCGGCAGGCGGCACGTGTCATTAGTAACAAAACTGACCATTTTAGTGCCACCCCGAAGGCTACATTTCTCAGCTATTATAATTCCACCTCCCTTGAATTATCTAGGTGCCTGTTTGCGTTAGGTATTTGAGTCAAAATTTGGTACGCATTTTCTGTTTCCCAAGTCAAATAGTGATACAGCGACTCGTAGTTTGGTATTTAAACTAAACTTGTAAAATAAGCGGCATGCGATAGTTATAATGCGCTGTCATATAAATGTGAAATCCGAGCACCGGAACGAAACCTGAGTTGAAGGCAGAAATAATGGAAGGTCAGCTGTCAGATACACGTCGAGGAAATGGCATGAGAAATAGGTTCTCTTATATATATATATATATATATATATATATATATATATA
>Ga0123354_10006918_pt1 | contig 16942 bp, 17 predicted proteins | sample TergutLab28metaG_2_FD_97872 | JGI IMG/M metagenome (GOLD analysis project Ga0123354, IMG submission 97872) | Labiotermes labralis P4 segment gut microbial communities from Petit-Saut dam, French Guiana - Lab288 P4 | ecosystem: Host-associated > Arthropoda: Insects > Digestive system > Gut ...
CATATGTGTGTACCATTTGTCTGTGGTTTCAATGCCTAAGGCTTTGCATATTGAGTAGTGCAAATGTGTACAAACTTTATCGTGTCTCATTAGATATTCGTTCTTTGCCAAAATCGGGCATCCCAAGGTTAAGTAGTCAATAGTTTCTTCATTTTGCTTATATAACCGACATTTACTCTCAGTTTCTTCCTTCAAAATTTTATTCTTAAAATAGTTTGTACTAATTGCTTGGTCTTGAGCTGCCCCTACTGTACTTTCTGTTTCTCCCTTAATGTCGCCAGATTTTAGCCAGCGATATGACTGTTCAATGTCCATCAGCTTTTCGTCTAAGTTGTGTGGCAATTGTCCATGCATCCTCTTGCCATGCCGTCTTTCTTTTGTTTTCTCTGCTATGCTGTCCTTCATTTTTCTTGTTTCTTTCTGTACTTCTGTCTTCAGGCATCTAGCTGTCTGTAACACTGCTGAGTCGGTGTTGTGTTGGTGTGTTCTGACAACCTGTATTAGTGGGTCTTCCTTCCTTTCTACATATTCCAACAATTTTGTAATATCTACTGCATGGGCTGCTTCTAACTGCATCAAGCCCCTTCCTCCTTGTTTTCTAGGGACATACAAGCGATCTACATCTGCTTTTGGGTGATGCTGTCCATGAATGGTTAGTAGTTTCCTTGTTTTCTGGTATTATTATTATTATTATTGGATTATGAAAGACAAATATATTGTTAGTGAATGGAATAATTACCGTATTTTTAGATAGATAACGCGCGCATTATCTATACAAAAAAGTCTAAATTCATAAAAAATGAACATGCGCGGTATACATTAGAAATTTTTTGTAAATAATGAACATGCGCGGTATACATTAGAAAGGTATGAGAGGTAAATCAAATGTAATAACAAAACTAAGGTAGAAGTATAACTTATTATTTATTAAACATAACACTATTCAAATCCAAGAAATTCTTCATCGGACTCTACATTGAAAGAATCAATCGCGTTTAAGATCTCTTTTGGTATTTCTTCAGCTTCAATTTCTGAAAATGTATCGTCATGTACATAATCACTGTCACCGGTCACCGCTTCATCTCCTCATGCTTTAATGAAACCATTTAACACAGTTTTCATTTACAGCAGCCCAACTTTCTACAACACTAGTGGAGAAGCGCACACTTAAATTGTTCCTCTTCATAAATCTGAACACCCAAGATGGGTAGACCTTGAAATCCTTGATATTATCTTCTTGTGCAATTCTTTTTGACTCCTGCAACACACGAACTGTTGATATTCTCATACCTTTCGCACTTTCGTTAACAACCCAATCATACAGTTTTTTTTTTCTGTGGTTGGCCACAAGCACCTTCTAAACCGCATAGCACATTTCCTCTTATGCAAACTTTTCAGGACTGTTTCAGCCTTTTGCCATTCCCGAACACTACTTTCTCCAACATTAAACAGTCTACCAGCTTCATGATTCCCTTTCTCCTTTGCAACTTCTACGACTTCAAGTTTAAACTGAGCTGTGTATGATTTTCTCCGGGAAATACTTCTTCCTTCCATGGGTAATTTGGATGCTAATTTTTAAAAAGGAGAATCAAAAATCATGAGTTACTTAGGATAAAATCTAATAGCAAAGTATAACAAATAATGATTTACTCTATGAAATATTTTAAAACAAGATGTACAGAATGATGTAACTTCATTAAATACAAAAAATGTATACCTCCCTTTCAAGCAATTGGTTACAAGAGAATGATGCAACCCACCCAAGTTATCTTTCAGAGCCAGTGGACACACAAAAAGTCAAGGTACAGTTCTACCCAATAGTATGAAAAAAGGTAAAAATTTGGAAAGGTTAATCACTGCTACTAGCCAGGCACATTTTTAGGAATAACTCCTGTGTCCTCGGTCAGTAATGGTCTGTACTTCCTAACTCTACCGCTAGTTAGCATTATGCGCGTTATCTGTACATCAAAAGGAATGTCGAAAAAGTGTGGGGTGCACGTTATACATTACGTGCACGTTATATATACATCAAAAGGAATGTCAAAAAAGTTTAGAGTGCGCGTTATACATTAGGTGCGTGTTATCTATCGAAAAATACGGTAAATGCATGGACATATACTCAGTTTGTTGATGGATGATGACAGCTATTTAATTTATAAACATGTAGTTGTGTACCCAACTTTGAGACTTTTAAGCTATGTCACTGGAAACTGTGTGACTTCCATTTTTGTGAGTATGATTATGAGTATACAAGAAACAGCTTATGGTGTCATATGTTATGGTGAAAACATTTTTTGTGACAGAGCAGCGCTGTATGTGTAATGGATTTGGGAAATATCCTCCTGACAACAAAACAATATTCTTGTTGGAAAGTTGTTTTGGTTTGGTTGCTGCTGTCAGACATTTGTTGCCAAAGGTGCAAGTTGAAGTGTATGTGGTAATTATTGACAGGTGGTACTGGAATCACACCAATGCTTCAGCTAATTCGTCACATAACTCGAGACCCAGATGACAGCACTGAAGTGTCCTTGCTGTTTGCTAATCAGTCTGAAAATGACATTTTGCTGAAAGATGAATTGGAAGAAGTGGCAAAGACTCACCCTGCACAGTTCAAACTTTGGTACACGGTGGACAGACCACAAGAAGGTAAAGTTTTTGTTAGGAACTTAACTTATTCTAAGTATTGTAATTTTTCTCACTATTTCTCTGTTGATTTTGTACGTAGACACCTGTTCCCTTCTTTGTGTCACCACATGAACACACTGGTGTCCTACCATAATGGAGTCCATATTCTGAGGTACCTTTGCAACAAGGTGGTTAAATTAACAAACTTGTTGGACATTCAGAATACTGTGCATCATGATATATTCTTATAATAGAAGCCAATGAGATGCACTATTTCTCAAATTTATTTGATACAGTACTCTACAGTGGACCTGTCTGAAACATGTAGAGTACTTTATCAAATATGAGAAATAGTGCAGCTCATTGGCTTTTATTATAAGAAACTAACAAGCATCAAATCAGTAAACAGGATTTGGGCACAATAACTTGTATTGCATTTTACTGATTTTGTAAGGTACTTCATTTTTTGTTCTTATTGAGGAAACTTGTTGTAAGCAGGGATGTGACCAGAGTGACTCAAGCAATAATGACTTTGACTTATATTTCAGGTGTCATACTTTCCATATTGCCCCTTAGACCAGTGTCTGGATTCTACCTCAAGTTAGACTACAGACATTTACATCTACATTGTTTCAAATTCATTACCACGATCAACATTTAAAACCTATATAGTCAGAAATAGAACACCATTACAAAACATAAATAGGTATAATACAGATGTTGAACAAAAAAGTGGATGTAACCATTTATAGGAAGAACTTAATAAACTGTTGCAGCATTTCCACTAATAGGGATTTTGTAAACGTAGCTGTTGTGAAGTTGAAGTTATTGAAAGTTAATTTGAAGTTGCATCATTTGCTATATAGAGTAATTTTATATTTTTTAAAGTTTGAATACACTTTAATATCAACATTAGGTTGTTTTAAGTGCCAACACAAAAATGTAAGATATCTGTAACACATGAATAGAATGGTGATGATCTTTGAGCACTTATCACAGTGATCCTCCCAGGCAAACATGCACACACTGGCTTTAGTGAATGTTGGATTCATAGTTACACTGTATCGACTACAGACATAATGTAGTACTGAAGGATAAACCGTAATATTATTGTGGTGATTTCAGAGGGATTTAGAACAAAATGACCAGGATGTTTTGTGGTACTCTCTGGCATTTTCCTTACTGGTTTGGAATAACTGCGAATTGTATCTCAAGACATCCCCTCCTAATCATGACTTCTGAGTGTATGTACAGTTTAGTTTGTTGCGGAAAATAATTTATTTAATTTCTTCTTACCTTGACCAACTCTTCCACTCTCTTAACACATTTATGCCATTATCTCCTTTCTTCCCTTTTCCATTACTTACTTTGTGTAATTTTTAGGTGCATTTGCAAAATTGCTAAAAGTGACTATTAGCTTCATCGTGTTCATGCGTCCATCCATCCGTCTGTCCACATGGATCAGCTCGGCTCCCACTGGACAGATTTCCATGAAATTTTATATTTGAGTATTTTTTGAAAACCTGTCAAGAAAATTCAAGTTTCTTTAAAATCTTAAAAGAATAATTAATACTTTACGTGAAGCTGAATGATTATATTGTGCTTACTTCTTATTAGAATGGGAGATTTTTCAGACAAAAGTCGTAGAGAAAATCACAAAACACAGTTTATGTTCAGTAATTTTTTTTATTCGTGCTCTTTATGAGAATGCGGAAAAACATTGTAGAACCAAATTGGCCGCAGATGACAGTGTGGTGCATGTGCATTGCATGCTGGATACCTAAGGCTACAAACACACTCAGAATATGTAATATTTAATGCTTTTCCACACATGAATGCCCCTCAATGTTATGTTACATGTGTATGGCCTGTCTTGTTACTTGTACTATTTTCATTCCCCTCCCCCTTTCCTGTCTTCCTCTCTGTCCATTACATTAAAACACTAAAAATGTTGTTGTGTGCAGGATGGACATACAGTGTTGGTTTCATCTCTGCTGAGATGATCAAGGACCATTTATTCCCTCCCAGCCCAGACACTCTTGTGCTGATGTGTGGACCACCACCAATGATCAACTTTGCATGTGTACCAAACTTGGACAAGCTGGGCTATGATTCCAAACTTCGATTTGCATATTAATTTTGTAATCAGATGTTGCGGTAAGGTGGAAATGTGGCTGTGTATTGTTAATGTAGTTGGTTATCCAAGGTGTAAAAACAGTTCAGGCAACTGCGATGCCAATTACAGGTGGTAGAGTGGGTTTTTACTTTCTATGAATCATTTTGGGTATGCTACAGTTCTGGTTCTAATTGTAATTTCAGTCATTAAGAGCAGCAGGTATGTCACTGATGAGTTACTAACACAGTACTGAAAGATGTGGCAGCAAACAAATCTGGCCTTTTATTATACTTACAGGATCTGAAGTTCAGTAGTTATTGATGTACATACAACACCAAAGAGCAAGAGCGGATTTTGTTGAGTTGACTGTTAGAGTAGAATGTTCTGATTGCGATATTTTTGACACACTTTGAGCTTGACTCTTGATGAAAATTGTCCTGTACTTTCCCATGGTCTAAATTTAAAGCCAGTAGCTACTGTTTGTCAGCTTTTCTTTGTTTGGCTGTGGATAATGCAAATTAAAGTATGGTACTTGCTTGATAAGGCTTACAGGAAAGTATGAAATTTGGAACATAGGAATTAGTACTGAAGAAAAAAAATTGTTATTTCTGCCAAGGATTGGATGGACATTAGAAACATGTACTTGACCTCTGATCTTGTAAATATCAAATGTGGATATTCAATACACATAGGAATATTGTTGACAGTGAAGTGCAGTATGTGAATTGCTTGCAGGCTCATGTAATAGCGTATGGACGAAGACTAGTGTGACAAGGGATACAAGTTTGTTCTTTGAGCACAGGTTCGTTTGAGTATAGGTACATACCAGTATTGTCAGTCAACATCATTCTACACAGTCGTGAATATACATATATAAATGGAGAGGTGGGGGTATTTTCATTTGCAGAGGACGTCTTTCAAGTAATGTGGGTTGCTTCCTGCACAGTTTGGTGTGAAAGGCAAGACATTTTACTTTTACTGCTTGGGTAATAAATGAATTGCCAAAGCAGGAAATGATTTCCTGAATTCAAATTTGTGAGATGTTTTGACTCTAAAAGTTTGCTATAACCATCCAGTATGTGATGTGTATATTTAAAGGCAGCACTTTTAAATTTCTTTTTGTATCCAACAGTACCATCAAAAATTAAATCAATAGCCTGTATTTTTGTTGCACTCATTCGTAAGAGTTTAGTTGTAAGTACATACATTTCTGGAATGTGCAGTTGCCTCACATGTTGCATACTGTGGTCCATCTGTGTGAAATGCAGCTTCTTGCTGGGTGCTATATGGTACTGGTGTTAATGATGTTTGGTACAAAAAAATAAAAAATGCATTAAATGGTACTTGTACCATGTTTCTTGTCTTCTTCGTGAATAGTGTATGTCATATTTGTTTAATCTGCATAGTGAAGAGAGTCAAGATGTTTAGTGCTTCCTCGAGTATTAATTTTTTTAAGTGAGAACCTTCTCCCAATTTCTGATTACAATTCTTGAATGGGTTATGTAAACTGTTTTTGTAGAGGAAATTCCTTAATTTGTATTTGAAACAGAGAGGTTTCTAAAGTATGTAGACACTTCCTTTTGGATAGAGTTTCTTACCACACACACTGTGACATGAGTTGTCTGCAGATAGAGGACTCATACAAACAGCAGTATACAGTAGAGTCTAAAAGTTGTGAATCTCATTGTTCAGGATGTTGACACTTTGTGAGTGGCTGCAATGACATCACATGACTTTTTTTGAGTTGACTTCCTCCCTTCTGCTACTACATAGACAGCTTTTGGCTAAGCCCACTCAAACTCTGTCTTATATTCAGTGAGGCTGATTGCATTCATAATTCCAGTGTAAAAGTACTGTTTTGTATTTTTGTGCTCAATTTGACTGTCGTTTGTGTGTTAAATCTAGGCAGAAGTCCCATAGCACCTCTGGTAGTACTAGTCTGCTGGTCTTCAGTTGCCCATCAGGTAAAATACCTGGTTATAGGTGTAGTATTTGAGTAATAGAGGTGTTTCAAGAGGAGACAAAAATTATTTCTCCCAGATCAAAAAAAAGACTTTAAATCCAGTGAAAAAAACGGTGTGATGAATGTGGTTCCTATAAGAAAAACGTGGGCCAGGATAGCTCAGTTGGTATAGCAACTCACTAGGGTCTAGACGGTATGGGGTCGAATCCCAATGGGGACAAGATTTTCTGCACCTGTCCAGACTGGCCCTGGGGCCCACCTAGCCTCCTATACAGTGAATGCGGGGTCTTTCCCGCAGGTAAAGTGACCAGGGCGCTGGTTGTTAATCACCCACCCCCATCTAGTGCCTTCGTGGCTTGTTTTAGGGTGAACTCTACCTGTAAGAAAAACGTTTAAAAGTGTTATATCCTTGTACTGAAAGATCTGTAAACTTTGCATTTTATAGAACAGGTTGAAGAACGTGCATGCACCACTGTATTTGTAAAACTATTAAAGGCTTGTGAAGATATTTTCTTACAAATGAAAAAAGCATCCATTGACCTGGATTCGTGAGAAAGAAAAGTGTGGAAACCCTGTCAGACATGCTTTCATTATAGAAGAGGCTGAAAAAACTGGGAAGTTTAATAGGAAGAAATGCAGAATGTAAATCCATATTCATTTCTAGTGGTGGATGGTTTGTTTTCTAAACAGAACAGGTATGCATCATTTACTGATGCATGATGAAGGAGCTTCAACAGATGTAGAAAGTGTAAGCAAGTATGAAATTGAACTTAGTGACTTAGCAAATATAAACAAAAGCAGGCATTTAATTTTGATAAGACTTGGTTGTTTTGGAAATGGGTGTCCAATACAATGTATTTACACCAATCTGAAGAAAAATGACCAGGCCACTAGGCTTCAAAACACAGGCTGACTGTAATAATTGGATCAAATGCAACTGATGATTTTAAAGTGGAACCTCTTGTAGTGTATCACAAGAGATTTAAAGAATGTCATCAAAGCTTATGTACCATTTATATGGCAAACAAACTGCAAAGCTTGGGTATTTTAAAATATTGATATTGGTTTACACATTTCTTCCAGTGTGCATAGAGCATTATTTACAAGAACAAAATTTTCGTATGACAGTGTTGTTTGTATTTAGCAATGCACTTGTACATTCTACATCATTAGATTCATCCAGCAAAGTTCCTTCCACACAACACATCCAGCCTTCAACCCATGAATCAGGAAGGCATTGCTAATTGTGAAAGGTACTATTGTAACATTATGTTTTAACAAGAAAGACATTGTTTGTACAATGTTAGAGTGTGCCGCATTCATGTAACCATCTTTGCTATGGAAATGCACCAACATGCTCCCTTTTTATTGTTGTCGACATAGATGTAACCTTCAGCAGTATAAAAAAGTTCAGTTTTGCCATGGAAATGTAACACTGGGTTACTTCTGCACCGGTGTATAGCCACAAATTATTTCATACTGCTGTTAACAATCAGTATAAAATATGAGTGTATGTGTCTGTATTCTTGCTGCCTTAGTTATTTGGCAAGCATATTGTGTCTTTTCTGTGCTCTGTTGTTGTCTGTACCATATTTTCCTCATTATCTCGTAAACAGCTTGATTTTTTGGAAGAAAAAAAAATTTACTGTGCAATGTATGTTTTGATTGTCTTTACAACTTTTGTATGAAACATTTCATATTCCAAGAATAATTCAGCAAGATATTATAAATTTACATGGGCTTTCATGTAAGGTCCCCATTATTCGAGTCGGATTTAACATAAAACTTGAATTTCCTCGGCAGGTTTTAAAAAAATTCCTCAACATTTCAAATTTCATGAAAATTCATTCAGTGGGAGCCAAGCTGTTCCATGTGAACAAGCATACATGACAAAATCAGTAGTTATCTTTCACAGTTTTGTGAACATGCCTACTAATGGTTGCATGTCACTGTGTTGGAGAACAACTGTTGCTTAGTTTTGGCAAAAATATTGGGGTTCTGCCTCTAAGAATTTGTGGTCATAGAATGTGATTCCTTTTTCTGCAGGTTTTGAGCCTCAGCCTGGACAAATAAACAGAAAAATAGTGGAAATTGGTAATAAGTTATGCCTCTGTATTGGAGAATTTCTTGTTGAACTGTTCAAATTATACAATTAATGCATGACTTAAGATTACATTGTTGACATAGATGAACATAAAGTATCTGATGACTCTGAACTCAAGATAGTTAGTGGATGAGCCACTGGGGGGGGGGGGACTTAATAGCAGCAGATTTGAAGTCACTTTTCACTCATATTGATTCCATCAACACAATCATAGGAAAAGATCCTCTACCTTTGAATGTTACAGTGCTGTTCATTGAATCTCCCATACAAGACTATTGAAAGAGACTGAAGCCAAAATGAAACAGGATTCAACATGTTCTTTAAACTGCAGAAAGTTTCTTCTCCTGTTTCAACAAGAGTACTTTTTCAAATTCCTTAATCTTTAACCAATTTACCTTCAAATACTTGGTGAGGATGGCAGGCACCTCATCTTCATGGAATGATTATCAAATCATTTGATCCATTTCATGAAGAGTCAACTTCTGTGTTTTTTTAAAATGATTTTTGAACTTATTTTACATTATTATTGCTGGTATTTCATAAGTTATTGGAATCAGACAGACATTTTGCATTGGCAATGGATTCTGATGTCTATGACAGTTTTGTTGCCAATTAATTACAGATATTGAGACACTACTGTTATTCACCAGCAGGCCTACGATTGTGTGATAGGTAAGGGTCCTTTGGGCTTTTTATTTTTAATTAAATTCTTGAATATCCTCTCTGTTGTTATGTTCTGTAATATATTGTAAATGTGTTTTTTTCACTTGAACTTGGTGATTGTCTTTCAATATCCAGATTAGAAATATTCATATTTATGACATATATTATAAATATGACTATCATATAGCAATGTACTGTAAGAACTTAAAAGAGTCTAGTATATCACAATAAAAATATACAGTTTCATGGCAAGATTGCCAAGATATTCAGAAATACTGAAAAATCCAGCTTGTAGATTGTATTTTGTCACCTCTGACCTAAATTGTACACACACAATTTACAAAATGACTTGTCTGCTTATAATATACACATATTAGGTGATTATAAAATTGAATGAGCGTGTTATAAATAATGGCACAGAATGATGTAATTGTACTTTGTCAGTACATAGAAGAATGTGAAGTACAGGTATTACTTACCTACTTTGGTAAGTGCTGTAGTGTTTCTTTCTCAGGTATGCTGTAATAAGGCACAGTCTGGCAGTATCCAAGTTATGTTTCTTACTGCTGGCAGGAGTCCAAGTGGGATTTAATGTTACATTTGTGGAGTACCTATCCGTAGCAAATGCAACATTAACTATCTTACCCCTTCGATATAAGGGGTAGGTGTGATACGGATTGTGATTAATGTGGTTTGTTACGAAAATAAAAGACAACACTGCTAGATGAAAGCATTTAGAGAGTGAATAATTTTGTAACCAATAGTTTATTTTTTACTAACAAATATTGTGTGGTAATAGCTGTAGTGCGTACTGTGGACATTAAATGCTGCTTGACCCTAAGTATTAATGTTGACTTTGTATTACATGTTGGTAAAATTCCCCAATATGCAGTATGTAGGATTAACCCTATATCTACATGTATATACATCAAAAGCCCTCATAAAGGTTAAGTTGTCCCCATGCTTAATTAAGCACTTCACTGTGAAGGCATATGACTCCATATGCAAAAAAAGTGACACAAATCAGAAAATGATATATTAAGTGATGACAAAAATTCAGTATCTGAAAAACAGCAGGTTCAGATATATCACAGTATGGATTCATACTATCATAGCCTTGGAAAAGGTTGTGTTACGGTATTATTAAAATGGATCCTGCAAGGTAAAGGAGCAAAATTTTGAAAATACTTAAGAGTGATGCCACTTTTCATGCATAATATGTGAACGGTTTTCATAATTGTGACACAAGACAAAATGAAATATGACAGGACATTACAAAATTGCACTACTTGGTGCATTATGACACAACGTCATGGGATGTTATTATTAGTTAATCACACTGTAGATATAAAATTTGAAGAGGAAAATGTCTTGGTTTCATTTACTGATTTGTTAGCATTTATACGAATTTGATCTTCAGAGTTTGATGTGCATGGCTTGGAGCATGGTTCTCAATGCATCACGCACATATGTATCCTATTCTTGTTTGGCTGTCATCACATGGCCAGTGTTGACTAATGTAGAAGTGTAAAACTTCTAATCTTTCAGTGGGTGTTGAGTAGTTGTAATGAAAAATCTTAATTGAGAATGTTTTATATACAGTTCACTAAAATTTATCAGCCTAATTATTCCTTCTTTATCACTTGTCCATATTTGATAACGCTGTAAAGTACTCATGCTGATTGCTTATTGGAACTATGTGTTTCAGTCAGCACTTCTACACTCAGCACATATTTAACAGAATTGAAATGACTTCCCATGTTTCTCATTTTCTAACATAATCCAACCTATAACCAGCCAAAGTATTGCTATTAGTTATTCAACTGTTATTGTCACATGTCAAGACCTCTTATGCTTACTGTTTGCTCACCTTAGAACACTTGCCCCTGGACATTCTCCATGGATATAAGTAAGTGTGCGGCCCTTCATACCTGGCACCTAAGCTTGTGGGATTTTGTGCCCTCTGTGTGTACTGCACAACTGTAAAACCCTTTAGCCTTGAAAATGGTGAGACATGGGTTATGTATAAAATGAGAACAATATGCTACCCCTCACAAAAGATGCAGTAACCCCTGCTTATAAATTACTAAATGTTGCAAAAAGACAGATCCTAACAGTATGGACAAATTGGAAAAGAATACTAATAAAAGAAGATAAGAAGAGGTCAGGAGTTCCCTGCCTGGCTGGATAGCATCCTGGTGCACCCTGACTTGACCATACCACTCACAATTCAAAAGGAATTATTCTCATTAGTAATATATCTATAAATTTCTAATAAAATGTAATCTTGTTTCAGTGTGTGACCAATAACAGGTTCTGAACTGTCAAGGGTGAAGCTACTGAACTTAGGTTTGTGCCTACAATAGTGTTTTAACTCACAACATTCTCTTCAAATAAATCAGAGCAGTTATTACGAAAGGAACGTAAATACACAATAAAGAGAGGAAAACACTTTATCTTGGAAAATATATATTGTATAAAGCTGAATTTTTAAAGTTACATTAATATAAAACAAAATACAACCAAACTCTGGTTAAGTTTTCAGTATAAGTATTGTGTCTTGAGTGAATGTGCTATATACAACACTACCTTGTATGAAATATTACCAACAGGGATGGATGGAAAATACCTGGTACAATGATGTACAGGAAGTCCTTGTTTAACGTTGGGGGGGGGGGGGGGGGGGGGAGGAAGCTAGAAATTAATATTTTTTCATATAAGAATTAATGAAAACACCAAAGAGTCTGGCAGTTGATAATCCTGCCAGCTGTCTGTGGAAATGAACAATCTGAATCTGGAAAACGTTAAATAAGGACCGTCTGTGATACCAATACATATTATATGTGTATACATTTCTTACAAAACTGAGATACCATCTGTGTTGCATTATATACAGATATTACTGCAACTAGTTAAACAATGCGACTAGGTTATTCTAAATCAAATACAACACGCAACTTTTCAGTATGAGATTCAACATCATTTAATTTCATTAATGATCTATAAAATTGTAAACTTTTACAACGTTCATCTTCTTAAAAGACAAATACCAATCATGACTAAACTAATTTTGTGCACTACTGTATGTACTATATGGACAGACATAGCTGCTTACACCTCTTTGCAGTACAGAAATAACATAAGTTAGGGATCTGTCTCTTAATTCATTTTTCTATATTGGCTTCTAAAGCCCTTTAATTTAAAACTGAACATTGAATTCATTATAATTTCATAAATGAATGGGCTGGAATTATCTGAAATACACATGTGCTCCTGTCCATTACTCGCTTCATATGCAGGAACACTGTAAATACTGCATGCAATTTTCATATTTTTGGACCCCTGTTCTTGTCTTAAGGGAGAAGCCTGTACTAAGGGAATCCTCTGACTTACAACTTGAGGTATGTAACACATTACTCAGGTTCAAACCCTTAACTCTGCTAGTATTTTGTGAGGTGAAGTATCATGAATCTTGATCACCTTTCATGTTTGTTGTACATTATGTAATCAACAGTAACAGAGCAGAACACAGTTAAGCATCAAAACACGACAGGAGTTCAAAATTCAGTTTTCATTCGCAAAACACCCGTCTAAAAATCGGCATTACAAAACCTGACAAACTACGAATTCACCTCTCATTGTCTATATAATTATAGGTACTCAAAATACAGACAACCGAGTTATATGAACTGAGTGTAATATTACCTGTTAAGGCACAATGCACAAAGGGAGCATGTTATATGAAGCAGGTGGCTTTGTAAAATAGGGGAAAAAATTCATCCTGAGTAAAACATTCATTATAGTCACTCTGCACAAGAAAAAGTTTCTTTGCTCAACATTTCTATTGATTCAAAATGTTATTTTGGACTTTATCCGCTGTCACAGTTTATCAAAATCATTACATTTTGGCAGTTGGTTCTACTTAAAACACGCTAGTTTTAATAAACAATGAGGACTGACAAAGTCCAAAATAACATTTGTAACTTCTTACATCACTGTCACGAACTTTAAAGTCACCACATTTATACTGTTCTGCAACAGTGTTTTTTAGCACTTCTGGAATGCCTTGAAATGTGAACATCTCACAGAAGTCTTAAAATATAGATAATTCCAAAAAGTGAAAATGATACAGCATAAGATGGTGCCCCATTACATCTGTTGTCAAAGTAGCAAAAACACCAAGTCGTTTGATCGTAGAAGTCCCTGAAAGAAAGACAAGCCAAATTACTCTTTTATTAAATATTCTGATTACATCTTTTACAGCAAACGCACACTATTTGTGTGGCTTACGTTCTTAAAAAAAAACCCTGAATGGTAAAACCACAATGCATGAAGTTAAGACTTTATGGAAGGAATGTTGTTATGAAGATACATGAACCCTGGTAATATGTACATTAATGATTGAGCTATTAAACACAAACATATCTGTTAATGTCTAATGGAATTACATCAGCGCTCCTGGTCAAAAGTTGTCACGGTGATTGGAAGACACAGAGTCCACTGCACAGGGACAGAGAGAAGACTTAGTGAAGAAACAGGTGATCTTCAAATGCTCTGACTTCTCCATATCTTTATATACCTCCTTGTATGGTGACAGAGCAGGCTTAACTTCATGCTTAAATTTCAGCCACCTAGCCATTAAATGACTGACCTCAGAGAAATGAGCAGTTAAGTCATCTGCCATCGGAAGGCATCTTTTAACACATTGCCGTCGGCTCACGCAGAAATGCGTGATTGCTCACCCATGCGTTGTTGACGGGTCCCGCATTTCTGCGTTTTCTTACACGACGTCCAACAAGCGCGTTTTCGAGCTGGTCTGACACACTGATCACTTAAAGGTTATTGTCAGCTACATGCAGGATGTTTGGATCTCAAGTTACAAGCAGACAGACTGCTCTTGAACCCTATTTTAGAACGATAAGCCTGCAACAAAGTGACCGCTCATTCAGATACTCTTTGTTTTCCTTCAGTTGCAATCATGGCTGTGCGTAGGAATGTTCTGCATGAGGACGATATTTTGTGTGAGTTATATGCGGATAGAAGTTCCGATGTCTCTGATTTCAGTGACTGAAAGTTTGGACAGTGACATTGAACGTGACAGTGACATCTCCGCTAGTTCACGTAAACAACTGCGATCTTCTGTCATAGTTGTTACTAGTGACAGCGAAACAAGTGCAACATCAAGACAATTTTTATAACAGTGTGAGATTAGCTCAAACATTACTAGAGAGAAAGGTGAGAGTCTGCGGCACAATGAGGGCTAACGGGCATTCCAAGTGACCTAGAAGAGGACGGCAAGCACTTGGAAAAAGGGCAGTCAGCCTTCCGGAAAAAAGATGACGTAATGGTGCAAGTGTGGAAGGACAAAAGACTTGTGTGAATGATAAGTACGATCCATGACGCAACAGTTGTAAACACAGGGAGGAAAGACAGGAAAACAAACATGGAAATAAAGAAGCCTTATGCTGTTATTCAGTACAATAAATTCATGAAGGGAGTAGACAAGGCAGACCAGTACCTCAGTTATTACTCAGTTCTGAGGAAATGTGTAAAATGGTCGAAAAAAGTGATACTGTATCTGCTAAACTGTGCGCTCTTCAACACATTTTTTGTGTACAGGACAATAAATACAAACAAAAAAGTGAAGTACAAGAACTTCCTGCGCGAAGTAGGAAGGTTGTGGATATCAGAAGTCCAGAATCGAAGTGAGCCAAGTTCTGATGACCTTCAATTGCCAGAGGCAAACAACACCAAGGGGGCCTAAACAGGACCCGCCAGGCAGACTCCCCGGTGATTTCAGAATACACAAACTTGAAAAAATTGTTGGTGGTGGGGAGGGAAAAAGGAAGTATCCTGCAAGACAGTGTAAAGTGTGTGCTGTCCATAAGAAGCGAAATGAAACTAGATACATTTGTAAATTCTGCATTGTTCCGCTTCACAAAGGCCCTTGTTTTGAGAAATACCATCATTGACGAACTACTAGACTATCTACATGCATTTTCTGCAGTTTGGGGCTCAGGAGCCTAATCTACAGTGTCAAACCGTGAGTAAGGATATGTTATGGGGTTGAACATTCAAAGCGTTTAAAACGTTCGGTCACCAGGGGGTATTTAATTAAAAGACCAGCCCGACGGCAATGTGTTAAGAGCAGTGGTACTCAGCTGTGCACTCTCAACACCAGTGTAAGCATCTTCTCATCTTGTGGTTCAATGAACACTTGTCAGCTCTTCAGGACCTCTTCAGTTCACTTGGCAGCAAGTTGTGAACTTACTGAATATAAGCCCTATCCAGATGTGAGAATCCGTTTGGAACATTACATGCCTGTGGTGTTCCTTATTTCACCCTGCTGGTTCAGCAATCTGAGGGAATCATTAACTGCTTCAGATCAGTTCTTCAAGCAGACATTCAGAGCTGTGGACTTTAGATCATCCATGGGCTCCTTTAGGTATTTACCATTCCATCACATACGCTGTACAACTTCCAGCCTCTACTGACACTAACACAGGATCTCCTTATTTCTATCCAAAATACTGTAGAAGGTGCAGCAGGTACAATAGCTCTTCAGCTCCTTGCATCCCTCTCTTAATCTTATACACCAATTGAAGACAATACATTAAGAGAGACACTTGCATTTCTGGGAAGAGTTTTAAGCATTTTTGCTATTTTCTGTGATGTTCGATCATGTTGTTCCATGGGGGGGGGGGGAAGCTACAGTTGGGGGTGTGCACCAAAGGATGCATACACAATAACATCAGTCCCAGAATTTCATATTACACTGGACTCCAACTTTACCAGTGTAAATGGAACCAAGTGATACAAGAGTCAATGTAGAGAAATCAGGAATAAGTAACAAAGAGTTCTAAGCAGAGCTCTAGAAGCCTATTGGCTTATCAGAAGTGATGTACAAATTTAAATCAGGTAAGCATATAACATTAATCCATGTAGTCCTTCTTTTTTACATTGGATATGGTAAAGACACTACAAACAGCATGCCCATGCCATCACAGTTTCTGTCTTCCCTGTATCCTACCAAATGCAACTGTCCAGGTTTAACATCAGCTTAACTCATAAAGCCTACTTCCCACTTCAGCAGATTGCAGATCCGACATGGTGTTATTACTGAGGGTATGAAAGTTAAAAGTATGGCATTGGAGCAGGTGACAAACCATTATGTTTTAAGCTTCATGAACACTGGATAACTGGTTCCAAAGTTGCCATTAATCACACATCAGCTAAATGGCTAGGCCACAGGAGGAGTTGGGACAATTCTTTCGAGGGTCCATACTTAATAGGTAATGTAATACAATGATTTTATTTAAATCTGAGTTGCAAGCACATACTAGACAAGAAGCAATGTAGGATGCTGGCATGTGTGCACATACACACACACAGCATGGAGATCTCACAAGCATAACCCCCCCCCCCCCCCCCCCTCTTTGAACAAAAAGTGTTTAAAAAAAAAACCATTGCG
>Ga0123354_10006919_pt1 | contig 16941 bp, 12 predicted proteins | sample TergutLab28metaG_2_FD_97872 | JGI IMG/M metagenome (GOLD analysis project Ga0123354, IMG submission 97872) | Labiotermes labralis P4 segment gut microbial communities from Petit-Saut dam, French Guiana - Lab288 P4 | ecosystem: Host-associated > Arthropoda: Insects > Digestive system > Gut ...
CTGGGAGAAGTGTGTGGAGTCCCAAGGGAACTACTTTGAGGGTGATTAGGTGTCCAACGCTCCAAGTAAGCCAGTTTCTTTTTCCCGGCCAAAGGTCGGATACTTTTCTAACAGACCTCGTACCTGATGTCCAAAGCAGAATACAAAACTGAGCATTATTCTAAACTGACAGCTCCAGCTGTCTCCATTATGTCATTATGCAGGATTCAAATTAAACAAGTCCCAGGCATATGAGGCCTTGTACCATAACTTCACTCTTTATAATAAACTTATATACAATGTCTGTTAGGTGCCAGGAAATTCTGACTGTAACCCCACATTCCACGTAAGTGTGATCAACGTCACAATTTAAAATGTTGAACTTCCTGCTTCCAGCTGGTCAGTTTATACCCTCTGTTGTTTTTCTGAGTCTAGCCAGACCAGGTAATGACATACACCTTTCCCCCCAAAGCTATGAAGCTCAAAGCTATGATGCAGGCAGTTCACTGTTTTGTTACAAGTATCCACGCACTTTGCATACCTCAGCAAGGGACATGGTTGCAAACTCCAAACAACAAGATATACCAAAGACCGTATTCTGGAGCTTATATTTGATCTGAAATCTGAGAAAGAATATTGAGGAACTGACCACCAAGTTATGCCCTTTCAAAATATATACAAACAGGGCCAACCAACAGGCCAGGTAGACTGTGGAATTAAAAAATACAACATATATGGAAGTTACAATATTGACAACAAAATGTCATAATTGGGAAAAATGTAAGGTTTAACAAATATCAGTGTTCATAAATTAACTAGTAAAATCAGAAAACACCTCACCAAAATATGCAAACAAAAAATATTTATTTTCCTACATTTCCGGCATCACGCTAAAGACAAAACCCAGAAAGACCAGCAAAGGATCACTAGGCCAGTATGCACCACAATTTAAAGGCCAGATTATTGTTTTCTAAGATAAGAAAGGTTAAAGTGGAAAATTATGGTAAAAATAAATTTCCTGGCAACCACAAATAGATTAGAGTTCACACACCTTAGAAAATATGTCATGGTCAACATCATTTTCTTTCATCAAAAATTCAATACAGAAATAATTTCATCTAACAAAGTGAAAATGAAACTAAGCCATTCACTTTGAAATATACAATTCAAATGTCAACAGTAAATATGCAAGCACAGTGACTACTACATGCTACTAAACTATCTTGCAAAACACTGAGGTCAGTTAAAAAAATGTATTAAAAAAACATTTTCATTTGTTTTAGTACTGCATTACCTGAGCACCCTGGTGACTGTTTTACTTAATTTGTTTCCTTAAGCACCTGTCGAAACTTGTCCAGAAAGATGTCAGCATGATTTGGGGTGAAGATCAGTGCTGGCCGCAACCTGATTGACAGCTCCCCACATCCACCAGTCTGCACACCTATAACATAATGCACAGTGATACTGAGCTGAACTTTCAATTCAGATCATGAGTCACCTATTCTAGTAATGTGGTTACACAAATACAGAAATATATGGACTGCTAACTAACTCCTCCAAAAATGACAGTCACCTACTGGTCAAGATGACACTTCTAGGCACCCACATATTTATAACCAAATTCATAACAGCCTGCTCCTGACATGTCTCTCTTTAAATATTAATATTAATTTTAATATCACCTACCGATTTACTTCTGAGTGTTTCAAGCCAACTGAAATGTATGCACATTCCCCCCTCCTGCAGGTTACATTTCCCACCATCCTCACTCATCTTGCTTTGGCCACACTTCGAATATCTGGTGGCTCATACTATATTCTCCATCCCCATATTACTCTCTTAAGTTAAAATATTCTCCTCTGCATCCTGTCCTGAAACACCCAACCTAATATCTTTCCTTGGGAAAAGATACACGTGTGCAAAACTTATACATACAATGTGTTAACCTCACACTGCACGTTTGTACAATTTTTGTACTGCAGAGTAATTACTTACTGAACATGTGATCAGCATGGCTACTACATAAACAAGACAGGCAATATACATGTAACACAATATTGAGGCATGTTCGCTTAACCCATGTTGACATGGAAAATCCCTAAGTATTACACATTATGAGTGCGTGTCTGTACTCTTGCCTTTGTTATCCAGCATGCAAATCACATTTTTTTGTGCCATATTACACTAACATCTGTGGCCTGTCTGGTCTAACATATATATATTTCCACATTATCTCATAAATGGCATCATTTTTGGAAAAAATTTAATGAAAGTAAAATGTGTGTTTTGATTTTCTCTACAACTTTTGTCTCAAATATTTCTCATTCAAAGAAGAATTCAGCAATATATTAACAAACATGTATGCAGGTATTCAGGTAAAATACCTTTTACACATAATATTTTAATCAAATTCAAATTTTCTTGACAGATTTTAAAAAATCCTCAAATATCAAATACCATGAAAATCCAACCCGTGGCAGCTGAATTACTGCATGCAGGCCAACGGATGAATAGACAGACAGACAGACAAAGGAACTAACAGCCGCTTTTTGAAACTTGGCAGATGTGCCTAAAAGCTCAAAATGTAAGCTGCTCTCCATTCAAGAAAAACTGAACCTCAATACTACTTCAAATGGTCCTTGCACAATAAAACTGCAGAAACTGGCAATTCTATGTCAACTTTCAAACACAGTTATACCAATTATCAAATTGAGACATAATATTCAGTTTGTCAGTAAACAGCCAAGCTGGAAAACATAGAAACAGCCAAACATGGAAGGCTGTAAAACTGGTAATTATGGAATGGTTTCAACAAAAATGCATCTTCACCTACCAACTGTACTTTTCAAAACACGGTACTTGTCAAAAAGATGTTTTATGTCCAAGAATGTGTTAAAATCACTGAAGAAGTTTGGCTTAAAACACAGTTGATGGCAAAAATGCAAAACTTATACAGAATAATATTCAGTGCAGTGAATGTCAATTTCACTACAGAATTACACAATAATGCCATTACAAAATAATATTGTGCGCTCAGACTTAACCATTTAATACGTTTGCCCACTTAATAAGAATAATATTTTGAATGTTTACAAATATGTCTTTCGGGGGTTGCACTGTATTAAAATTATCTGAATAAGTGGAAGAGTTGGATACAAATAAATACTCACGTCCAGGTCAGGGAATATGAATGACAGAAATAACAAAATTAACCTGAAGCCATGCAATATGAAACATAAATGACTGCTTGTACCAGAACTGAATTACGTAGGAAATTAAAGTGACTACAGTCTGGATGGAAGTAGCTCAGAAAAAAGACCATTAGTCAGTAAAAAGTGCTGATAATAGCACCAGAGAGGATGTTTTAGTTAGAAGTAAAAGACCATCTGTTCCCTATTGCATGTTCAAACAAATGCCAACAAAAGATATGTTACCTTCTAGTAAAATGATGTTAAGTTTGTGGTGGTATACATATGACAAATATAAGAGTACTAACTGTTATATCGGCAATGGGTCTTCAAATAATTCTTGTATGTATGTTTATTTTGGACATAATACTTTCTGTTACATACATGATTTCCTTAACAGACAAAATGGGTAATGAAAGAGCTGGTCTTCAGTGTGTGGAATAAATGCATTGAATCTGACAGAATATGCAAAAAGGTAGGGTAAAAGAGATAATGGTGGGGTTTTTTATCTGTAAACCCACCTTTTATAAGAAACAGTGCCAGATGAAGAAGATATGTATTTACCAATTACAACACACAAAGATCATTTGTGTGACATCCACTTACAACAGCCGTTAATCCACAAGAGACATCATCATTAACCAGGAAGTTAACTGGAGTTCATCTAAAACTACCACCTTACCTTTTTTCTTAAGTCTGGCCACAAGGTCATCTCGAAGTTTGGTAGAAGGGCATGTGATGGCAAGGAAGGTTCCACGGCCTCGTGCAGAATGTACCAACTGAGGAAATTCACGTTCAAAACTACGCAGTCCTGTCAACAACTTTTCTCCAGTCTTTTGTACCAGATCTAACAGCGAGTCCCTATGTATCACTTCAAGCACACCTTGCAATAGCAGAATCTTCGAAGGGTCACCCATCCAAGTGTTGAACACTCTGTAAGGTTGTGATGGCCTGCAGTACAAAATAATAATTTCCAGTACTGAACAGAAATACAACACAAGCAACTATATTAAGGCAGACCTGATCCTGTGTAGCAATTCAGGCACTTTCAGCACACACATTATTAAGCATACAAGACATGAATATGCAAGTTTTCAGACTGCCACAGTGGGTGCCGATCAAATGATGGTCTTCTGGATGATCATACAGTGTAGAATCATAAGTTTGTTCTGAGGTTTGGGGGTAATATGCTGCCTGCACCTTCAGGGTGACTGAATTAGTCTAATTCAGTCACCCTGAAGATCGAGGCAGCACATTCCTATTAAACATCAAAACAAACTTATTATCCTATGTGGTGTGATCCTGGAAGACCATGATCTGAGGGAGATGTGTTAGACACCATTACATTTTTCTACCAAACAAACATTTCAGACACCCAGATTTCATGATCCAGCAATTGGTAAATTAAACCAATATGTAATAATAATAATAATAATAATAATAATAAAGTAAAAACATACAAACAAACAAACACCTACCTACCTACCAAATATGTCATCTGCTAACTAAGAAATACACAAACAGTTGTTACAAATGCTGAATTTAATGCCTTCCACTCAGAAGAATGTGTCACAAATTTCTGCTTCTTGGACCACCACACAACATGTATAAAAAATTTAACAGATCCAAATGATTGGTTAAGCAAGACAATCATGGCTACAAATGAAGACCATGAAATTTAAGTTACTGTTACTTTAACTACAAAACTGCCTTAATAAAATCTAAACTGTAAACTCGCTAGTTCACTTAGTTTAGAATTCTGTTTATTTTGTAAATTCATAATTCTTTATCAAAATTTTTATGTTTTTTATATGTACTGCACTAAAAGTTTAAATACCATGCCAGAAAAACTCTATACAGCTACAGTTACTAGAAAATTTCACATTTGCTGTTTAATGATTAACAACCTATTTCTTAGTTTCTTGAGAGTTGCTTCATCAGATGCATGGACTAGACAGCAATGAATGTCACGATAGTGAATGACAAATTAGGGAGATGTCACATCAGATACTGGAAGAACACCTTAGTTTTGGAGGAGACAAGTACAAAACCTCAGCCAGTCTACAAGCCAAGACTGAATCCTGAGAATTCCCACATAAGAAGCATGGGAGCTCCCAGTGCCATCATACATACACAGTAAAATAAAAACAGTGAAGTGTTCAATGGTTGGCACTCCTATTTCATAACATGACCTCAAGTTCAGCTGTAAAAGTTTTATTAAAAAATGAAATTAAAAATAACAACAAATCAGCCATGACTGAACAGTCCCAACAGCGTAAGTTGTAGTACATGAGTCTAAAGAACTCAGTAGTTACATTAACAAAGACATACTTGAAATCAGGCATGTGGTAATAACCACCCAACTGCATCTTCTTGCTGAAGGTGACAACATCAGGAGGTCCATCTAAATTAAAGTGTTCATGGCACCACATTTTTCCAGTAGGTCCACCACCAGTTTGTACTTCATCAAGCAAGAGTGCAGCCCCATTCTGAAAGCACAACCACAATTAATACCATGGGGGAGAAAGTGTATTTCATTCTAAAAATAACCTGCCTGATGTGTTTAACTGAAAATAAGAATCAGACTACACTGATAAAACTAAAGGAACAAACAACATTAATATTAAAACTAACAGGCATTCCCAAGTTATTCTCACAACATGCACATCACTGAATAGTTCACAGTACACTGACTTGCAATCCAAATGTAACATCCTCAATTTCCACCTTGGCTACCACACATCCTGAGAATGTCCATGCCAGGACACTACTCTGAAATAGGTTGCGGGTGTCTTTCCTAATTCTTCCCAACAATCTTTTAAAGTTGTCTTCCAATCTCATTCAATGCTATGCACCTTGTGACTTATTGTGAATGGTTGTGCAACTTAGTGCTTAAGAAGAATGCAGACCAAGGACCTGTGGGAACCAGGTCCTGAGCAGGATACTGCATTTGGACCTAAACCAGGATGTAGCATAATGAAAGAGTAAAACAGACCCCCTTGGTGAGACAGGTTGTAACTAGTACACTTCATCAACTATTCAACTATTATTATGATTCTAAAATGAATATGAGATGGGATTGACATGTGGCATTCATACAGGACAGTACAAATGCATTCAAAATTTGTTTCAGAGAACATAAGGGAAAACTGACCATTCAGAAGACCTATGCACAAGCTGCAGAAAAATTAAACATGGTGTGAAGGCATGGACAAAATTCAACTGGCTCGGGGGAGGGTCCAGTAGCAAGTTCCATAAACATGGTAATGAACTTCCAGACTACATAAAGGGTTGACCAAACATGAGACAATCACTTTGTTTAATTGGCTAAAAAATCATCATTAAATCATTTAAGCATAAAAATCTTCCTTAAATATGTTACACATGAATCTCAACAATTTTACTGTCCTACCACTACAAAGAAAAACAAAACTTCTGCATCCCCCATTAAGCAGTTTTCAATATCTATTTTAAAGATGTTTCCATTCCATGCACTCACTCCTTCAAAGTGTTTTGTTTACAGCCATGCTTCATGTCAGGAATGAATCTATACCTTTTTAGCAATACGCTGAAGCTCCTGGAAGAAGTATGGTGATGCTTCGTTGTCACCTCCTTCAGACTGAATAGGCTCCACAACAATTCCAGCCACAGGCCTGCCTCTCTTGCTGAACTTGGCAAACAAATCTTCAACCTGAAACAGTTCCACAGTTTCAGAGCTTATGTTCTGCATATATGGAAGCATAATGCACAATGGTATACTAGTTCTAAGCATCTGACCACTTTACAAAATTAATAATGATATCCTTCATAAATACACACTCTGCCTCACCACACAGGAAAAACTAACACTGTTTAGTCTTGTGGATATACACAACTGGCTACAGCAAAGAGGTGGAAAATCAAGCAACAATAAATATCTTGTATTTAGTTTGCATTGTGATAACAATCTATAACTGTAATTCCCTATTACAGTGAATTTAAACCTCTGTCCAAACAAGTAGAAATTCCTGCCAGGGGCAAGAGTTTCTCCTCTCCAAATTCTTCAACTGGCTTGAGGGTTCATTCACCCTCCTACTCAATCAGTACTGTGGGTTCTATCCCCAGTCCCCAGGAGTATAGTAGCTGGGGAATAAAAACACTTACCCCCATCTAGTAGCAAGCTTAGTAACACTCCAGACCGCAGCCTGTGAGCAGCTTTCAACCCACCAGATTGTATTATGTAGGTCCACAACCACACTTTGAAATTGTGCATATACTACAAAAATTACACTATAATTTAGGCAGTTAGGTACACCACTTACTGTTATTTTTCCACATGTGGCCCACAAATGAGCCAACAATAACATTAAAGGCCCCATGCCATACAAAGGTTGGAGACCTATGACATACAGCTATACCTCCACTCTTATCATATGGCTTCATGGAATGCACAGATAATGGGAAATGAATAATCTGACTCTGTATGAATGGCAATATTGGAAATAATACCATACAAAAGAATGGAGTCTACTATTAATGCCACAGCATTTGATGATGAAGGATTCATCGCAGATATTGAAGAAAGCAGACAGATGTAGCTGTAAACCCAACAAATCTCACAAAACAAAATTTAAAACAAACTTACAGTTGGTTAATATATCTGAGTGTGTATGTCAGTGCTGGCATTTCAATTTCCAGAAACTTAGTGTAAATGTCACCTGACAGACTCTGTATGCATTGGCCACATGACCTGCTGAGGGTAACCAGAAAGCTCAAAGTTCAAAGTCCCACTGCTTAGTAACAACTGCACATAAGACCCATGTTGATACAACATTTCTGACTTGGTATGAGGTCAGGAACCTATCTTGAAGTTATGAAATAGTCACCAGACACTCCACACAGTGACCTAACTTCCCCTTAGGCCCCCATGGTCAAAGCCATACTCATTCTCATTAGTCAACAGCTGCACATGTTCTAAAGAAAAAGTTTAACAACAAGTAGTAAAATAACCACCACAAACATTAAGATAAGGCATGAGAATTCATATGATGCAGAGTTAAATCCATCTACCTCAGCCAAGCACCGTTTGTCTTCAGCATCATTCTCACGCTTGTTTTCTTCTAGAGGGTAGCGGTAGCAAGGAAATGATGCCACAGGCCAGTCAAATGCTGGTATGTCAATCTTGTGGATATATTTTGAATGTGTTGTTGATAGGGCACCCAAGGTGCGGCCATGAAATGCTCCTAAATCAAGAAATTAATACATAGAAATGCACACTTGCAGCATCAGAATACAAGATTACACTTTTAAAAGTCTGTAGTCATGTAACCCAAAACAGTTGCAACACAATTTATAAACAAAAATTCTCTCTTACTTTTTAAAATACATCCAAAAATGTACTGATGGGATGAAAAAGTAATGGGAAAAACAAACTGTGAACTCTTACATGGATTCAGAGACTTCAAGAAAACCGTCCAGAAACCAAAAATGGGAACCTGACATTCCATGTTTTTGAAATAAAAACATAATACAGAATTACATTTTATTACCTGCAAAATCCATGCAAAAATGCTCCACTTTAGCTTTTATGGGAACAAATAAGCAAGTATTTCACAGAATATTCCAACAAAAATTATGTAACATAAACTTTTTTTGTTTTCATGACATGTTGTTTACTAGCACGAGATACTTATCCTTATTGAATCTACTGTGTGAGGGAAAATTATAAGCTGTAGGTACAAAATATGACTTTTTACATGCCAATATTGAAGTACATGCACTCAATATTACACACTTACTTCCAGCATCAGAAAACTATAGTTTTATACCAAGCAGTAAATGGAGGATAACACCAGCTAGTGGACCCCTCCATTCCACAATAGGATTAGCCCAATACCTTGATCTACAGCTGGTCAGCACCTGCTAGTGCCTATGAGTCATCCATATCACAGATTATGGGTTCAAGTGCAAGTAGGACAAGTCATTTGAAACTATGACATAACTACAGTACCACACAACACCCCACTCTTCCTCAAACAAACTGATGTATCTGAATACACAGTGGCCATTTCCAACATTACATTAAGGACACTCTTGGTATTCTCTCATTAGGACATTTCAACATTCTGAAACAGCATCAGTAATACTTGTACTTCAATTGTAATATTTTCAGTATACAACACATCATATTTATGTACCTAACCATCTACAAGTAGACTTCAGAGTTATTACTTAAGTGTCCTAACACATCCATTAATCAAACTGCACGTGGTCCACCTCAGTATCCCATCATGATCCTTCAGGGTACAACACAAAATGTAAGACAGCCCTTCATTGCAACCTCAAATTTTGGGAGAATAACCCAACAGAACATATGTAACTATGTGTAAAATTATGAGGTTACCATCACCCTCATCACCACCACGCAACCTCCCCCCCCAGAAAAATATGGTATGAAATAATACAGAATATTAAGATTTTGCTTTACAGTTCCTTTTCCAATCAAATCTTGAAGGTTCTGATGGGATGTATGAGTAGACCGTAAGGAAGAATGAAAAATTCATACAATACAAGACATTACTGCATACTGTCAACTCTACAGATAAAATACATGGCATATTAGTGCCAACTCCATCTCTCCTCTCAGTTTCTTCAAGTCTTCTAGGATGCAACCCATGTCATCAGGTGAGTAGTTCCTGCTGTTTCGAAGGACAGTACAGCCTTCATATTCAGCATCAAGCAGACAGTGTCACATCCCAGAAGACATGAATCTTTAGCAACATCACTGTTAGATCCTCAAATCATGTAACTTCTGATTACTACAGCTGTTACAGGACAAGCTTTCCACAATCCAAAAAACTGAAATATGATTCTCCAGACAAGAAATTAAAAAAAAAAGCAGTCTCATACATCCACCTGCCAGAATGGTACATCACCTAATAAGAATACGTATTAGCAGTTACCCTGAAAGGACATAAGTGAAAGTGTTGGGGAGCCAGGGGACTGATTCACCATACATGACTCGGTCTCCTCCTGTGAGAAGTCAGAAGATCCATTTCGTTGATTACGCTGATACCAAATGAATATACTTTTGTAGGCATTTTCATTGGAGCAGGAACCACACATCATTGTGGTAACGTGGTTCAGCCCAGATGGAGCAACCTGTTATAATGAAAACAATGTATCTGCACAACATATTATAAACACTTCTACCAACTTTACGACTAAATGTAAATAAATGGGTAAGTTTCCCCATTTCAGTTCCTGTTTTAGCTGTTTAATGGGCAGTTGTAATCACAGATGCTACCTACTTTGAAGGTAAAGAACGTTATATTTTTCCCAGAGAATTTGACATGGTGTGTGCACTTCCATTAGCTGAATTAACTTTATAATTGGTATGTTTTGTGTTCTTTGTGAGATATAAACTAAACTTCCATATATTGTTCATATCACCTTACTTTTTACCCTTAAAAGAGTTTAAAAAAAACTTACCTGCAGCAGAACATCCTTCAGTTTTGCAGGCCAGTCAGCACCAGGAAATACACCCAGAGCTGGTCGGTTCACTATTGTTTTCTAAAAGAAAGGATTAAAGGAAGAGATAAGCAAACACACACAAAATTTTTATTAGAAAATCTAAAGAAAAATGACAATTTGGAAGATCTAGGCATATATGACTGGATAAAACAGACTGAAAACATGAAATTTCAACAATTAAAATGTAATTTTACTCATGAAGAGGCACAAGAATGAAAACTAAACATATTCTGATATGTGGTGTGATCAAGTTTAAAAATCAAGCTACTTGAATTTCCATGTCTTGGTACCAGTTTTTCTAATCATGCAGTTGCTGAAAAAATCACCTGAATTGCAGAAAGCTATGTGCTCTGGTATCATGAATCAAAACCTGTGGTCACAGTGCAAAGGAAATTTGACAGAAAGTTTGGTTGGGAACCACCAACAAAAATGTCCATCAATCTAAAAGTGGTGTAATTGTTCAATGAGGCTGGCTGCACATGTAGAAAGAAAAGGCCCAGCTAATGACCAATCACAGAAGCTTGCATGAAGTTTGTGCAGTTTCTGTTCACAGTCAAAAAAAAATCAATAAGACATGCAGCCCAACCATTTGACATGCTGCAACTGACAATACACAGAATTCTTTAAACTTGTTTCAGATTTAAAGGTTATAAACAACAACTGTTCCAACATGCAAAAGTCCAAGACCTCTAAGAACCTTGATGCACATTTTACCACGACATTCAACAGAGGAAGATGACATACTTTTTACAGCCAGACTAAACATCTAGGAATATGAATGAATGGAAAAAAGCCACTGAGGAATCGAAGGTCAACATAGGACTGCAGGGCCAACTAAAGACAGCAACTGCAATATGTGTATCTCAGTGTCTTGCTGGTTTTTCTGATCATTTATATACAACACATTGCATACAAAGAAAGAAAGAAAGTGTGTTGGGAGAAACAGAACAGGCTATCAAGTGACAAATTAAGTGGTTAGATCTGTCAGTGAGGTTACTAGGTACACTAAAATAGACATCACGCATACCAATCTACAATCCAGAAAACAATAATATCTGGCAGCTCTTTAGTCACAAAGGTGCTGGATAAAGCAGCTTATACTCTGTCCTTCCCATTCTACCCAATCTGATGTAATTTCAGTGCATTCATCTCCAACAGTCTCTACAATGAAGACACTCAACTCACTATGTTATGTGGATCATTCAGCCGCTGCAGAAGTTCTGGATGGTTGTATCCTAAAGGCATAGAAGAAATCTGTGTGTACACATCCAGTAGAACATTCCCATCTACATCTACAAGGTAGTTACCCAGTGAGTGCTCATAGTCTGCAAACAGCTGTACTGATCCAGCTTGCTGCAATGAAAAGAAACTGTGGTCAGTAATAAAAATGAAAAAGAGATTACAAGGAGCAGCGTTACAAGAGTACAGGTGGACCCCCATATCCGTGTGTAATACGTTCCAAGACCAAACGCGGTTACGTGAAACCACGGTAATGCCTAAGCTATACATAACGTGATATTCGTGTAACATACATTACTTACTTACTCCATGGTGCAGAGTCCTTCTTGAGAAGCTAACTGGTTTGCAGCTAGTAATGAAATTCCCCGCATTTCACGGAACCCCAAGGTTCATTATGGTAAATTTTAATTGATAAATTACACAGTATGACATTACCAACATTAAATAAAGTAATAATAAAGTGTACTGTACACGACATTGTACATTTACAGTGTAATTTCTCTCTCTGTGTACGTATGACATTTTAGCCTAATCCTCAAGAGATGATACAACAATGAAAAAATACAGTACCTTTAATGTACAGTATCATGTACAGTTTCAAGGGCTGACAGAACAATAACAATCATGCTTTTCCATCAAAGTGCTTCATAAGCAATGAAAAAAGTGCTATTGTTACACATTCACCAACTTCTCCATACTTCTTGTTACTTTCTGAACATGTACACTGCGACAACTAATTCGAACAGCGAGAATGCTAGAAGCAGAATGGTGGCAAGTTTGCAGGGAAGCGTGAGTACAGGGACAAAGGAAGATGAGTAAAATATTCGGTGCATTCTGGATACTGGATTTCACCGTGTTACGGCCCGTTCCCGCTTGGCACGTGTTTTGAAACTTATGAACTGTTTATTTCTTTAATTTTCCAAATTTTTTCGGGCTGTGGTAAACCGCGGATATGAGGGTCTGCCTGTACTCAGTCTATAACCAAATGCCAACTTATACGTTTATATCCTACTTACATAATGGCATTTTGTGATCATATTGAGAATATGAGGCACTCATTATAACGTTGAGTGGTTCCACTATAAGTTGGCAATTTGTTACATTCTTAGTATTCTTGCACTGCTACCCTGATAATGATTGCACAAGTCATCATAATATGTTGACAATTGATACTATGTGATGAAACATATTTTATACAAGTGCACTTGTTGGTTTTATTACAAGAGATTATAAATATTGAGAAGAGCTACTTAAAATTTTTAAATCTGTATCTTTCATAGGCAAATTTACTGAGAAAAGACCAACTCACTGTCTTGTGTTTTAAAATAAAAAATTAACACTGCACTGTGTTATTTTTAAACACAAGATGATGGACAAATTCCACACACTAAATTATTCCAAATGTGATATACTATCATAAAAGTCTTACAGACCTGTAGGAAAACATTTATTCAGAATAATTCTGCACACTCACAAAACCTGAAGTATTTCTAATCATATAATGAAGTCCATTAACATACCGCAAATTTTGACATGTTATTTGCCTAATTCTACCAAATTTCTATGTAGTAAATTCCATTTTCACAACTCAAATGAGTGTTCATAAAACAATATAAACCCCATCTACTAAGGGATACAAATGTTTTTACACTGCCACATACTGTACATGACACTGTAACATACTGGACCTAATGGTTATTGTAAACGTTCCCAATTGAGCACCACAATTATGAGACAACAGTCATGTCTGACACTATCCACTGTCTGATGTATGACATTTTGACAGCTGGTACCATTCCTGTCTTAGATGTTACAAATGCAGTCAGGACACAATATTACTATTCAAAAGGTGATCAACCAGACACAGACCTTTAAGGAGCTGCAAAACAGTTTCAGATGAAAATGTCAATCTGTGGCCAAAACACAACTTACTAACCAGAAAAAACTTCTAAACACATAAAAAAATTTATGATAACAACTTAAAGTGCTATGGGCAACACTTTGACACAAGGGACATAAATTAACACTGCAATGGTGAAAACAGCATAACAAGTATGGAATTTTAAATTGTGCCACCAATACTACAATCATTAGCCCATTTCTTGTTATGCACAGACTGTCGTGTTTCAAAGACCAGACACTTTTGGGCTAAATGCATTTAAGAATATCAACACAAGCAAGTTAAAGCTAATTATTCATAGCTTTTCACTAATGTAAATCATAAAACCCCCACACAAATATTTTAATCAGTGCAGGAATAGTTAAACACCAGTGGTGAATCCCAATTTGGTGGTCAGGATGAGCAGAACTGTACAATCCTACAATGTGTACTCTTCCACTAGACCTGACTTCTAGATCAGGATTCAGTATAGTTAAACACAGAGGTGGACAATGCTGGACACAAAGTACAAAAGGGTAAAACCATACACATAAACAAAATGTTGGTAAGGAAATTACAGGTAACAGGCTACTTGTGAAACCAAGGAACTCTCCAAAGACACTATATGAACATAAATTAAACTTTATCTTCCCATGAGGTCACATGCTGGTCTCTTTAAAATGTATTGGCACGTGGCCCAGCATGCCATATGCTGGTCTGTGTGTGTTTGCTTGGTAGAAATTTACATGTCCATGCTAAGCCACAAAAACTCAGGCTGTCAAGAGATATAACTGACATTTAAAGCCATCTCCTATACATTAATATTGAAAGGGGATAAAATATATTGGAAAGATTAAGGGCAATACCCAGTAAAATGTTTTCATGTTGAAAGTGGTTACTTAACAGCTAATGTTACTGTACTGAAAGTGACTTTAGTTTATATGGTCCTTTTAATTGCACGCGATGAGAAAACCTGCTTATGGTGTGGTGCATTAACTTATGATCCATCTGGCATTTAGAACACTCAGCATGACTCTGTGGTCACACCACATTTCACTTAAACCAGTCAACAGGATTCGAAGTTATCAGCAGACAAATACATCAACACATTAGGACATGGTTTTAAGAAGAGATAATATAATGGCCAAGTTATCAATTACATAATTTCTTAATCTGCTAGTCTCTTTACCATGGTTACAAAAGGGCAAGATTACATAAAAGCAAACATTCTTATCCAATCTACATGCAGTACACAGCATGACTTAAAATACTATCCGTAAATCTGAGTCAAAAAGTAAATATACCTAAGGAAAGGTTAAGCAGTGAAATTAAAATGCATTTAATGTTACTTGCTAACAGCTGCACAATAACAGTGGCATTACCACAACTTATTTCAATATGTGATGAAAATGTAACTGCAATGAGCAGGATGGTACAATAGTAAAGCATCTAAATTACACAATATTAAAATGAAATAAAATACATACTTTGTCAAACGCGACTATCTTATCTTATATTTATTGGACCGTGCATCATTGTAATAGTTGAAAACAAAAGACCAACTTGATGTCACTCACTATTTTTATTTCACTTCTTATGTGCTCAACATGTTTCAGACATTAATACATCCATCATCAGGAGCTTACGACTATTCTGTTGAATTACCACATTGGTCGCGTGTTCTTAGTTTGATGTGTGTTGGTGTTTCGGTGTGATTGGGTTGGCGTGGTATCCGCGCTGCAGGCTGAAGCACCACTGTGGAGACCAATGTGGTAATTCAACAGAATAGTCGTAAGCTCCTGATGATGGATATATTAATGTCCGAAACATGTTGAGCTCTCTTGCCCTCATTGGGAAGTGAACCATAATTCCCGGGGTATCGAGTTTATAGCCTAGTCACTATACTGACTACACTATCCTGGTTACATTTAATAACAATGACAAAATGCACCAGATGTTCTACTCTGCAATGACTAATCTTCAGCATGAATATATATAGCAAAACGTTAAGAACTAATAAAATTCCAAACAGCCATATATATCTGGCGCCACTATTAAACAGATGATAAAACAGTCATTCATATAGCAGAATTTCTGGACAAAATTTTAATAAATGTTTCTGATAATGAAGGCAAACTTTCAAAATTGTTGTTCTTAATAAAAGGCATCTGGCTATGTATATCTGACCTTGACAAAAATGTATGCAACAAAACAAGTAATTAACCAAATATTAGTATGCAGTTACCTGATGAATCAACAACATTGTACAAGCACAGCAGTAAACATAAATCAACAAAAGCTCACAGGAATAAATACATAGTACATGCCCACACAAAATTCCAACAAAAGAATATGTTGTGAAACATGCAGCTGCTTTTTAAGAACATTATCTTATGAATTTACGTTCACTACATATCAGAAGGAGCCAGTCCCAGTGACCACGCAGTCTAAGGCGTAGGTCTGCGGCCGCTCGCCTGCTAGGGTTGTGGGTTCGAATCCCACCGTGGGCATGGACGTTTGTCATGAGTGTTGTGTGTTGTCAGGTACAGGTCTCTGCAAGGAGCTGATCACTCGTCCAGAGGAGCCCTACCAATTGTGGTGAGTCGTTGTGTGTGATCTAGAAACCTCGTGAATGAGGAGGCCCTGGCCCACTGTGGGGCTGTTGCGCCAAAAACAAACAAACATACGAGCAGGAACTGAACAACAAAATGAAAATAGAGAGTACTGATTTTACCCAAGCTATCATATACATCTAAATAGACAACATAATTCCTATCACCTTCAAAGTAGTCTCTTTTCATAGTAATACATTTAGTTAGTCAGTTTTTTCACTGTTCAAAATACTGCTCTTCTAGAATATCCTTCAGGATGGTCATCATATCTCCCTTAATGTCAAAAATATCAGAAAATCTCTGGTCTTGACAAAACAGTCTTCAGTTCTGTTAAGAGCCAAAAGTCAAATGGAGCCACATTTGGCAAAAATGGTGAATGGTCACATTTTGTTATTGCCCCCCCCCCCCCAAAAAAAAAAAAATCCAAAACAAAATAGCTTTTTTGGAACCCCATGCCGAACTGGTAATGAAAACTTTAATGCACTCACGGTTGGCGTTTTTTGAAATACATTACCAAAATAATAACACAAAC
>Ga0123354_10006920_pt1 | contig 16941 bp, 13 predicted proteins | sample TergutLab28metaG_2_FD_97872 | JGI IMG/M metagenome (GOLD analysis project Ga0123354, IMG submission 97872) | Labiotermes labralis P4 segment gut microbial communities from Petit-Saut dam, French Guiana - Lab288 P4 | ecosystem: Host-associated > Arthropoda: Insects > Digestive system > Gut ...
AAAACGTCTTCAGCACGCCTTCCTTCGGAAGGGAAGTAAAGCCATGGGTCCCATGTCGCAGATTTGCAGCATGTAAAAGATCCCTGAATTGACGTGGAAGTCGCAATCTCAGGCAAAATTACCGGTTAATTCTCGCCCACATAGTTCCACCTTTTGCTACTAGGATCTCTCACGTTGTTTTGGACGTGGGAGTACCTGGCGGCGAACGTGGGAATGTCCAAACAGGTGGGGGAATAGGGTGAGTACAATAAGCCTATAGGTTGCAGTACATCTGTGGCATTAGCCATGGGCCCTACTGAAGAAGAAGAACTGCATATGGACTGTCAACCAGTGGCAGTGGTTATTATGCATGTACATAAAAATGAAATATAGATAACATAAATATGAGGTAAGGATCTAAGAATTTTAAGAAAGGAGGGCTACACGAGAAGCATGCAGTAGCAACTTGGAGTGTTGGGAACATGAGGTAACAAAGATACACACAAGATAATAACACAATACACAAAAGACCAACTACAGTTAGCAGCAATGCACATAGGAAAAGCAACACAATGGGGAGAAAGTACTGTACCGAGTTTCTAATATTGTTACTCCACAGGTATAGCACACCAATTTTAACAGGATCTTCACTCGCTTAAAATATACTTGAAGTGAAAGTGATTCTTTATTGTTGGACAAACTAATATATTGCATGAAATAAAATGATGTGCCAACTTGATGCAACTAGGTAATTTTATTGATGTATTCTTAGCTTAACATGTTTTGGGTACATATGCCTATCATCAGGAGCATTAGATGTTGAGTTGCAGCATATGGTTTTTTCTGCACCTAGTTTTTGGAAGGGTGGTGGTCTTGAGAGCTGCTGCATAGGTTGTGTGTATGGTGCGGATGGTGCCGTGCCACACCGTACACACGACCTACACAGCGGCTCTCAGGACTACCACCCTTTAAAAACTTGGTGCAGAAAAAACCATATGCTGCAACTCAACATCTAATGCTCCTGATGAGCTGCAACTCAACATCTAATGCTCCTGATGATGGGTGTATATATCCGAAACATGTCGAGTTAAGAATACATCAATAAAATTACCTAGTTGCATCAAGTTGGCATTTCACTTTATTTCATGAGGAAGATGCACAGTCAAACAACCCTCAAGGTAATATATTTCAATTGATCTACGTTCTGTTAATCACTGCTGTTGTATTGCTTTATGCTTGAAACAATTGCCTAGTAGTGGGACAGAATTGAAAATACAGAAATACTGCAAAAGTTGGTCATTTCAGTAGGTGATTATGTAAAGAACTGAGACAAGTGTAAGCTTCAGGACTGGATGTGTATGTCGGATTCATGATGTCTAGTACTGCATTTGTAGAGAGAGCTCAGTAATGGAGGAAAAATATGAAGGTTGAGCAAATGAAACCATTTGGTGGCTGTTCTGGCCAAAGGAATAGAGACTTGTAAGTGTGTCCTGTTTGGGGTTTGAAACCTGCATACCACTGGCTCACAGCTGATTGGTGATGCGTGTCTGAACACCCATAGGGACTGTTCTTACTGGCCTCTGCTTCTTTGTCTAGATAAGTCATTGAACAGGTTTAATTTGGATGGCACTTGTATTTTAAATTTGAAAGCTTTGTAGAGTCCAGTTGAAATGTGATGCACGGAAGGGGAAGTGAAGGGGAAACTGACGAATGGAGTGGGTAGTCAGTACTCTTCACACTACCTCGGAACATGTTGTATCCAGCATTACTACCACTGATGTGCACACCTCGGCAGCCAATAGTTGACTGAACTGACGCCCCCGCCGATTTAAATGTACTCGTCCTTTTCGCCGAAAGACAAAATCTGGTTTCTGTGTGTGTGCCATCACATTTCAAACACAGTCTAAATCCCAGGTCATTTTATTGACATCGCGATGTAACTGTGTTATTGTTTTCCAGTCTCCTGAGGAAGTATATTTTGACAGATGCAGTACTGTGCGAAGGTAGCATGTTTAACTTCAACTGGTACATGGTGATATTTCTCTTTGTTACAGACCAACTCTTGCCCCTTGTGTCGTCATGAATTACCAACTGACGATGAAGAGTATGAAATGTACAAGAAAGAGAAACTAAGGGCAAAACAACGAGAAGCAGAGATAGAATCTCTTCATAATTCCATGTTTTCCTAACGCTCGACTTGAAACGTGGTACAATTGTAAAGTCAGTTCATATCAATACCATAAATGTTTCGTAGGTCTCTACAGGACAAAATACCTGGTTTGCTTGTTTGGTTGGACGCTGGTGTATACATTCAGACATGTTCATGGAAGTGTCTGATTTGGTATAGATGAACACACACACACACACACACACAGAGCCCTGTCTTTTTCAGTCTATTTACCATGAACTGCCCTTCTTTGTGGGGACTGCGGTAGTACAGTGGTTAAGGTGATTTGCTACAAATCGTAAGGTTGTTGGTTCGATCCCAGCTGGTGTCAGTGGATTTTTCATTTGACATAAAATCGTTCCGATCGCACTATGGCCCTGGGGTCGACTCAGCCTCTTACAGAAATGAGTACCAGGAGTATTTCCTGGGAGTAAAGGCGGCCGGTGCGTAAGGCTGATAACCTACCACCATCCTGTGCCGTTGTCACCAAATCTGGGAACCTTAACTTCCTGTTACCCTCTGGGCATGTCCAGGCCTGTAATGGGACTGCTTTACCTTTGTACCCTTCTTTGTATGACTGTTCATATTTATTACATCATTAGTGTATATTCTGTACCAGATCCTGTGTGTATGAGATGGTTCATTTAAAACTTGGTAAGAAGGCTGTTATTGCTAAGCAATAAAAATGACTAGCAGTAATACTAGAATTCTATATGGGAGGTTCCTGGTATGAACTATGGCTGCATTACTTACTTACTCCATGGTGCATAGTCCATCTTGAGAAGCTAACTGGTTTGGCTGTATTACTGTGTTCAAAATTATTTGTCAATTCTGTAACAAAATTTATTGTCATTCCATGAAATGGAAAAGTTACAATAGTTCAAATCATTTAAGACATTGAACAAAAAATCGTTTTGAATACTGAGGATACTGTCTCTGTCTGCAATAATCAATCAAAATGTACACCTATAATAATTCATAAAATCATATGCTACAGCATGATGTTATGGATAACAGTATTGCAAAAGGAGAAGAGCCTGTATAAAAAAAGGGAATCTATAATTGAATATGTTCCATCTGCCATGTTCAGAATTTGATTGAGAAGTGTCACATTGATGCATTAAGTTTCCACAATAATATCCCAGTATATTATACTAGTAACCCAGTATCATCTTGATACACGTGAGAAAAATAAACTCATGAAAGGTATTTCATATTATTATTGTACAATTAACTGTAATATATTCTGTGCCATGTAAGGGCAATTGGATTTCACTTCTCAAAACCTTCCTCAATACAGCACACTTCTTCTTTTCCTTCTTCTTCTTCAGGCACTAAACTTCCTTTAAGCGGTTGAAAGTTATGGCCTTCTCAATGACATCTTTCCATTTCCCTTGATCCTGGATGCAGGTTATACAATTGTTAAACTTCATTTGGCAAATGTCTTGTTTGACATTTCCTCCCATCAGTACTTGGGTCTTCCTTGTGATCATTTGGTAAGAGGATTCCATTTAAATATCTTCTTGAGTGTTCTGGTATCTGGCATTCTTTTTACGTGACCAAATGAGCTTAGTCTTTGAGCTTTGATATAATTGACTATAATTTTATGTTTTATCAGTTTATCTAATTCTTCATTAGTTTTAATCCTCCATATATGATTTTCTTTCATAGGCCCAAATATTCTTCTTAAAATTTTCCTCTCAAAGACCAACAATTTCTGAATCGATACAGCACACTGTTATGACTGTTTTTCCTGTGTATGTCTGTATAGTAATTGAGGGGCTGGGACAGCATAGTCTGTACAGCGACTTGCTATAAGTTGGAGGGTAAGGGGTTAGAGCCCATGCGGTGCGAGATTTTCTGTACCCACCAGACTTGCCCCGAGGCCCACTCAGCCTCCTGTAACTGGGTAGAAAGTCTTTTTCTTGGGGGTAAAGCACCTGGGTTGTGGTGCTGACCACCCACCCTGTCTCGTGCTAGGGTTGAGTGTGGGTAGAGGTGTTCCTCCACCTTCGGCCTCTGCCTGTTGGAATGTAATGGGACAGCTTTACCTTTTATATGGTAATTGGCGTGATCATGGCATGTAATTTGAGCCAAAAACATGGATGTGTATTACTCATGTTACATTAATAAAATTAGTTATGTTAGACTGATATGCCATTTTATCTGTCTTTTACAACACACAATCGGATGTCTACAACTAAGATATTCTTTTTATGCATTAGGAATGGAAGATTTTATTGTTCTCTTTTTGATTAAAGTAGACGATATAGTACACAGATGACTAGCACACAAGGAAAAAAATGGAGCGGAGATGAATCGGTTGCAAGTGAATTGTGGGGTGGTTTCGAGTAGATTTTATGCAGTGAAGTTCCAGGTTGTTGGCAAACCAGCCAGGAAAAAAGCAAATTTGGACCATCCCCCACCAAGTGATAAGTGGTTTCTAGGGTTGAATGGTGCATGGAAAAGTGGGGTGTTTTTAGATTTTTTGATTATCAGTTGTTCATAATTATCCACTGTACTCTGTCCATTACAACAGATAATACAGAATCACTGTAATTTCTATAATAATTCTTTTGGCCCCTTCTGCTTTCAATTTCTATGCAGGAATTGAAAAAATCTTTCAGTATTACCTTCTCAATACAACAGTATTTTTATTGTATTTCAGTAGTTGTGTACAGTGTAATAATATTTATTCGATTTTATTTGACTGTACATTGCACAACATGTTGTTTCAACCTGTGTGGGTCATCTTCAGATGTAGTATGTTTATTCTAAACATATGAAGATGTTAGTTGTCAGTGCTGGTTTTTATGTGATGATGTATATCCTTTCTTTGCTTTTTGTTTTTGTCTATGTGGTGATGTTTATTCTTGGTATTGTTTTATGGGTGTCTTCCATTTCTGGTATGATTTTCAGTGTTGTGGAATTTCTGTTTGCAGTTTCCAGTTATGTTGTTTTGGTGTTGCTACGTGGTACTTATGTTGCTTGTGGGTGAGTGCCATTTGTTTTTGTTGTTGTTTTTCTGTCTGATAGTACAAGTGTGCATCAGTTTTGCTGTATAATTTATTAATTAACATTTGTACTGATTTTGCCTTCCTTTATTACATTATCAGCATACTGACTTTCTCATTATAATTACATCTATTATTGCCAGACAAGCAGATCATGAACGTGACACATCCACTACCAGTGACATGGCAACAGATAATGATTAGTAGGTCATGTTTCCCATTAGAAGCAGGGAAGTTTTTAACATTTCTTCTTCAGGTAACACTTTTTGCTAGATTTACAGTTGAAGGTTTGATTTTCGGTGTTGTGGAATTTCTGTTTGCAGTTTGCAGTTATCGTGTTGTTTTGGTGTTGTTACGTGGTACTTATGTTGCTTGTGGGTGAGTGCCATTTGTTTTTGTTGTCTTTTTTCTGTCTGATAGTACAAGTGTGCATCAGTTTTGCTGTATAATTTATTAATTAACATTTGTACTGGGTCAAGCATCTTCTTGGACTTCTTGACCCGTAAGGTGGAGGGTTGGTACACTCCTCCGAAACATCAGTGACTATTTGCCGCTTAACATGTTGTAACATCTGAGAATACATGAATCTTCATCAGTAAAACTGTGAGAACCTCAAATCTCACAACTCTATATAGTTCAATGTGAAAGCTATGGGGAACTGAGACATATTTTATTGGCATACATTCCATATAATTATTTATTATGGTACAATGAATCATCCTTTATCACACAACTTTCAGGATTATATCATTGCATCTGTGTTTATCTTGGCACAGAGCTGTCATGAAGAAAAGTCTTATGAATAAGGGAAAATAAAATGCTTTGTATAGTTCTCTTCTGAGGATTTATTATTGACCAATACATACAAGAAAGTTAAATACATATCTTATATTCCTATGAGACATAATTACATGTGTTACGTTCATAAAATGCTACTGGTACTGCCTAATTCCTGCTACAGTTTTTACACAGCATCATTTTACACAAAAGTTTTAGTCTCTGTATTTGCAGTAAGTGGGAATAATCTTCTCCCTTGTAAACGGAACTGAAATATATGTCTCGGGTTTTTTAGCATATTCTCAGAACACAGCTTATATATTCAGTCACACTGTGGTTGCACTGTGATACAATTAGCTTTTTAAAATTCACATAAATATATGCCATATATACACCCAACAGTCTCAGTGTGACAATCAGTTAATTTCTTCAGCCACACAAATTATTAACCAACAATCTCCAATGTCCTGGAAAAGTTAGTGGTCAAGAAATTGCATGCTTTTTGGTATGCGAAGGTTAATCACTGTTTTCACAAAAGCAGCCGTGGAATTGTATTGTGAGCCAATTAACTGCAGTTTGCATCCTACTGATCTAACATTTATTATTTTCCTGTTACTTGTAGGTATTCTAAGTGGTTGCTTTACTTTAGATTTCCTGAACAAAATGCATGAATTTTTCATAGCCATGGTCCACACAGCTTGTCATCCAGTTTTCGTTACCTCAATAGGAAATCCTTGGCTAGCACTGGGATAGGTATAAGGTTCACCTACATAAGCAGTTGGAAGTCACCCAACAGTAAGTTACATGTTTCATTGCTAGAAAGTAACGTGAACTGTTGTCTAATAATAACTTACATCTTTTGATTGGAGCTGCTGCTTATGAGATTGGTAGTTATGCTGTGATGTCAGTGTGTGATATTGGACAGAAATTACAAGTGAATAGCAATATAGATAGAAGAGTTGAGAAATTCAGATGGAACACAGCACTGAATCAATTTATTTTTTTATTTTCATATGAGTTATAGTTAACAAGTTGAACAGGACAGGTAATTTACAATTCCAGCCTCCACTGACAAAATGAGAAAATTAAAATTTTCAAGATATTCTTCAATTATGAACAGAGACAAACAAGGTCATTCTAAGGTTAGAGTTCTCATTAAAATAAACTGCAATTATCTGTTCCAGGTAAGGAATATAAGCATGTTTTTGTTTTTGTCATGTACTGCTGGGCAAAAAAATGTGGTTTTTGACTTATTTTGTTACTTTAGCTTATTAAAATATTCTGTGATGTGACTTGATTGGAATGATAGTATATATGCTCGCAGAAAGTAATCTATAAGCACGGTGTTTGCATCACAACTTTGCTAAGCAGAAAATGTTTCATTTCATGGAGGCCTTCCTGTGAAGCCAATTTTGTCGCAGCTAAAAAAATTCGTCTGTACGGAAGGCTTGGGTGCATTATCATGGGAACAAGAGCAACCCCCTAGTACACCCTGCTCCAGCTGAAGGAAATCTATATTGACATACCGTATTTATGAACCCTTTTCCATACTATTCTGCCATGTACGCTTAGACCTTAAGCTGTTTTTGCCAGTAAAATTTTGCACGTACTCCAGAAAATTTTCTCAGGCCAACAGCTGTGTCAGGTAGTTAAATGGCCATTAACGTAACGTTTCGAGAATAGCTCATGGTCTCGAGACGTTGTTTTCCAGACGCGTCTGTTAGTCGGAGAAAATGTTATGGAATTTAGTCGTGAAATCTTCGAATTATATCTGAACGGGCTGCTTATATGCATACAACGTATATTACGCTTTCAGTTCTGGTTGATTTCTAGACCATTGTGAATTAGGTGGTGAAGAATACAAATTATGAAGCCCCTCCGATTTTATTACTAAACAGCAAAACCAATACAATATAACAAGAAAATTCAGAGGTGCTTAGTGTACTTTACATAATCAGTGCAAATGACTACGAATACAATCCTCTTATGTCGCGGAGTTTTGCTATTCCGTTTAGGTTCTGAATTCCAGTGGTGCAGTATGAAGCAATGTTTGCAACAGCGTCGATCAGGCACAATGTGAATCAAAGGAACGCGAGAACTAACCAATGGCGGGTATCATTCATATAAGTAACATGGCGGCGTCAGTGTTTGAATGTGTTGTGTTTATAAATTAAGTACATATTCGGTATAGTACGTACGGACATTCGTGTGAATTAACGGGCACGCATTCGATTAATGTCATGAAATTATATGAAGCGTGTGTAATAATAATTTAAAGTGAAGAAGTATGTTATAACGGGGAATAATTACATTGTGATCTTGAAGTTTCCAAGCACTGGCCACTGGTTTTATGTCACTGGCTCGTAGTGATAAATTATATTCGTTTAATTTTTTCATTTGAAATTTAATGGCACTGAGCCACAAGGTTTCTGTTTCTGTGGTGTTCTTCATTTCATTTTGGTGTGTGTGGATTTATAGTTGAAGACCGGCAACGTAGAACTGCCAAAGTTGAAAGTAAGTTTTGTGCCATTACTTATTTTTGTATATTTAGAGTGTTTGTAAGTGACTTAAATTAATAATTTCCAAGACTTGTTCCATAGCTATGCATACGAAAATTTTACTCATTAATTTTTGTCAGTCAATAATCACTTTAACATACGAGAGACAAAAATTCTAGTTTAGGCAGTCCAGGTACCACAGTGTTATAAATTACTGTAGGGGTTTCTAAATATTAAATGCTGAGAATTTTACCAACATTGTTATGACCATAGAAGTGTATTACGGCTGGATTATTAAGAGAAATGGTGACTTAGACTATCAGATCAGTAATGCAGAGTTTTATTTTCCACATAGGCATATATGCAAGTAACACTTTTGCAAACACGCACTCAGGCAGAAAAGTAAAGTGGTAAAGTGTCTTGTCCAATCTGCATAATAAATTCACTTTACAGACCAACTGTTCAGAAAATGTGTATGCATATGCGTATATTGATGTTTAGGGTCCAGAGAAGCATAGAAGATGATGATAATTTTTGAAGTGAATAATCAGAAGCATTTGCAGAGTTTATCCTTTTTTTGTTTTGTTTTAATGACTTATTTGTTACTGTTGTTCCCAAATATTTTGTTGCAAATATTTGGGACATGAGAGTGGAATTCAACAAGGAGGACACTACATAATGAGAAAATTCACGGTTCTCTGCATCTTAAATTAATGTGTCTAAATGAATGTGCATAAGATGAGTGGGGGATGTACATAGGAATGTTACAGATGACAGAAGGATTTGAAGTTTTGCTTGCAAATAGTCTACTGGCCAAGATAAAGACAGTGTGATGTGAGGATGTGAACTGGATTAATCTGGCTTAAGGTATGGTCCTGTAACTGGCTGTTGTAAGTATGGTAGTGTACATGAAAAGTGACAAATATCTAGACTAGCTGAGTAACAACTTACACTTAACTCCATGATAAATGTCATCTTGGAGGAGTTGAAGGTTAACATGCAACTGGTTAAGAAGTTCCTTACTTTTATGGAACCCAGTTCACAGTACAGTAAAGCTTATGTGTTGGTTACAATAATTGTTCGGGATGTAATGTAAAGAGCAGCAACTAAGCAGGTTACTTAAGATTTCCTGAACTGCACTACTTTAAGGTGTAAGATGATATTGGGTGGTTCAGTACATTCTGCAGTAGGACTGCCACATGTTTTATTCACAGATGTGCTTGTTATTCAGAACTTCAGATGTTAGTGTACAGCATTTTTCTTTTGCTTTTTGACAAGATTGTGACTGGTGAACAGTAGATATATGTGGGCTGGTACTTGCATCCTTAAATGCTGATGCCGATTCCAGTGTTGGAGCACTAGATTTTGGAGTGTCCTGTAGATTTTTCTGTTTATTTTGAATGTGATTTTCCTTTATTACATCAACATTTTCAGATTTAGTGAAAGAAGGTGCGACATCACCAATTTGTGGTTGGAATGTAGTACCATGAACAGGCCCCATATTCTCTGTTTCAGAAGCACGTTTTTTGGCATTTATATCTGCCTTAAAATGTTTATTTCGCTCATATTCCTTTCCAAGATATTTCTTAAATTCGTCTCTGAAGTATCCATCGATGGCATGCCAAACAATTACACTATACCATAATAAAATTACAAACAGAAATACCCCCCGGAAAAGACCTAAGAATGGGATCATTTTTATGCACGTGCAATGACTGTACTTTTGTTCTAATACTACTTCGTTATTTTATTTTCTATAAGTCTGATTTAACATCAGAATATTCTGCTACTCAGTGAAGAAAGAAGTGATAATCCCCACTATATCTGCAATTCTTGGCCAGTACAGTGTCATGAACATCAACATGACATTCACAGTAATGAACAGTTTCATGTATGCGACACCTTTCGATGACTGTAACCAATTACCAAAACCTTGATTTTCATCGTCTGATGTATCACTCACTTGTTTTTCACGGTTCTTATGGTTATTTACAGCCCTTCTTTTCACACATTTTCGTTTCTTCATGTTGATGTGTGTTAACCATGGTATGTATTTCAGCACGAATCTGTAAGAAATAAGATGTGACAGTGTACTTAAAGTGCGCTTCAAATAGAATTTAATGGAAGGAATTGTAGTTAAATTAGGATAGATTAGATAGATAGATTAGCAGTTGGGTTCGGGGCCTCTCAGCCCCGATGCACCTAGGCCTTAATAGATGGGCCCTTTGTGCTCCATATCGAATCATGGGAGCCCTGTAACTTTGCTGAAGTTTCAAGTGGCCTCCAAGCTTAAACTCTTAATATCCACCGGCTCCAAGAAAAGGAAGCCAAGATACGCATTTTTGAGTGAGGCCAAAGCCTCACACTCACAAAGAATGTGAGCTGAGGTTTCCTTTCTCACTTCACACCTCCTACGCAATGGACTATCCAGCAGTCTGAGTAGGTAAAGATATCTCCTCAGAGTGTTATGACCCGTAAGAAGGCCAGTTACAACTCTGGATTGTAGTTAAGGTAGGACTGCAGTTCAACAAATGAGACTACGTTGGAGGTTTCTGAAGTTTGTGGGATTATCGAGACATCTCGTAATCATGCTTGGTATAAATTTCGTCATAATTACGAGGGAAAGTCAAATGGAAACCTTAAAAGTGCGATAAAAATTTGAAACACAGCTCGATTGTCTGTAAGTTGACAACAATGATACTGATGGTTTGAAGAGTGGCCGAAAGGTGGCAGTACGGTGCAGGAATGCAACATGATGGCATAATAGTAGCGTAAAGGTGGCAGCCCTGCTTGCAACATGCAATTTAAGGTTTTTGTGTGACTCACCCTCATAGAAGGACAGTATACAGTCTAAATGCAGCAATTTATTTATCATACAAAATCAGCTACATGTTTTGGCTAATATATGGCCATAATCAGGCTGACTAAGAAAATGGAAAGGGAATATTTACAGTTGTGTGGGTGTTGAGATCTCAAATCTTACAGGTATATTGTTGTATAAAAATATGTAACATAGATATGCAGCCTCAGGAATAAAATTGACTAAACATGTTCTATGTGTTATTATACTGAAAGCACTAAGGGGATGAACTGCCTTAAGATTAGAAATTTCATCTCTTAATTGTTCACTGATTAAATATATTTTATTACCATGGCTAAATTTAAAGGGCTGCACATAAACATCTCTCATAATTTCACACGAGAATTAGGTTTTATAGTGTATCAATATTTGTATGTCAGTATGTACAGGTCTGTGATGGCATACTGTATTTCAGTAACAGTGAGTGTTGCCCAGGAAACTCCTTTATTTAGTTTTAAGATAGGACCATGTGAAGGGTTGCTGGTGCGTAGTGTCATTGCAGACTGTTTGAAAACAAATATGTGCTACTATAAGATACGGAGGCATGACCCATGACCACATTTTTCGTTGTTGCTCGGTGTAGCCACATATTGTATTAATAGAGAAGTTCAGTCATTGCATTGACATGTGCAGGATGCGACTCTGCCTTGCTGTTCTAAGGAGTTTCTTCCATTCCTCTCTGTTATACACCCTTTCCTTCCACCCTTTTAAACAAACTAGTCTTTCATCCTCCCTCACTTCATTGTGCCACCTATTTCTTGGTCTACCTCTCAGCCTTTTTGTTTCCAAATTCATATATAATACTTTTCTGGGAATTCTATTTTCTTCCATACTCTGTACATGTCCAAACCAACATAATCTATTTAACCTTATTGTCTCTGTAATAGTAGATTTTTTAACCACTGCGTAAATTTTTTTATTGGTTAATATTCTCCAATTTTCTTTTTCATTGTAATATACTGGGCCTAAAATTCTTCTATACACTTTCTTCAAGACTGAAGTGTTGTGCCAAAATATGAGATTTTAAAAGGACAGTGAATATTAGCTAGGTGATTTTAAGCATGCAGATAAAAATGTGGCAATCTCCCCATCTCACCTGGCTCCCTATTTTATACTGGTATGGCCATTAACCTTTTTCATTGATATAAAATTCTTCTGATCGCACTGTGGCCCTGGGGTCAACTCAGCCTCTAACAGAAATGAGTACTAGGAGCATTTCCTGGGGGTAAAGGCGGCCTGTGCGTAAGGCTGACATCCTACCACAATCCTGTGCCGTTGTCACAAAATCTGGGAACCTTAACTTCCTGGAACCCTCTGGGCCTGTTCAGGTCTGTAATGGGACTGCTGTACCTTTTTATGGTCATTAACCAAAGGTTACCATTAGATTCCTGACAAGATTGTCTACTATTGATATGTACTTTTATTTACCATTGACCTTCCAAGTCATGTGAAATTTCCAGTTGCAGTGATTCAAGCGAAGAATAATTGAAGAAAATGCAGAATATTCTAAAATACCGGTTGTATGAGAATACATGATGTGTATATATTATTTACACACAGACAGAAACTTACTGATGGGTCTTATCATGTAAATGAAGGTGGATTAGAAATGTTAATGGTTTCCATTGTGGCTAGTGCAACATTTCTGAGCTGGAGTGTTCTTTGCAATAACCAAATAGATTTGCAAGAAAGAATAAAAAATGCTAACAAAACATATTTTATGCTACAACAATTTTTTGAAAATAAAATCACATGATAGAAACTGAAATTAACACTAAAGGACAGAACAATAGACAAAACGTTAACATGTGCATTAGAAACGTGGACGCTAACAGAGAGAGATATATAAAGCAATTGAACATTTTTGAAAGAAAAATGTATAGAAGAATTTTAGTCCCAGTATATGACAATGATAAAGAAAACTGGAGGATATTAACTAATAAAGAAATGTATGCAATGGTTAAAAAACCTACTATAATAGAGGCAGTAAGGTTAAATAGATTATGTTGGTTTGGGCATGTACAGAGAATGGAAGGAAATAGAATTCCCATAAGGGTATTATATATGAATTTGGGAACAACAGGATTGAGAGGTAGATCAAGAAATAGATGGCAAGATGAGGTGAGAGAGTTGGTGGAGAGCGGTGGCAGGAAAAAGTACATAACAGAGAGGAATGGAAGAAGTTCCTGAGAACGGCAACGAATTGTCGCATTCTGCACATGCCAATGGAATGAATGAATTGTTGTTGCATGTGAGCACAGGTGATATGATTTTCTGCCCTCAGTGTTGTATATGCATAACTCAAGACTGCATTTTGTAACTTGTTAAGTGAATTGACAATATAATAAACTTGTTATTAATTTGTGACATCAGTATCAGTACCGTACTGGCCCCTCCTGTTGAGAGTAAATGGGAACTTTCTCGATTTCAGATTTTTGGTTATGTTATTGGAATATGTTAATTACTTGCTTTGTATTGAACAGGCTTGCTGTATTGCCTGAAGCATAATGAATTAAACTGTCAGTCACAACAAAACTTTTAATTTTTCAGAGATTTAGTGTACTTCACGGCATGTTTCAGCCAACTTGGCTATCATCAGGTTACACACACCATGCACGAAATACTTGGGAGGAATTAATCTGCAAAAAGCAATAAAAAAAGAAACCACATCTTATTTTTACGTAAAATAATAGTAATGAATAAGGTTATGTTATAGAAATAAATCTTCATTTTGGAGGCAAACTTTTACAAGTTTTTGTAGGGTAGGTCCATGGGTTTGAAGTTTTCTTAACTTGAGTATATGCTGGATGAAGGAATTATTATTGTACAATATTTTTTCGGATATGTAATATGTAGGTTATAAGCTTCTTATATGGTGACCCTTTTTTTTTGTATAATCCTTGGAAATTTCTACTAGTAACTTTATGTGGCCTAATTTTGAAGATGCAAAATGTGGTTATTTTGATGAGGAATGTGTAGATGAAGATTTTGTTTATATTATACAGGAACTGATAGACTGCTTTCAGTTCCTGCATAATATAAACAAAACCTTACTTTACTTTACTTCATTGCACTTTATGTATTATAACAGTGGGATGTTCAGAATAAAATTTATTGCTGTTTGTGCCAAGGTACCCCATATTAAGCTCCACAAAATTTGGAACAATGGGGAGGAAACTACATTTTTGTTATCATTGTTATTTAGCCCTGTGTAGCAATTTTAAATGGGAATGGCAATGCATATCATCATCATCAGCAGCAGTCATCAATCATGTAAACTGTTTTATGAAAGTTCCATAGCCTCTACCAGATAGGTTCGCCATAGAATGTGATATCATGCTTCCCATTTCAATTTCCAGTATCCCAATTCAATTAATATACTGTATTTTTAATATCTCTTTTACATTTTTATTTTGATTATTATAACTGAAATCAGTTTTTCTTTTTTAACATTCATAGTTCTGTGCCTTGCTAATATATTCGCAGAGTATAACCAACAAGATGCAACATTTCACAATTTCTTTATTTCTGCAAGACGCCCTACCTGTATCAGACGGTTTTTCCGTCCATCATCAGGAGCTCAAAACTGCACATACAGCGTCAGGTATTTGTTGGACCAATACTGCTACCTGCTGCTAGCCAGGCTAGTGGCAGGTAGCAGTATTGGTCTGACAAATACCTGACACTATATGTGCAGTTTTGAGCTCCTGATGATGGATGGAAAAACCGTCTGAAACATGTAGAGTGTCTTGAAGAAATAAAGAAATTATGAAATGTTTCATCTTGTTGGTTATACTATGCGAATCAGTTTTTCTGTTTATTATTGTAGTGAATATTTGTACTTAATTAAGCTATTCTATGTATTATGGATGGTGCTACCAGCAACTGTGTGGCAATTGACAACATTTAATATGAGAGTTATTGCATAAGTTATGGCAATTTTTTGGGGGGGCCAAAAATGTTGGCAGTGTGAGAAATGGAGTATTTATGTTTGAAGACACATGGCATGTTACTGTAAATGTTACAATCTGATGGCAGGTGATGTAGCGGAGTCTAAAGACCAAAATGAAATGTATGTACCTTTTTCTGGTCTAGACCTCTGATATCAGATTAAATCTAAGTATGTTAATTAGTTTTTTTTGGGGGGGGGATTACATAGCAGATTGATAGACATGGTCACTCAGAATATATTCTGCACAGTAAATGTATTGTATAATGCTTGTCAATTGTAAAATGAACATTTCTTCAAAGTTCCATGTTTTTAAAATCCAACAAAATATACTAATTAAAATACAAAAAAATATCACAAAGCAGGCCTCATATTATGTGCCAACTCCTACACGTGTCAGCACCAAGTTGCGATTATCAGGGAGTTTTTCAGCAGCAAAGGTTCGTAGATTCAATAAGTATTCTGGGTGCTATTCACCCATACTTCCGTTATAAAAGTTGGACCTAGAAACCTTTGTTGTTGAAAAACTCCCTATGGTAGCAACGTGGTGCTGAAACATAAGTTGGCACCTGATATGAAGTGAGTTTTGTGATGTGTTGTATTGTATTTTTACTAGTATATTTTGTTGGGCCCTAACCTGGCTACAAGGGCCCGATTATCACCCTTTAATAGGACACAATCCAGGGTTGTTATTGGTCTCCTTACTGGACATAACACTCTGAAAAGATGTTTATATGTAATGGGGCTGAGTAATAACCCCATCTTTAGGAAGTGTGGTACTGAGGAGGAAACCTCAGTCCACATTTTGTGTGAGTGTGAGACCTTGGCTTCACTCATACATGCACATCTGTTTTCCTTCTTTTTGGACCTTGAGGATATCAGGAAACAGTATAGGGGCCATCTGGAACTTTGCTAAAGGAACAGGGCTCCTTTAACCTAGCAATAGATCATGGGTCACAGAGGGCCTGTTGTAAGGCCTAGGTGCATCGGGCCTGGAAGGGCTTGAACCCAAATACCATTCATTTATACAATTATAAATGATTAGTGCATGTATTATTTATTTACAAGGTTTAGTTTAGAAGTGACTACATGTTTTGGCCCTCTTCACTTGGCCATCGTCAGGTCGTAAGTCTTAATTGAGGAAAGTACACAATATATGATATGATACAAATGATTGTATCATATCATATATTTTATAGTTTCCTTAATTAAGACTTACGACCTGATGATGGCCGAGTGAAGAGGGCTGAAACATGTAGTCATTTCCAAACTACACCTTGTAAATAAATAAATAATACATTCACTGTTGTGTCTGACTTATTTTATCTATCATTTATAAGTGTATCAATAACACAACAGGGATGGTCCACTTAAAGATTCATTCATTCTTTCATTCATTCATCCATTCATTCATTCAGTATATTTTGCTGGTTTTTAAAAGTATGGAATGTAAGAAAATGGATGGTGTGAATAACATAATTTTTTATTTTTATTTTTGTTGTTACACCGTGCATGTTGTCAAGTCACTCAGTTATTTTACCAACCACTGCACTTATATAAATTTATAAAATTTACACCTTAAAACATTAAAAACGCTCTGACATGTTTCGGTCCTAGGACCATCATCAGGGAGCTATATCGTCCTTGCTAAAGTTACACTATTAAAAGTCATATTAATTTCACTATTCCAGTTGGTT
>Ga0123354_10006921_pt1 | contig 16941 bp, 8 predicted proteins | sample TergutLab28metaG_2_FD_97872 | JGI IMG/M metagenome (GOLD analysis project Ga0123354, IMG submission 97872) | Labiotermes labralis P4 segment gut microbial communities from Petit-Saut dam, French Guiana - Lab288 P4 | ecosystem: Host-associated > Arthropoda: Insects > Digestive system > Gut ...
AAAGATTACCCATGAATAATACATTTACATATACAAGAACATACATAATGCAAAATACACACCATCAACAGGTAGTCAAAGCTGCGGGAAATGTGATCATTTGCATAGCTTTGCAAATCAAATTCAAGGGCATCGACTGCTCCATATTTTGCGTGACAATTCTTCACTTCTACACCTGTAACAATATACAAAGCATGAATTTTAATTATCATTGACATAAAATCCTCCCATCGCACTATGGCCCTGGGGTTGACTCAAGCCTCTAACAGAAATGAGTACAAGGAGTATCTCCTGAGAGTAAAGGTGGCCGGTGTGTAAGGCTGACCTTACCACCATCCTGGGCCATTGTCATCAATTCTGGGCACCTTAACTTCCTGGAACCCTCTGGGCCTCTCCAGGCCTGTAACATGACTGCTTTACCTTTTTAATCCAAGAAAACTAAAATATGAATGTTTCCAAAAAAAAAAAACACAAGGAAGAAATATGATGAGGCAAAAAAAAAAATCTGACCATTTGTGGCCAGAACTGAATTTACATGACATCCGTGTCATGGTTACTTGGAACCAGCAGTAATGTCAAGAACATAAGAAATGTAGTTTTGGGAAATACAACTGCCAATTGCTTGTGAATTATCACACTTCTCAGAGGGTTGCCAAAATGCATCTTACAATCTTAATATACACATTGATGAAAACCTTAACCTGAACCAAAGTTCTCAAATTCACCTAATGAAAAGCAAACACAAAACTCCTGTGAACAAAACAACAAAGTCCCGGCCACTCATGATCTATTAAAAACCCATCACTCTTAAAAGGAGGTGTTAACTACGCAGTTGTTAAAGATCATATGGCCAATGGTGACATGAAACATAATGGCATAACATCGACAGGTGAAAAACAAATGCTCCCCAGCAAATCCTGTCCCACGGTCACAAGCCCACAAAAGATCGACGAATATTATATTACAAGCGACAATGTCGAAAATTACTTAACGGTACAACCAAACAAATGGTACGGGAACCCTATTTGAAACTTCTTAATAGATACCTCTTGCGCTGCAACCGCTAACAACATCATTGTAGCAATACTCGGCGAAACCTACAGCCAGGTAGGCAGACAATACCACCAAGAACTTCATGATGAATCTGAAAATGAACATCAACAAACGGGCTTCAAATTGTAGCAAATAACACTGCCCTTATTACCACATATACTTTCAAACAAAATCTCATTGCACAGAAATACATTTACCAACAATAAGTAGGCCTTCAACCTGATTTACTGCTGCTCACCACGAGTACTGAACTACCTACTGGAACAAACCTTCCACCAATGCGTATCAAACGCTTATACAGTATCTGTGATGCCCTTTCTAGACCTTTGTGATCTTGCAGAATATTGCACCATCATCGACAGAGCACGTCCACATCACGTGCCAAGTGCGCACGCAGCATGAACTGCGCAATAGGGCAATGAGCATGACACACCATACTACATGTATAATTATGTGTGATACGACGGATGAGTTCGTCGTAGACTTCAGTTAAGAATACCGGAGTTGGTAGGGTGTGTCGCCTTCTACGCCAGTGTGTGTAAAGGTTGACAAGATCAAGTGTTTGTAAAATATACTCTTAGTATTTGCTTGTTGTTACACTTTGAGAGTTTTCCAGTCGTTTTCACAAGATTTGTTTGTAATACCTCATTGAAGTAACCTCATCAACCGCTGTCACTAGTTCAATTGTGTTACGTACACCCCGCTGGAAGAAAGTATTTTTCAACAATGAAGGCCGTGCAAGCAATCCTTTTTGTCCTAGCTGCAATCTGTGCACATTCTGTGACTGCAAAGTTGCAATGTACGTGAGTATGTAGTCATTTTAAGTGGCTGAGCAGCTTTGTTAGGTATTCATTTTCGAAACTATTTTTTTCGAACTAATGTTAGAACCACATGCACTTCATTTCCTCATTCACAGGTATATCATTTTCTTTTAAGATTGTTAGACGTATTAAGATGGAGTGGGTGCGAACTGCGGATTAATTTTTTGTGCCTGCAGACTGATCATAAGCTGGGTGGGCTAAAGAAGATATTTCATGTGTTCGCCCCAAACCGGGCTCAGCATTCTGTGCCATGAGGGCAGTCAATTTTTAGTTACGTGGTTGTACGTACGTCAAGTATTGGAACTGGTATTTTGTGCATGAAATAGATTTTTTAGTTTTACTGCAACATGCCACTACACAGTGCGTGTGATAGACTTCAGTTGAACATTTATGTTAGTGCCCAGTACTTTATATGTGAAACACGTTTTGCAGTTGTATTGTGACATATTCTGCATCCTTTGACTTAGCCAAAAGAAGGGACTGGGAAATGCACATAAATTACGTCACCTAGAGGCGTGTATGCCCTTAACTGTGACTAGACTAACTGAAGACAGGGACGCCTCAATATAGTGTTTGAAATTCCAAGCAACACATTTTAATGGAAATGGTAAGGTATTATGTGCATATATGTTGTTTATTCTTTTCAGTAACTGTACCTTACACATTTTAGACAATTTTAGATTGCATTTGTCAACACAAATGTTACAGAAACTTAAAAGGTAAAGTACCGAGGATGCTTGCAAAAGTAGAATTGTTTAATTCAGCGATGTGAGACTTTAATGAATTATTTTAATGACAGTCTGGCAGGCAGCAACTTCTAACATTATTTTCCAAAATTTTTGAAAAGACAGTGAATCAAGGTTATTAAAACATCACGTAATATTTTATGCAGGGCACTGCAGGGATTTCAGATGAACTTAATAACGGGAAATGTCACATATAAACTAATAAATGAAATCCTAAATGCCTTGAACAATAAATTAAGAGTAAGAGTTATCTTTTGTGATCTTGTGATGAAGTCTTAAATGCCTTGAATGATAAATTAATAGTAGGAAGTATCTTTTGTGATCTTGTGATAGTGTGAAAAAGGTTATGACTGTAAATCATGACAACTTGATATTGGAGCTAGAAACTTAAAGAATAACTGGTATAGGTAAAGAACTCTTATCAGTGGTACGTTAATGTTAGATATCGAAAAATTTTAATATATAATAAGACACAACATTACAGCACTCTCTCTAACTTAACATTGATTAAACACGGATTCCCACAGGGTTCCATTCTGGGTCCCTTGCTATTTCTTTTATATGTAAATGATTTAGCTCAGTTTGCGAATAACATGTACATCTGTGTTGTTTGTCGAGGATACAAGTATGCTCTTTACTCGTGCACACACAACCAAACTTAATTCAGATACTCATACAGTTTTGGAAACTATAACACTTGGTTTAAAGACAATTATTTGTCATTAAATTTTCAAATAAACTCAGTGTTCTTTTTTAGACTAGGAATATTCCAGCAATTGACACAAAGATTGGTTATAATAATAATTTAATCCCCATTGTTCTATCTACCAAGTTGCTTGGCTTAACTATTGATAACATGTTTTCATGGAGAATGTATATAAATAATCTTACAACCAGATGAAGCACTTCTTGTGTTGTAGTCAGATACATTAAGCCAGTTGTGTATCATAATTGATGCTTCTGTTATATAAATAGTCTTTTGAGTTGTTAATGAATGTACAGTTGTAGGTGGTTCTTTATAGTGAGGGAAGTGAGCAGCAATGCTATTCAGGACTAGTTCTATAATCACTGAATGCTGAATGTCTGTGACTTCTAGTTCAGCGGGTACTTAGTTGGATTCCCTAGCAGGACATTGGCTACATTTATGATCTGCAAATGCTGTGTGACGTATGGCTGAAAAGCCAAGAGTTCCCAGTTTGCTGTAGTTGCTCGTGCTTTTTACCTGTAATTTTTGGAAGTTTGAAATTAGACAAATGCAGTAATGCGTGATGCTGTAACCATCTCAGTGTTAGCTGGCATACTCAGCCATCTTTTCAACATTTGTTTGAAGTACCCAATTAATTTTCATTGAATCTTACATAAACATTTTTCGTGCTTACAAATATGTTCAACACAATTTATGTAAAGTTAGTTGGCTTGTGACTAGGCCTTAAGTTTGTAGGCCTACAACCTATATGACAGTAAGCAGCGTTTGACAAGGAACCATTATCAGGTTTCTGGGCTGGTGGGTGTGAGTCCACTGTAGATTTTTTTAGCTAGTGTTATTTAAATTCACATAGAATGGAAGTAAGAATACACACAGCACTGAGGTAGTTGGAGCTAGAGGTAATGTACTGTGGGGCTGTTTGTGTTGACACTGTAAATTTATAGTGCAAGTTTTTGTTCATCCTGGATATGATGCCATGATGGTAATGTGTAGGTACCAGTGTTTCAGAGGATATAGGTGCCTCCATCTACATGGTAGTTCAATCATGTTGGGACAGGTGTCCTTACCACCACTACTGTGAGAACCTTACGTCTCACAGGATGTAAAGTGTTGTAAGCGACCACCTCCAGCTCTGTTTGATAAAGCGGATAGAGTTCCGTATCCTGGCTCGGTTTGGCTGCCAATTTATACATTTCATTTGGTTGTGTTGTGATTCCTGTTGGTGCCATAAAAGGTGACAGTCAGCAAGGGTTTATGTTCTAGTGTTAATGTTCATTCATTCATTCATTCCATTGGCATGTGCAGAATGTGACAATTACTTGCCGTTCTTCCATTCCTCTCTGTTATGTAGTTTTACTTGCCACCCTTCACCAACTATTATTCAATCCTCACTCACCTCATCTTGCCATCTATTTCTTGGTCTACCTCTCAATCTTGCTCTTCCCAAATTCGTATATAATACTCTTTTGGGAATTCTGTTTCCTTCCATTCTCTGTACATACCCAAACCAATGTAATCTGTTTAACCGTATTGTCTCTATTATAGTAGATTTTTTAACACTTGCATACATTTTTTTATTGGTTAACCGTAGCCGCTGAACGAAATATATGTATGTCGTGCAGTGAGCCCTTTAAATAGCGGAATGGCAAAGTGGATGGGGGGGGGGTTTAATCCCGGCGTCAAAGGGTTAATATCCTCCATTTTTCTTTTTCATTGTCATATACCGGACCTAAAATTCTTCTATACAATTTCCTCCCAGAAATGTTCAGTTTCTTTCTGTCTGTCTTTGTTAGTGTCCAAGTTAATGTTATGACACCATAAATGCCAAGAAGTGTGTAGCGTACAAGTTGACAATATGGTAGTGTTTGTAGCTTGTAGTTTTTACCCTGCCCTTAATTATTATGTGTAGTTGAGAGTTAAGTATTTATTGAATCATTTTGATGCAGGTAGGATTACTCCAGCTGAAATTCCAAAGGACTGGATCACCATGGTGGAGCCTTGCACCTTGAAAATGAGAGCACAGGTGCAAGAAGAGCTGAAAGCTGCTGTTACTTACTTGGCAATGGTCAGTTTCTGTTTTCTGTATTTGATTTTTTTCTGCATTAGACTGTAGTTTTGTGGGCAGGCTAATTATATCCTCCACAATTCCCTGGGCATTGAATAGGTCTTTGAAAATATCATAAATATTGAAATAGTATCGCATGTGAGATGCATGTGCACCTGAAACATGTTCACGGCCATGCTGTATTCATGTCGATGGTGCAGTTGTGCATTTAACTTGTTAAGAACACTGGAAGACGTGTGTAAAACATAACAGTTGACCAGGTGTGTAGCTGTTATGGATGGCATTCACTTGTGTAGAACGGTATGGTTGATGGGGTGCATAGCTGGTACAGATGACATTCCAGCACTTCTTAACGATTTGACGCCCAATGACCCCTATAGGGGTCGTACCGCACTGCTAACCTCTAAAGTTGCATTTTATATATTTATTCAACAAATATAGGTACTGAATATTTTAAACATGGATTATAGTCTCCATTTTTTTCTCTTCAAAATGCAGTTTGTTTCATAATTTGGTTCCTGTATTATTCACATTTTATATACAGGATGTGCTAAAATTAAAAAAATAATTCCGGCGCCAAAAGGTTAAAGATGGCATTCCAAGTGGGGGTGGATCCTTCCAAATGGCACCAGAGGCGCATTGAGGGACCCTTGCTGCTGGAACTCAAATGATGTGTGGCACAGTCACTGCAAACCATTAATGTGAACTGTGTCAAAAGTGTTACGGACCGCATACTGAAATCAAGAAAAAAATGGCTGTTTCAAACGCACTGACATCATCATGCTCCATAAAAGAGTCCATCCTCATGTGACTCAAGTTCAGGAGAGTTTTGGTTGCCACATGATGAGAGGTGCTTGCACTTAGCACCATGCTGTTTTCACATGTTAGGATTGTTAAAGTATGCCCTCAAAAGCAGGATGTTTGCATTGGTTAACAATGTGCAGGAGGCTGTTTCTGTGGTGCAGTGGTTTCGGCATTCAGGAGTTCTTTGCAAATGGGATACACTAATTCCTGCAACTGGGGGGGGGTCTGCCTGTGTAAATGCCTGTGGTGATTTGTTCTGACTTACACTACCCTTGTCCCTGAACATTCTCTAGGTTTCAGTTGTGCATGTCCCAAAGTTAACAACTTTTCCAATATAGGCTGCAGTTGAAGACGGAGCACTGTAGTCGACATTGTTGGAATTATAATACAGTACTAAAGTTTAAAAATTACTGATTTAAATTCACTTTTGCGAAGATAATGCAGCTACTGTGAAGGCCTGACCAGACCATGAGGGTTGTAGGAGGAGGTGGCTCCCAGATTTCCAGACAGTCGGCACATGAAGGCGATAAGGTTGTCAGCCCCATGCACTGGCCACCTTTACCCCGGTGGAGATATCCATTGTTCTCATTTCTTTCAGGGGCTGAGTTGACCCCAGGGCCATAATGTGGCTGGAAGGGTTAAGTCAATTGTAAATTCCATTGACACCATCGGGAATCAAACCTGCGACCTGCCGGCTTGCGGCGCAGTCCCTCAACCAGTTGCGCCACCTCATGTCCCCCAAATTCACTCGTAAAAAATGAAAATTCGTTAAAAGGATAGCCATCTCAAAAATGGCAAATTATCTCTGTTGTATTGTCTACAGTGATTTTAGCCAGTGTGTAAAGAGTGTGGAATACACAGTATTGAAATTGAACTAAAAATATGCAGCGTGAGTATAGTTTCGTGACAGGCTGCATGAGCTGTAGTGAGTGTGACACTCACAGGACAGTGGGCCCTGACAGGATGTTGGTCCATGAGGAACCTGAAAATGCGACGGTGCATTGCCGTCAAATTTTTGCGTACATGTGGGGAATATATCGGATGAAACACGTGAAATGATGTGAGCAATTTATGTAGTTCAGGCCCATTCCCAAACATAGACATTTCAAGGGTTTAAAAGTGCTCACAAGGGCAGAGAGGGTACAGAATTTCACACCTGCAGTAGATGACTGAAAGTCACATCAAACCCAGAATTGCAGAACAAAGCGTGCCATTTACAAGCAAAATAAATGCCAATTGAACGTTCATAATGAGGGCAAGTGAACTGAAGATGAACAGGGAGCCGATAAGGTTGATGGAACCGGCACTTTTTGGCATGCGATGGTTGTGCCACACAATTTGTGCGGCAAGGAGGAACTTGGATAATTGCCAGGGTTTTTTTTTTTTTTTTGGGAAGAAGCTGACAGCCTGTTTCTCCAAGTTTAAATTGAAAAGTCACAGATTTATATTTACTGACATTCAAAGGAATGTGACAGAGTATCAACTTCTGTTATTGAAGATGAGTTTTGCATGTTTTTCAGAAACTTACATGAACACTGGTGACTATATTTAATCAAAGGGCACTGTTTTGAGGGAAAGTATTAATAAACATACTTGCCTCGTGCATGATTTCTGTCTAGTTTTATGGTGTTGTTACTTCTTGCTACGTTACACAATTTCAGTATGTCTGAGATTCAGCCATCCCATACAGTTCCATCACTAGGACCCATTTTAATGCGTATACAATAATTGCATTTACATTAGCATTTATTGTATATACAGAGTGGGCAAGAAATCGCTTAAATGTTCATAATATTTGTGATTGAATATGGTTAACTGACTTCTTGCTTGCCCTGTACTTTTCACAACAGTATGACATGATGTCACCTCCTGGAGATACTGTCAGCTGTAGCCCAGATTTTTTAAAATCATCTGCATTATGTCAAATACATTCAGTCTTAAAAGTTTTTACCCATCTCTTCGTCTGTCATAGTGTGTTCTGATTGTAGTGAATGAGTGTCACTTATGTCCATCTTCTGTTGCGTTCTTTCCATTGCGTGTGTTACGTATGTGTGTATTATTGTTGACAGATTTCGTCTCGGCAGAAAGCAATGGTTTTCTGTTACTAGATTTTCTGTGTAGCAGATTTTCAGTTACTGGCAGGCAACCCATACTGGTTTTAAAGTATACTGCCAGACCACCAGAAATTGAGGGATATGAAATAATTTTTTGTCCATTATATACAGGCTTTCATGCTGCCATGTTTCTGAGCTTTGTGTATACTAGTACGTTGTTGGTGACGTAACTGGTCGCACATCACCTGGTGGAAAAGAAAGTGTATGTTGCTGAAAATTGATGTCATCTTGCTTATATGCCATGTTATATGTCTTTTGTGTGTGTAGGTGTGTGTATATAAATCGGTGACGTACACCGTGCGGAACAGATGTGGGTGGCCTCTTGCAATGATTCATTGAAACATGGGACAGTTTGGTTTTATTTCAGGGTGCTCACTTTTCAAGGGACACAATAAACAGACCTGGTTTTGCCAAACTGTTCTTCGAGGCCGCAAGTGAAGAACGTGAGCATGCCATGAAAATAATTTCATACCTACTCATGCGTGGTGACCTTACAACTGAAGTCAGCAAACTCATTCAGAACCCAGTGAGTAATCCAAGTAGCCAATAGGTTGCAGATGTGTGCTAGTGAAATAAGTGTGAAAATGTTTGCGGAGTCCTTGTATGCATCGTTTTTTAGTTTGTGTACAGTGATACCTTGGTTAACGAGTGACCCTGCTAACAAATTTTTTGGCTAATGAAAATTTTTTTTGCTGTTTTTTGGACTCGGCTAACGAATATGGATTCGGCTAACGAATGTTTTAGTGGATGCGCGCGCTAACATAAAGCAGCAAACATGAACGGTCGGGCCATTCCAGGAGCTTATTTTTGCGTCGGTACGTGTGTTTCGGCTATTGAAGATTTCAGCTAACGAATATGATTACAGAATGAATTATCTTCGTTGGCCGAGGTATCACTGTACTTCATTATTGCAGATGCACAAATACTGTGAGAAAGTTAACAGACAGGTTTTACACAGACAAGTATTTCTGTTTTAATTGCCATGTCAGAAGAGTTTGAAAAGAGTAATATCTGTTCGTCGCTGATGAAACGTCAGTTTGTCATTATCCATGCAATTTATTGAACAGATTTCTACATTACTAGATGGGTGGATTACAGGCGCACCTTCTTTCAAAATGTGTCCACAGAGAAAAAAATGCTTGTCCTTGCATTGTTCTAAAAACTAACTAGTTTTTTTGTCTGGTGGGGACGGGTCAAGTTTTTTCTGTCTCCTGTGAAGTTGTGTATTGGTGGGTTGTGCCAGATTGCTGTGTCATGGGCAAAATTATGTTCCACAGCACTTCTGTAAGGTGAGCTATTGTTGAATGAACTTCGAAAGTTCAACGTAGGTGTTGTGTAATGTAGGTGTTAAATTAGACTGATCTCAGCCAAGGTTAAGTTAGCTTCTCAGCTTTCATCAGATTCCATTTAGTAGAATTTGACGTTCAGGTGACCATGCATCGTGATAAATTCTTATAATAATTCTTATAATAAAACCAACTGGATGCGCTAAACCTGTATGTGTTGCTGTGTGTACAGTGAAAAACTCATGATGGACAGAGGAACTGTCCGAAACATGTAGAGTTTTATTCCAAAAATAAATTAGAGAAATTAGTGCATCTAGTTGGTTTTATTATAAGAATCCATTTAGTAGGTTCAAGGAATGGAGGTGTATTACCACTCATTCCTAATGTTGGCTGTAGATGTAGGTGAGTTGTTTGCATCAAACCTCAGCTGCTTTACTCCATGGGAATAACACGTAGTGCGCCTTGAATAGGAGGCATGGTGGACCCCAAGACCTGGTCTTGTGCTTGGGAAGAAAACGTCTTTTTGCCTCTGCTGGGAACCGTACCGCATTTTATCGGTCTTTAGCCGGTAGCGTAGCCACAATACTGTTGAGTTGTGCTATGCTTGTGTAATATTAGTTCCGTAACAAAATCGCACATCAGGGTACAGTTTTTCAGCAATTTTTTGTGCGATTAGGGAATGGAAAAAATTCAATGGCTGTACGAGGGAAGAGAGGTTGAGGCAGTTGTAGAAATGGTGCAGTTGCCAAGTGTGAAGATGTTATTGTAAAATTAATTTAAATGTTCTTTATGTACATTTTATGTCAAGGTTTTGAGAGGTTGTAGAAAAGATCCTTGGAACTGGTACAGAATAGTCACAATCCAATCAATACCAGCACATGTTTGCTGTGGCAGTTAGCATTTAGTGATGACTGCATAATTGGTACTATTTCTTTCTGTAATGGGATAAGGAAGGTACGAAAGGTGTAGAAAGTTAAGTTGTTTGGGGATTATATAGGTGACTCGATAATTTGTGACATGATCTATTCAAGAGACTCTTAAGTTAGTTTTTGTGTGCGCCATGCACTGTGAAGTGAGAAAGACACATTTAAAATTTTTGTTAGTAGTTGTGTGGGCCAAATGTAACTTGGAAGTTCTGTTAGAAGTTGGAAGTTTGTAATGTTCCTGTAGCCACTTGTTTACCATTTGAACAAAATGTGATTACATGTGAGAAAGCATGTAAAAACTCCCCTAGAAATTCATTTTATATATTTAGGCAAAAGGTAAGGTGGGGAAACCGGAGGCAAAGAGACCACTGGGGAGACCTAGGCGTAGATGGGTCTATAATATTAGGATGGATCTCCAGGAGGTGGGATGTGGGTATATGGACTGAATATCATTTGGTGCAGAATCTTTTGTCTTCCAGGTTGCTATCCAAAAGTTTAAAGATCAAGATATATAGAACTGTAATTTTGCCTGTTGTTTTGTATGGGTGTGAAACTTGGTCGTTGACATTGCGGGAGGAAAGGAAGCTGAGGGTGTTTGAGAACAATGTGTTGAGGAGAATATTTGGACCTAGGAGGGACGCGGTAACGGGAATGGAGGAGATTGCATAACGAGGAGCTAAATAACTTGAAAATGATCACTTTAATTAAAAATAAATCTTAACTAGCTAAACTTTCATAAACAACATGGAAAAGCATTACGTTTTCAAGTCACTTTTTGAAGATAATATCACTTAGGTGAGCTCCATTCAAGGTAAGGCACTTCTCTGCATGTTGCCTGACATTATCCATGACTTTCCTCAGCACATTTCCTGGAATTCCTTGAATTTCCTCTCGGATGCAATCCCTCAGTTCCTGTATAGTGCGAGGTCCTTGAGCATTGTGTAACCCAGTTCAATATTGTTTGGCGTGTCGGAACCTTTCCTTTCCTCCCGATGTCAAAAATGTCGTCGAAAAACGCGCTGCGTTACAGTAGCGGAATCATCATTTTTAAAAAACATTTCCACAGCAACCGCTCGATGCTCTGCCGACCAACGCTGCATGACGACTGAAGCCTTCAAACCGCTCTACCCAGCAATGTGTGTTTCACCACGCCACCCACAAAGATGTCGGCATGGCGCTAAATTTAAATCGTCTTAATTGTTTGTGCCCAACCCTGCGTTAATGAAACTCTTTTTGTCTGTGTTTGTTTTATGTTGTTTTAAAGTCATTCAAAGGAAGTATTTTAAATTGTAGGATGATAATTACCATGCCTGTATGCACACACATTTATCATAGTTTGCAGCATAGTGTTAGCTGTATGTTGAAAATGATTTTCCTTCAGATGCCCATCAATGATACCTGGAATTCTGGTATCGATGCCCTGAAGGATGCGTTGAAACTGGAGGCACATGTTACTAACAAGATACGCGACATCATCGCGGCTTGTGAGGATCCATCTGGCGATGGAAAAGGTTTCAATGATTACCATGTACGTCTTATTATATATTTTTCTTCTTCTTATCACATTTTGATGTTTGAAAACTTTGCGTGAATTGAATTTTGGAAATTGGTTAACTCCTGTCTTTCTTTTTCAGTAATCGGAAGCAAGGCACTTTTCTTATAAATCTAGTACTTTTTTGTATGAGTTGTGAACTAATCAAGGGATTATTATGACTTAGTGTAAATGTTCTAAAATTGTGCGTATTATTGAATGGTTGTTTGGGGATTGTATAGGTGTAGCCTGCGGTTATGTGGCATCTCTAATACAGACGTTCACCATTCGCACTTTGTTGTGAGCCGGATCATCCGTTTCAGAGTTTTAAACCACATTTGTAAATGATTTCAAGATGATGTCCCTATCCGTGCTATTATCTACCAGCTGATTTCTTCATTTAAATTTTTCCAACCATATTGCTACCTGTATCACATGGATATTATTAAGTGAATTGTCATTTTGTCCCGTTCTCGGGGTATTTTGTCTCTCTTAGGTCGTCTTACGAATGTTGGGTTAATCACCCTTTACCAAAAGAATCACTTGTTTACAAATAGCGGTGGGCCTTCAGAAGTATTTGTGATACTGTTGCTATAGAGGTTAAAGCGAACTGTACCTCCCTGCACACTAGAAATGTTGGTAACTGCATCCGCACATGTATGTGAAACAAATTTGGTTTCAAAACTAGCAGGTGCATGTGTTGTTTGCTGCCACCACCACCACCACAATGCTCGAAATTTGATAGTGAAGCTCCTCCTCGGATAATGAAAATATGTGAACCCCCATCAAAGTTACTTGTTTACAAAAATGTGTTTACCTTCTTCTGCAGACTTCATTAACACCATGCAGGCAAATGTTTGTGTGCCCTGTCTCCCTTTTTGGGTGAGGGGGGTGGAAGGAAGGAGGTCAGTTTAATATGAGTGTAAGCACTGCGTACTTGGAATGGGCTACATTAGAAACAGTTTTCGTAAAGTGGAACATAATCACATGTATAGTTTTCTTTTTAAAAATTGTCATCACAATTGTGCGTCATTCGTAGTGAATCCGCTGCAAACCAAGTTGTGCACAAATTGTACACGTTGTAATTTGCGCCTAGAAGCTCGTAGCTAACAGTGTTAATATGCTGATTTTTTTACAGATCATTAAAATTTGCTGTGAGTATTGCTGTACATTATCAGTGGTTAACATGCAGATACTTATTTACAGCTGGTTGATTATCTGAGTGGGGATTTCCTGGAGGAGCAATACAAAGGTCAGTCAGACCTAGCCCATAAGATATCGACACTGGGCAAGATGCAGGACTTCTATGGAACTCTTGGAGAGTTTTTGTTCGACAAGAAGCTGCTCAATGGGGAATTGTAATAAAACAAGGCATTGGAGTTCTGTGTCAACACAGAGCAGCTGGTAGTTTTACTTAGCATTGGTAACCAATTACTGTCAATGTATTTTTATTCTGAAATTCCTGTAAAAGAAGTTAGTATCACATAATTATACAGATGGGTGTCTTTTGTTAGTATTTTGACTTCCAAGCATTGTTCGGCCGAATAGTAGCTGTGTAATATTCAAGTTTACTGTTTTTTTTTTTTAATTATACATTGCTAGCGCTGTGGAAATAATGCAGCTAACTCAAAAAGGTAAATATTGTAGTAATGAAAGCAATGTGGAAAATTGGAGTATGTGATTAATTTCCTTGTACAGTTATTTTATGGCATTCTGATGTATCAGTGTGACGCTCATTGAACAAAGAGAAGTGTACACACACCAACAGGCTGTTCATTCAATCCCATTGAATTTTCAGATGTTCATATATTGGGCAATACTTGATCTTATATTGTATATGCTGAAGTGAAGTAATAAAAAAAAAAGAATATAGAATTTTAATTGATGTTATTTGGTTTTTACTATACATGAGGTGGATTTATGAACTATTTTTACCTTTTGTCCTTTGATATACAGTGTGTCCCACTCGCTCCCGAACCCGGCATTTCTTTAATAGTTTTACCACTAATGAAGATATTGCAACAAAATTTTAAGCGGATTACAGACACATTCCTCTTCATTTCTTACACAACGAACATACTCCTGTTCAAATTTCGTTGCAATATCTTCATTGGTGTTAGAATTATTAAAGAAATGCCAGGTTTGGTAGCAAGTGGGACACACTGTATATGTGTGTGTGTGTGTGTATATATATATATACAGGGTGTCCCAGGAGGAATGCGCAAGACTTAGGGAGATTGTTCCTTATGTTAAAGTATACCGATATAACCCAAAACACCTATATCCAAAGTTGAACGGTTACGGAGATAATGGCCAGAGAAGTTTGAAACGACAGCTGTTACACACTTATTGATTACCAAATACATATTAAAACTGGCAGGATTATGTGATTTCTGTAATGTTAATATCTGTACTTAACATGTAATTAACGTATGAGTGACATAAAGCCATTAAATTGAACTACATAAACACCCGCATTAACGCCATAGTCGTCCTTAGGGTTCCAAGCACTTTACATGGCGCATGAATATTCTCAGCAGTATGGAAGTACTGATTTAACTTTGCTGACTGTGCATTTTGGTATAAGCCTACTACATAACTGTACTAAAATACAGTACCTGATTTACAGTAATTGTTCAAAGTGTCCTCCTCCTCCAGTTGCTAAGCAGTTTGGAAGTTGGGTTACACGTGTCTCGTGGATTTTCATGGGACCATGTATGCACATTCCGTGAATTATTTATGCCGTCCCGGGTAAAAGACGCCTCATCTGTGAATAAAATGATAGCTTAACAGTTCGGGATATGCTGTTATCCAGCGGCACAAATCCATACGCATGGTCGCCTGGTTCCAGATGTTGTACCCTTTGATCATGGTAAGGATATAAATCTTTTTTTTGTAAAGTTCGCCACACCTGCATACGTGATACGCCGATGCGAGAGGCCATTCTACGAGTGGACATATGTGGACTTCTCTGAACCATCTCAAGAATGTTCTTTTGTGTGTTAATCGTTCGTACCACCTCCCTTTCAGACCGCACAGCAACACTGGGAAGACAGCCAGTATCACGCAATGTCTGGTTAATACGAGTAAGAACACCTCTAGACGGAATCCTTCGGTCGGGAAAACGCCTTTGGTATTCTTCAACAGCAGCATGTGCATTGTCGATGCAAAATCCATACACAAAATGCATGTCACAATATTCCACGTGGGAAAACAAAAAAGGCATTCTTGCAACTCCGTGCAAGCAACTAAGCGTCACGCAGACGCTATTAACACTGTATTCCAGTCTCAAGGACATTAGCCCTGTCGCGTGACACATCAGCTGTGCAGGTTGCAGTATTTGGAACCGCAAGAAGCCCCCACTTTTCTCTGGCCATTATCTCCGTAACCGTTCAACTTCGGATATAGGTGTTTTGGGTTATATCGGTATACTTTAACTTAAGGAACATTCTCCCGAATTCTGGCACATTCCCCCCGGGACACCCTGTATATATATATATATATTATGCACACCACAGACACATTCCTCCTCATTTCTCACACAACGAACGTACTCCTGTTCAAAATTTCGTTGCAATATCTTCATTGGTGTTAGAATTATTAAAGAAATGCCGGGTTCGGTAGCGAGTGGGACGCCCTGTATATTCACATTGCTGTTCTGTCAAAATATTAGCAGGGTAGAAAAAGAGCCGGCTGAGACAGTTTTCCCATTTACACAAGTTTTAGTTCTGTGTTTTAACTTACAATCCATGCATTTTAGTTCAGTATTAATTAGAATTATGCTTTTACTTGTCATTTTTACGTAGGTGCTTCCTTTGGTTTGCAGAGTGTCACATCTAGCAGTGGTAATGTTTTTTTGCAGAAGCCATCCCGTTGTGCAATAGAAATTGTATAATATATACCGTCAGCACACAACATCAATATAGTAAATATAATGTAAGCAACAGGTTGCACTTTGGCTGCATGTTTCGACCGTAAACGGTCATCATCGGGCCAATAAAGAACATTTTGTTTAAGGTACTGAGTACCAGTGGCCTACCGAGGGGGAGGGGGGTTTGGGGTGTTCAAACCCCTCTCCCCGAAATTCCGAAGGCCCTCCAAAATCGTGCCAAACTCAACCCGATTGTGAAAACTGTTAAAGATTGCTGAATTTAGGACACCAACACACCAAGATTTTTGAAAAAAAGGCAGTAAAATCCTAGAACTAACGCCGGTTCGCAATTGTTTTACATTAGCAATGACAAGTAAATTGGTTGTCGTCATAGATAGTCTTAAAGTAACAAAAATTAAGAAAATTTTACAGTATGAAATGAAATTTCTTGTACTAAATTACAGCTGCCTTCAGAACCCCTGACTAGGTGGCTACCGCCCCCAGATCCCCGTTCTTTCTGTCCTCTGTCCTCAACTGAATTTGTTGAACACCCCCCGAACAAAATTCCTGGGTATGCCACTGCTGAGTACTACCTTTCTGTACCTTAAACAAAATGTTCTTTATTGGCCTGATGACGACCGTTTACGGTCGAAACGTGTAGCCACAGTGTAACCTATTGCATACATTGTATTACTATATTGATGTTGTGTACTGACGGTATATAATATATTATACAGTGTCATTGTTGTTGGATATTGGAAGTTTTGCTTCTGGAATTGAAACGCGTGCTTCCTCTCAGATTGTCGTCAGTGTGTGGTTTGTTCCTGAACATGCTGAAAAGCAAAAATTACACAGGCTTAATTCTGGATATTGAGAAGGTGATAATCCCCTGCTTCTTGTTCTGTTACCAAAAAAATCCCTGCGAATATTTGCAAAATGCACTGCACGCACAGATTCAAGACGTGGGTGTGAATTTATGCCCCCCCCCCCCCCAAAAGCGATTGCCCATAAATCCTCG
>Ga0123354_10006922_pt1 | contig 16940 bp, 12 predicted proteins | sample TergutLab28metaG_2_FD_97872 | JGI IMG/M metagenome (GOLD analysis project Ga0123354, IMG submission 97872) | Labiotermes labralis P4 segment gut microbial communities from Petit-Saut dam, French Guiana - Lab288 P4 | ecosystem: Host-associated > Arthropoda: Insects > Digestive system > Gut ...
ACGTCAGGGTATAACTGTTCAAGTTCGCTTAACTTAATGCAAACCAAATCGTATCATGCCATTGTACCTAACACGAAATAATGACATACACGATCAGCCATAAAGTGACTGAAGTTGAACCAGTCCTTGTCAGGTAATATAAAATTTAACAATCCACGTCAACTTAGAACGCTATACGAGGTTACCATTTCGTAACTGATTTAGCAACCGGTTTCAGCAAACTAAATTCAACACAGTAAATGATGGTTGTATATGCGTATAACCTCATTGATGGCAAGACTCCGCTTCTCGATTTTACTTCGTAAATTTCTTCGTGCTTGTAAAGTATTTTCGGTGAAAAACGTCGAAAGTTCCTTTAAGGCTTCCAACGTTTCCTTGTCATTTTCAAGCCTGGTCTCTAGAATCTTATTTAACCTTCTTGACAGAACATTCCCTCCTCCTTTGGAGGCCGCCTCATTCACCGACATTTCGACCTCTTAACTATACTGATCTGTACTCTTTAAACACTTCACGCCGTGGCAAGCATGGATTAGAGTTCAGAATAGGAAGTCAATAATAATCCGTGGCAAGGCGTGCTGTCATTCATTGACGCGAGTCACGTGGATTATTGATAAGCAGCACTTCTACCGGTACTCCCGAGCGCAGATCAACAGTACTATGCGTATTAAACTCGATGACACAATCTATTACTATTCCCGAAATTCTCGTGTGGTTCAATTTTTGTATATAGAAGGTTTCGTAGTTTAAACACTGTTTTGTTTTACATTCACAGATTTAACACAATCAACATCTCGTGTTTGCACCTTCACTCGGAGAGTCTCACATGTGGAAAAAGAAAGAAAAAGAAAAGAAAATATCACAGTTGTCGTACGATATGCGTGTTATTTAGGTGCGTGTGGTTACTGTACTGGTCCGTGCCCACCAGTGACGTTACTGGCTACCAATTGCAGATGGCAGGACTATCACTATAACAATCACCATCCCTCACGCGGTTGAGTTGCACGACCGGAAGGTGGTATTTCTGGTCAGAGATGAGAATTGGTTGTGGTGCGGTCGTAAATTGTGTGGCGCAGGTTATCGCGGTTTTTAACTTTCCAGTTCAGTTGCTGCAGTTATGGTGAGGAAAAGGAAATACGGAAAGTGGGTGCCCGTGCATTTGACTGAAAATTTGATATCTGAAGGATTAGTTGGAATAGAGGAACTAACCGATTACAAGATAGTTAAAAGAGACAGAGGCCGGAGCATTCACAAGGTAGGGAATGGAAGTACAATGTAATTATACAGTGTCATTGATTGGTCGTGTTTCGCGTGGTCATTATAATTTGTACAGTTATAAAATAGTCCACGAATTCTAATTCGTCGTTCATACTCACGTTGCAAGATGAGGTTAAGTTGAGCAGGCGCAACAGTTTATTGGAGAAATGTAAATTCTGCGTCTTACACTGTGCATAAATAATGGTCGAATCACTTTAAATAACGCGTATTGACAGGTTGATCGTGTTTGAGTTTTGATTTGTTGCAACGTTACGCATTTGTCGGAAATTACAAGTAATTCGGTGTGTTAAATCCCTGTTGTCACCCTGTCGGCGAAAGCATGTTTGTGGTAGTGGTGGAAAACGTTTGTTTCGATAGTAATCGTAATGCTGCCATTAGCCTTCCACTTCCAGAAAATTAGATTCCTCTGCTCTTTCTGTGTTTAATATAATTGTGTCTATCACAAAAGTTGCTCTTGGCTTTCCTGAAGATTGAGGCAGTGTCGTTACCTACTTATCAACATCATATCGCAGCATTTTTCAGTGTTAACAAACGCTTCGAACTCAAGGCATGCATGTTATGTGCTTATGTGATTATAATTCTACCATCTGTGATAATAACGTGTAGATATGCCTGTGTCTGGGTATGTGCGATTGTTGAAACATGATATTCCACGGTAGTTTAATATTTATATGACTCTTAATGGAGCGGCCACAGATTCTCCATTGTCTCATGACATTGACTTCCTTGTCCTTCAAGCTGTAATTATTTTCGATAGTTATGTCTGAGTATACCAGTTACCTTAATTGTGTTAGCTTACAAATCCATTACTCATAAGGAAGGAAGGGAAACATGTATGTCACATATTGGTGATAGAGCAGAATAGTTTAGGAACAAATCCCTCAGAAGGTACTGTCTCATACATGACTGCTTATATGTGGCTTTGAGTTAGGGCTTTATTTACAGGTACTACTAATCAATGAGTATTGTAACTTACTGAAATCCCCTTTGTTTTACTGAGTTTCTGTTTTATGTAGAGTTATTGGCTTATCTAAATATAAGAAAATTCACCATATGTGTAGTAACTTAGGGACATTTTGTGACATTGAAGTGTTTACTTAATATACATAGGCTGCTGAATAAGTATATGAGGGCGTGTTACATTCATGCTTTCACTTGTATATGCAAAATAAGGAAAGAAAAATTCCTGAGGAATGTGATATAGTTTGCTGTATAAGGTACTTACTGAATTTTTTAAGAAGTATCAGAATTAAAATACTATGGAACAACACTAAGAAATCAAAATTATAGTTATGAAAAAGTTTCTTGTGCTTTTTAGTGTGCTTGTGAAAACGGAATTCTCATTCAAGGTGAAGAACATGGATTGATGTTTAAGAATGGGGTGTTGTAGCGAATATTTGAACCTGGAGGGATGAAGCGTAGGGGTGCTGGTTACGTAATTGGTTAACAAGAAGTTCCATAAATTTTTCTCTTCTTAAGTATCATTCAGTTGAATAAGTCAAGAAAGTAAGTTGAACAGGGCATTTAATATATGTGGGAGATATGAGAAGTATGTGAAACAGCTTATTTAGAAAACCTAAAGAAAAGGATTTTGCCACTTTGAAGACATAGGCCTAGATGAGAGGTTAATTTTAAATTGGATTGTGATGTTCAGATGAGGTGTAATGGATGAATCTAGTACAGTTTATTTACAAATGACAGGCTGTTGTGTACATGGGTATGAACTTTCAGAAAAAGGTGTGCTGTTTCATGACTATTTTCTATGGTGCCTAGAGTTAATCACCACTGTTTGTTCACAGGCGATAGGTAGGAAGAGCACTGATGGAGGCTTTCAGGTTACAAGTGCTAAAAGGAAAAAAGATTTGAGACAGTCATCTTCCAAAAGGAGGAAAATAAACAATGAAAGGAAATACCAGAAAAATAATGTGATTGAGAGGTCTCCAGAAGTGCTTAAAACTGATAAAGATGAAGTGCTAAAAACTGATGAAGATGAAGCAGAATCAACTGATAGTGATGTTCAAAGACAGTGTGAAATGTCAGATTTTAATGAAAAGATGTCTGCTTGGAGTGGGTTAGGCATTGCAAGTTCCATACTTAGGGCATTGGCTGAACAAGGGTTTGTTGAGCCTACAGAAATTCAGGTGAGTTTTAGAAACCAGAAGTACTGTGTGAGTTTTGGGGTTCTCTCAGCAATGAGTCTTTTAGGAGATGTTGCCATGTCATTTGGCAGATATGTACCAACATGTTGTACTAGCATGTAGAAGGATGCATCAGGTTCCTATGATGAGTAGATTACTATCTACCAAACTCAATAGCATCACGTCCAAGAAGACCATAATCATAATTTGAAATATAAGTAATGAAATGTAACTACATATGTGTTAGCATTAATATGACATTTTCTGAGTTGTTTGTATATTTATTCCACATTTAGTTCCATGTGTATGCGAAGGGTAAATCAATATCAAATTATGAAATTGGCAGTGTATGAAAGTAAACTTCAGAATGTTGTGTTCTGGGACATGCAGAAGAGGCAGTCTTCTTCCCTGATGATGGAAACAGCAGCTTTTTTCTGAAATTTATGTCTGCAAAGTAAACAATATCACTGTGTCTCTCTCATACATCATGTGCACACACACACACACACACACAGGGCATGCAGCACACATGCTACACACATGATACGATACATATGTGCAAGCTGTCTGTAATTGTACGTACATGTATATTTACATGCACCAAATGATTCCACATTTCGAGTGACTGCAGAAAGGGAATAGGTCATGAAATATAAAACATAGATAGTTGCATTGTACATTATTTCTAAATTGAATGTTTCAGTAAATTTTTATCTGTACACAAGGGTTGAGTTTACTGAACTGTAAACTGTGTAAATTCAGAAAGTTTTAAGATAATTGTGAATCCTTTTTAAACATAAAGAATTTCTCCACTCACTAAAAGGAGTGTGTACTTTGTTGTTGTAATTCTCCTTTGAAATGGCTTTAGGTTTTAGACTGTCAGAAGATTTTGATGCAGGTGTTATTTGCACTGTTCTGAAAACATGAAAAGGTTGGCAGTGGGTCTGTGAAGTTCATACTCATACCATGTGAGGCATGTTCATAGAGTTGCAAAAAACAGTGTATGTTCATTTTACCTGTTTGTCCATTTGCATGGAACAACACAACTCTAGCTAAAGAGAGGTTCGTGAAATTGTATATGGTGGGGGGAGTTTGGTTAAAGTTGTATGGAAATAGTTGGCATGATATTGTGAGCTGCTCCTCATCAGGGTTGTCCTGACTTGCCCTTCTTGCTGGCCTGTGCTGTCACATGCAGTTTTGTCACGTGACACATGGAATGCCACTTTGCATTTGAGGGGGTGCTGATAAGTCCTTAGCCCGACCAGGAAGGAAACAAGCTACAATGACCAAACTTGGGATTTATTCAGCATAGTCCCACGAAGCTCAATACACTTCTTAGCCCGTTGCTCTAACTTTGGCAAGCCACTCAAAAAAATTTGGAAGTTTGTTCGTCCAACCAGGTCTCCGCGGCAGCAGTGACCTCAGTGTCAGAAGAAAAAAGGTGACCTTTCAATTGTTTTTTCAGTCCAGGGAACAGGTGGTAGTCTGCCGGGGCCAGATCCAGAGAATATGGTGGGTGATCAAGATACTGGAAGCCCAGATAGGCCAGTTTCTTCTGGGTTGCAAGTGCCTGCTGAGCCAGGGCAATGTCATGCAAGAACAAGACCCCCTTGGTGACCTTCCCACAGCATTTTTCCTTCAAAATGTCCTTCAATTGCAGCAGCAGATATGAGTAATACTCCGCATTGATGATTTGGCCCTTTGGAAGATAATCAGTGAGGAGGATGCCATTTTGATCCCAAAAAATCGAGGCGAGAACTTTTCCAGTGGATTTTTGCACTCAGAATTTTTTGGGGCAGGGTGAACCGCTATGCTGCCACTCCACTGATTGTTGCTTTGTCTCTGGGTCAGTGATATAACCAGGTTTCGTCCATGGTCGCCAATCACGACAGGAGATCATTTGGATCCCGCTGAAAAAATTCCAAAAGTTGCTCAGACGACTGGCACCATTGACGTTTTTGATCTGTGTTCAGACATTTCGGGATCCACTTCGCAGAGAGCTTCTTCATGTCCAAATCTTCACGAATGAGGGACCTAACCCACTCATGTGAGATGCCCAGTTGCTGAGCTATTGATTTAGCTGAAATCCAGCGGTCTACCAAGATTAGCTCATGAATTTGATCAATAATCTCTGGGGTGGTCATTATTTTGGGTCATCCAGGATGAGGTGCATCACAGGTGGAAAAATCACCACATTTAAACTGGGCCACCCAGTTTTTGACAGTAGCATATGATGGTGCATGTTCCCCTAATGTTTCTATCAGAATGGCGTGAATTACCTTCAGCGCCTTGCCTTGCAAAAAAAAAAACTTGATGACAGCTTGCATCTCCACATTGTTGAAATTGTGCGCGTCATCTGACATGCTTCCTTTCAGCCTCTGTAACAAGAAAAGACTTGCAATTTGGCACATGAAGAGATCCCTCTTTCCAACGACACTATCGATTCCATCCTATGACATCGGGAAGTAGGTCGGGCTAAGGACTTACCAGCACCCCCTCATACATGCCAGAATCATATATATGACAGCAGAGGTTGAATTTCATAATTTTTATGCTGCCAGGTCTCTCCAGTTGACAAAGAAGGAACACGGTTTCCTTCGAAACAGATGCACAACCAGTGTCATGTTTTAAAGAATCTAGTGTAAGAACAAAATGTGATATGCCATGTTGTTTCCTTGCATGAATAATAACCCACAAATGGATGAAGAGTTACCTGAGTATTGTTTAAGTTCAGACCTGGTGATGCATTTTGTATGGTGAAGTAGTTTTCTGAAACTGGCAAATGAGTTTACCATGAAACAACTATAGTCATTGTATAGCAGTATTCACTTAACGGTAAGCTACATGTTTCAGCACACAGTGGCCATCACCAAGCATTGTGTAAACACATACAACGAAGCAAATTATTTTGTTATTATATATGTCTTTAGTGTGAGATCAGTGGTGAAACTTTTGGTCTTAGGGGTATTTTCCTCAACTGTCAAACCCTCAGAATTTCTGGAGTATTAGTAGCTGGATTAAAGGAATTCTTCTGTACTTTTAAGTGTGGCAATTTCAAAGATTCTGTTTCTTTCTATTTCATACGTCTTTTTGGGGGTTAAGCAGTATTTTTGATTGCTGATGATGAAATTTCTTGCCTTCTAAGTTAACAGAAACACAGCAACATTCCTTATATTTATATCTTGTTCTTAATATCACACGTATAATTTTGGTATGTAGAATTGTTTCAAAATGTGTGGACCCTAGCACATTTTCAGAGGATTTATTAGCTGTCTTTATGTTGGCATTTTGTCCTATATCCTGTTGATGGGACAGGACCATATACTTAATTTTATAAGCATGTACTTATCTATGAGTATCCTCAGTGTGACCTTAATCTGCTGGCTGCATGAAAAGCAGTTGGAGTATCTGCTGCACATATCACTACTACTACTGTTACTACTGTTGAGTTACACTAGTTTAGACAAAACAAACGAGAATAAAATATACATAAATGAAACAATATAAAAACACAGTACTAACAATACAAAACACAGTAAATACATGTACACATATTACCAAAACACCCACACATTACAGTACATGTTAAAACAACCATAGTACAATACACACACCAAAAGAAATAATTCACAATACATTCAGTTACCCACAGTATGTCACCCTAATGTGCATGGTTCTTTTGTCCCCAAGAATTTCACCATAGCTCACTTCACTGCACTTCACTTCAAAACAATATCACTTTACAAAAATCACATCAGTTCACTCCACTTCACGTCACTTCACTTCTTTACACTCGATCCCCACTTGAATTCCGTTTGCTTGTAACTACATTCTTAACCCTCTTTCTAAAAGTGTCCAGTTTACAGGGGAAAGATGCTAGTAAGCCTGCAGGTAATTGGTTCTAGCTTTTAATGGTCCTATTTAGGAAGGAATATTTACCAACATCTGTTTATTGTTTCCTCGTCCTAATTTTCTAATTATAATCGTCCCTACTCAGGTAGCATGATTTTAGAAGTCTATCCCCTGTTGCTTTCCATGCCCATCCCCTGGTGTCTGCCTTTAAAAGGGCTCATATTCGGGCTATCATTCTATGCTGTGCCAAAGTTTCCTAACCTGACTCATTTATATTATTTGCAAATTTAGCCACTTTTTCTTGCACGTGATTTAAAGCACTTACCTGGCCTTCTCTGTTTGGGTCCCAACACACCGCTCCATACTCAAGTATCAGTCTCACTAGTGCCATATAAGCTAAACGTTTCATATTATTATTTCTCTTCTGGATTATACGCATTATGAAATGAAGTGTCTTCCATACTTTTCTTAGTGTGTAATTGACATGATCTGCCCAGTTTAGATCACTTATAATTATTCCTAAACCTTTAAAGCTATATAGCTCCGTGATTAATAGATCTCCAAAATAATACCTTATTCGTTCCTTCACCCTAGCTTTCGTATAGCTTACTGCTTTACTCTTGCCTGGATTTATCTTCATTTCATTTTATACCGCCCATTCCCCTGATCTGTTTAGGTCCTTTTGTAACTTATCAGTGTCACTGCTATCCGTTATTTTCGTGTGTATAATACAATCATTGTGAACAGACTAGGTGTTCTTCCAAATATCATTAATGTAAGCGAGGAACAGTTGAGGACCTAATACACTCCCTCATGGCCCTCCTGACTTTACTCTGACTTCCTCATGTAGTTGTCCATCTACTCTAATTCTCTGCAAACATCCTAAAAAAATTCCTTTATCTGTACAACTACCCTCAAATCCACTCCAGTTGCCTTGATTTTTGTAAGCAGCCTATCATGTGGAACTAAATTGAAAGCCCTTAAAAATTCTATTATTATCGCGTCTGTCCTGACTCCCTCATCCAGTGAATCTGCGATATCCTGACAAACTGCAACTACTTGACTTTCACATGAATACCCTGGACTAACCCCATGCTGACCCTCATATAAACACCCGCTCATTTCCCAGATTTTTCTTAGGTTCCCTGCTATAACTTGCTCCAGATGCTTGCAAACCACCGAGGTTCAGCTGACTGGTCTGTAGTTTCCAACTAACAATCGATCTCTGTCTTTGTAAATGGAAACCACTGTAGCTTTTTACCAATCACCTAGGAGAGCATTATTGTTCATCGTAATATTCAGCAATCTTGTGAGGTATGGAGTCATGGCTTCCCCGCCTAACTTTAAAATTTCTCCAGGAATGCCATCTGGTCCGACAGACTTCCTTCTCCCGTTTGCTGGTAATCAATTCCTTATAATGTTAATACAGTGGTGAAGGGTTTACCTGATTCTGTTGATTGAATTTGTGGATTATTAAGTTCACAACTGAAATAGACACATAATAAAAGTTTAGGGAGTTGGACTTTTCTGTTGGATTTGTGATGAGCTTGCCATTATGGTCCTTGATCACTGGAATATTTTCTCTCTTTCCTTTATGTCATTTATCATACTTACAGAACTCTGTCCAGCATCTACATTTGTTTTGTAAGACCGAGCATAAAAATGTCTCCTGAGCCTTTCTTTTTTGCAACCAGTAATTCCTTGGATAATTGCTAATCATTATTACTTGTCAAAATTAATTGTATCCTCCAAGAAGATTGGTCAAAATTTTGTTTATTTCTATTACACAGATTTGGAAATGTGTAGTGGGGCCTGATATATTAGTCTCAGATTGCATCTGCTGCTCTGTTTAATGAGACATGTATATACGACCAGTTCTCATCACAAAAGAAAACCAAATGGAAATCAGTTTCACCACCATGAATAAACTGAAGGATCCAAACACATAAATTCCCTCTGGTAATGAGAAATTCAGACAAGTATAATTTATCTTGGTCTATGGTAAGAATTATTACAGCCCCATGACCTTAGCATATTGTGTGTGATTAATGCACATACATCTGATTATTTTAGAGCTCTGTTTTTCAAGTTAAAGTAAACTTATTTTTTGTTACTGTGGAACTGCTGAAGGCCAGAACTCTGCAATCCACTGTGTTGGGCCGAAGGGATGTACTTGGAGCTGCAGAAACTGGCAGTGGGAAAACTCTTGCATTCGGAATCCCAATTCTTCACAGGATTTTAGAATACAAGGAACAGACAACAGGTAGATAGATATAGCCTTGTTTACTGTATGGTATGTAATATGTGCAGTGTGTTCATTGGTATGTAGTTGATTATGCTTCAGATGAAGTTGCTGCCTCCATCTTCAGGGCAGTCTAAAAAGAGGAAATTATGTGGAAGAAGTGCAGGCAAATGGTGGTTTAGAGCAAATGACATAGAATGTCATTAGGAGAAGTGTTGTGGAGTGGGCAGAACCATGTGTAGAACATACCAATGAAAGGAGAGCTTGAGTATCTTGGCCCTGAAAGTCTCTGAATGAGAGGTTTCCACGATCTGTTCAAGACCAGGCCGTTCTGTCTGTATGTACATGTTGTTATGATTGAGCTCAATCTAGGTCACCTCCCTGATGATAACTGTCTGTGTAATGGGGTATGGTAGAGGTGATTTCATTTTGGAGTTGTATGTGATACTGCTTGTTGAAGCTGTACTCAGCTCTCCTTCCTTCTGCTTCTTGATTTTACTTTCCTTGTCTCTGGTGTGTTTGCCCATGGTGAGCCCATTCCACATCGCCATGTATGTTACCTTGTTATGCCAACCCACTCTTTGTTTTGTCTGAGTACAGATAGCCCTTGGTTTGTAATGATGTGTTTTGTGATGATTCACAGTAACAATAGTTTTGAAACCAGAAGACCAAAAATATAAAAAAAAGTATACAAATTTCAAAAATGTGCAGCTAAAAAATAACAGGATTTATGTAAAGAAACAGCACAGCCAATCAGAGATGGGAGCTTTTCTCATCTGCCTTCTAAGCCAATCATGGATGAGGTTGATTGAATTACTAAAATAAGAGCCGCATGTTTAGTAAGAGAAGTGCAGTGAGTCCAAGTGAATGTGAAAATATCACTAAAATGTCACGTATATCTGTCACTTAGGATAAGAAGATAGAGGTAATTCATAGAATGAAAGATGGTCAGACATGTCTTAATGTGCGTAGAAGTATGAAATTGCCTCCATCAACAGTTGAGTTGGTATATGTCATAAATGGTGTATCACAGAGTGCATATGTTGGATGATTTATTGATTGTAAGAGCATGCATGGTGTGAATAAGAAAAAATTACCATTACAGTATCTAATGATAATGTATATGCTTGCTGTGTAGATTGCATATGTGATTCCTGCTACATGGTCATCCATAGTACCATAAAAATGACATGTATTTGTTGCCAGCATGCCATCTGTCTTGCAGTGTATGTACTATGACATGTAGGTACTGAGACTCCTAGTGGTCTGATAAATCATGTTGTAGACAATTTAACATTCACTTCAAACTGCCTGTGTACATATGTAATGTGTTGTAAATGGGCAGTCACCATTGACACTAAAATGTGTTTAAAAGTGCTTACAGTTTCTGTATTTTCAGCCACTGCTACCTATTAGTAATTATCCAAACACTTCATGGGCACACCATGTCTCTGTCCATTTGTTGGATTTGATTATATCGTATATGGGAGAACCTTGGTAGTAAAGTGTGTGAGTTTCACTTTGTTGCTTGCACCATGCATGTCTATCGAGTTATTATCTACAAATTTATCCAACACTGCACATATAAGAGTTCAAAAATACTTTTACAGTCCAGCCACATTCTGACATGTTTTTGTGGCAGCCAACACCATCATCATGGAAGACAATTCAACGGGCCAAGAACACCACTATTTGTAGGCTGTCTGTCTTGCCGTACACGCAGATTTATTTTGCAGCCCCTTCAACACAGAGCTTCTTTATGCCACACTTCTATGTATGTACTGCCAAGGTCATCTGTAGTGTCATGTCTGTAGGTTCTGTTAGGTGGTGCAACACCTGTGCCTGCAAACGTTGTCCCTTCACCCAAGACGTCCACTCTAACAGTTAGTGCAGCCGTATGCACCATCTATCAGAACTTCTGTAACTGACAGTACAGCTGACCTCACCAGTCAATATGTGGGAAGTGTGACATCAATAAACTCTGTGTTGAAGGGGCCACTGAATAAACTGCGTGTGCATGGCAAGATGGGCAGCCTAAAAATTACGGTGTTCTTGGTCTGTGGAATTGTCTGCCCTGATGATAGTGGTGGTGGCACCAAAACATGTCGGAATGTTAGCTTGGCTGTATTAGTATTTTTGAACTGTTATATGTGCAGTGTTGGATGAATTTGTATAAAATAATAAGTGTGTATGTCATTGGTGAATTATGGATTTTGACATTACATCCTCACCCTCCACCCCTCTCCTCTGTGCCTCCTAGGCATTGTGCTCAGTCACACGTGTAACTTCGTCTTATAGCTCATTGGTGCGCAACCTATCCATTCAGATGTGACTGGTTTGGTGAAGTGCCACAAATGGGTTTTAAAACATACTGTGAATATGTGTGACATGTCAACTACTATATATCTGATTCATATTTGTACTGGATTACAGTGAACTGTATAGCTTCTACAAGAAGTAATACTGGTACATTTATATCTGCTCCTGATGGAATTTGTATGGGGCTGATGAATATACAGTCTCAAGGAACTGCAGGCTAGGAAAGTGTTGAAGGCCACAAGTGGCTCACCTGCAACAGGATATCACCACTGTTCTGGCTTCTATTTTACCAGAAATCCTAAACATACATCTAAAAAATTGTTCTTGCAATGAGCTGTTTTGATAAACTTAAGAAGTTTTGAATTTGGTTATTTATATTTAATTAAATATGCAAAAAAATGGAGGGAGATTACTTGTTTTTTGTTATTTTCCAATCTGACCTTGCTGTCTTCGTATAATAATCCTGTAGGTAAAGGCCAGATTAGTGTATAAAATAAGGTCATGACTGCTTCCTTCCACACACTTGCTAATCATTCATGTGACAGTACTCTGAGCCATTTGAAGTGCCTTTAAATAAACCAAGGATAAGTGAATTTTACTCTAATTTTTGGTGTTCTCGAAAATTATTGTTGTGATTCTTCACTTTTCTGTGCTACAAATGTGCATATGTTCTTTGATATTGTAGGATGTGATACTTTAATAAACTCATAGAAGCACACTTTGCCTATGTACCTCCTTTTGGCTTTCTTACTTAGCCAAATGAAACAGTCCTCAACTCCCTCCTTGCTCACTTAACAATAAGACATGGAGTAAGAAAAAAAGGAATTATGAATATAAACATTTTCTTTTCTAAATATTGCTTAGTGAATATAGTTGTCTAGTATACTTCATGTTGGACAGCTGTGGAATTGATAAGCAAATCCCAGCAGGGACAGTGACTTTTTTTCTTCTCCTTCATTTCAAATCCAGCTCTGGGACCCACCCAGCTTCCTATCCAGTGATACCAGGTCCTGTTGCATTAAGCTGCTCACTTCCATCCAGTGCTGAAGTTAAGAATGTATGGAGTAGTTTTTTTTTCTCTTTCCCTTGTTTTTTAATGGCCTTGCACTTATTAAACAGAGGGAAAATTTCACATTTACCTTCTGTGAAGATTCTAACTGTAAAGTAAAAAATTTGTCTCTTTTTTTCAGGTGATCCCAAGATGACAGATGATGCTGAGTTATATGAAAATGGAACTGAGTCTGAAGGGTGTGATAATAGTGAACTGGTGGACATTGGCTGTGCACAAGTTGTGAGTGATGTCTCTCCCCACAACACCAAAGGCTATCCAGAATCAAAGCTTTATGCCCTAGTGTTGACTCCCACAAGAGAGCTGGCAATGCAAGTACACAGACACCTCACATCTGCAGCAAAGTATACTGGCATTAAAGTAAGTAGGTCACCAATACAGGCAGACAGAATCTCTACTCAAAGATGCAGACTGTTTGAAAGTGGAACTTAATACTGTCTGAAAGTTTATCCAGCATGTCTCCTGACATTGTAATCTCTATCTCTCTGTTAGCCCTGTTCATCTGCAGTGACATCTATATGACTCACCTCTGGTAGTTTTATTGCAGCATGTTCACTTGCCATACATCATATGGAGGTGTGGTCACACAGTTTCTGAACTGAATACAATAGATGTAAATTTTTGTTTGTTCTTGAATATGGAGTACAGTGGTGGAACACAGAGGATTTTTATTGTTACTGTTCTGTATAGTAAAAAGGATTTTATTTTAGAAATCTGTATAAGGAAGGAATTCTGTAGGAATGTTGTGGCATTGTATAAGTTGGTTATCCTGTGTTGCATTTCCTTCAAAATGAAGTGTATTTACTGGTGAACAAATTTTGAAGATGTTCTTTGTTATGGAAGAAGCAAGAGCGAGTATGACATGTTCTTTCAGAAGAAACAATTGATGATACGAGATGGCACTCAGAAGCACATCCACGAATATCTTTGATGGTTATCCTAGCAAATAGTTATCAAATCATCTGTATAGACAGCCACAAAACAGCTTTTTTTGATACCATACAAATGTATGTTTGTGCACAGGCCCCATTAGGCAGACTGTGTTACGAGAGTGCAGTTTTATTACCGGTTTTGTGAAGCAGTTTGTAGTAGTGAGGTTGATTCATTGCTAACTTCATTTGCATATGAAGAATGATTTTATTTAAACATCCACATAAATTCTTAAAATGACAGACACTAGACAGCAGATAATCCCATCCGAACACACAGGATGCCATTATGTGACATAAAAGTTGAGGTATGGTGTGCTATCAGCAGAAAGATCAGTTGGACCTACCTTGTTTTTGAGACACAGTGAATTTAGAATGGTACTATGGGTAAATTCTTGCACCATAGTTTGAAAATTTAAGAGATGAGGTGGAATACTGTTTTCTTCCAGCAAGATGATACTTTGTTCCATACAACCAGTAATTCAGTGGCTGTGTTACAGATAATTTTTGGTGACTGAATAATTAGTCATACTCGGCGGACTGTTCATTCACCCAGTTGAGGTTTCAATAATTCCTTCACTGTGGGTCAAACATGTCTGAGTTTAATCATGTTGTTTTAAAATTTTCTTTGTATGTAAAAACACAACTCTTAGTTATCTAAAATGTTCCTATACATTCTGAAGATTGTCTGAGGTTTACTTCTAATTGTATTTTTTACTTTTGAGGCTTAATTTTTTTTACTAACAACCTTATGATTTTTGCAATAGTCATGCTTTATTTAGAGAGATCTACAAGCAGGCATTCTTATTCTGTTGTTTGTCAAAGCTTCAAACTCAGACACGCATGTATACAGATCATTCAGGAATGTTCATACGTGTTTCTTGTTCCCTTTTGTAAAATCCAAACCCCCTTGAACCAACCTTGCATTTTCTGTCTTTGAACCAAAAACACAGTTATATCATATGTATAGGCCTTAACCCTTTAATGCCAAACAACTTCTAAAGACATCGTGCAGTGAGCCCTTTAAATAGCCGAATGACTGCTAAAGACGTCGCAAACAGTGTGTCGAAGTTTGGAGGATTTTTTTACTCCTATTTGGTTAACTGCTGTGGCTTTCTATGCTTCAGGACCCTTGAAGGTCAGGCTTTCATTTAGGAGCCAGAATGTACCCCCTCCACCTCCTTAACCCCTCCACAAACACCGATATATATGTAGATACTTAGTAACTGCGCATTTTTCCTGGCTGACTAATACAGTTCTGACACTGCTTGCTATGACTGTCGCTTGCTCTGGACTTCACTGGGGGTTGAAATATCAGCACTGACCTATGAAGTGAACTCTAGTTCTTGACCAGAAAGGTTGTCAGTGGCGTACTGTATTCATATAATTCAGACAAAAATAATGCTCAAAAATCGGAGATATCCACAAAACTCAATGTTTACAGTTACAGGAGGGCCCACAGACATGCCTCTTGTAGTGCTTGGGTAGTCTGTAGGGGTTGTAGGGTAGTAACATGTAACACACAGCAGTCAATCTAGGACCAAGGTCTTGGGCACCCTTGAATAGCTGGAATTTTTATACAGCAGTCACATTGTAGCTTTAGATCTGTTTTACTCTCACTGTAGAAGACATTCATACTCACTGGTACTATGTTTCTGAAACGGTGACGAGTCATACATAGTAGTCCAAACAAGGCAGACGATTGTGAGTCTTGAGAAATGGCCAGAAAAAAATAAATAAAACTTGAGAAGGAAGCCATCAGTGAAATTCTGGTTGCTGACACCGACTCGGAATCAGGTGCGAAAGCTGGCGATGTTAGAAGATTATTTTGAGGAAGAAGAAGAAGAAGAAACAACAACAGCAGGAAGCCTCAGCAGAAGTAGCCATAACAAACACTGGCCAGCAAAATCAACCCACTGCTCTGCTGTCTGTGTTTTTCTCATGGCCAAAGAAAGGGCCTAGTGTACAAGTGTGCCAGATGTGACGTGGGCCTGTGCGTGGTGCCTTGTTTCATGGAATATCACACAAAAGTGAATTTGTAATATATCACCCTCTTTGTGAATACTGTGTGTCATGATAAAACAGTAATCCATGGTGGCACTGACCTTCTGCAGCAGCAGAATTATGTGAGTAATGAACTATTTACAGCACATCTTATATAATGCATGCGATTCACAGGCCTAAATTTATTATAAAAATAGGTGAACATTTTTTCCCTGATTAACCAATTCATAAGCGTAGTGCAAAATTTTATTTCATTAAATTTGAAGGAAAAGTCTATGAGGTGTGCTTTTTTACCTAAGATTAAGCATTAAAATCCCCAGTAAAAAATTTGAGCAGGCAGCGTTGCTCGGAGGGATTTAATTCCAGCGTCGGAGGGTTAAGAATCAAACAGCTTCCAGATTTTTATCCCCAACCATTTTTTTTTTTTTTTTAAAAAACAAAAATGTTAAAGCTGCTAACTGGTATGGGTTGTAATACAGAAGATTGTGTTCAGAAAGGTCAAGTGATACACAGTACATGCCAGATAAATTTAATTAAACATTATCTCCCAAAACAGTGGTTTGGATGAAATTTCATTCCTTTCCAGCATTCCATATATGATTTTGGATATATTTGGGTTAGCTGATCTAGCACTTTTTCTTTTATTTCTTCTTCCCATTCAAATCAATGTCCATTTAAACTCACTTCCATTTTTAGGAACAGTAAAAAGTCTGCTGGAGAGAGATAAGGAATGTAGGGTGGATGTGGAACCATTGCAGCTTTGTTTTTAGAAGAAACTTCTGGATGAAGACAGTCAAGTACATAGGAATGGTGTGAATAATCTGACTTTTCCTACAACATTTCCGGTTATTTATGTTGCATTGTTTCTCATTGATGATGTAAAACATTTGGGTAGAATTAATGGTTCACATTTGGACCTCCAGGAACAAACCCACGATGCATTAAATCTTGACAATTGAAGAAAAACAACATGATTTTTCACGTTCTGTCTGCTTTGTTGTGTGTGTGTGTTTTTGTTTTGGGATGATTTTGACTTCCAATGTGAAGACTGCTGCTCTATTTTTATGTCGTACTTGTAAACCCACATCTCCTCATCCATAATGATTACTTTA
>Ga0123354_10006923_pt1 | contig 16940 bp, 13 predicted proteins | sample TergutLab28metaG_2_FD_97872 | JGI IMG/M metagenome (GOLD analysis project Ga0123354, IMG submission 97872) | Labiotermes labralis P4 segment gut microbial communities from Petit-Saut dam, French Guiana - Lab288 P4 | ecosystem: Host-associated > Arthropoda: Insects > Digestive system > Gut ...
CATTACGCCCATCTTCAGGAGAACAAGACGTGTGTTACTGCACGTGGTGTGCTGAGCTGGTTCTGCTGGATGTGGTTGGTAGCGGTTGTGGGGCGCTGCGTTGTAGGGTGCGAGCAGTAAGGTGCTCGCACCCTACAACGCAGCGCCCCACAACCGCTACCAACCACATCCAGCAGAACCAGCTCAGCACACCACGTGCAGTAACACACGTCTTGTTCTCCTAAAGATGGGCATAATGATGCCCGAAACATGTTGAGAAAGTATTGATAATAAGCATCTAACTGTTGCATCTTGTTGGTTTTCTCTCTCACTTCACAATTACATTTTGTTGCTAGGGGAAGCCTTCCTACTTATTCTGGTATTTTCGAAAATGAACAATAAAGTCAACTCTTTAAAAGAAAGAATGTTAAAACTGCTTTTTTTATTTCGGGGCTGACAACCTTCTGCGTTACTTGTGCTTCTTTGTGTCCGTTTTGAATTTCTTGCGATTTGGATCAGGCCTTACTTTCCAGATGGATATTTCAGAGTATTTGTATGTTTAATAGTAAGTGTAGATAAAAAGAATTGATATATTTCCAGTAATTTCAACCGATTTCAGAAAGGTCGCTAATGTTTGTCACAGCGTTGCCATTTATTGGTACGAAAGAGATAATATTCTTCCGAGTTCAGTGGGTTGCAATAAATTTAATTAAGAGACGTGTTGTGCTGTTGGTCCTTGTCAGAGACTTATTTAACTATCCACTCTAATAAACTGTCGCTATCTCTTCAGTCTGTTGGTGAAATGAGTCTGGTCTTTGTCGTTTGTTATGGTGAATTGACTGGTGAAATAAATGAATTTACTATTTTTTTGTCTCAAGGAATTAGAGTGAATTTGGAACCCCTTTAGACCTAAATCCAATTATAGTTTAGGTTACCAAGGAACACTCTAAAATAAATGGTAGCAATTAAGAGAATGACTATTTGTTAGCTGGAGTTACGGTGCTTAGCAAGAATTTAAGGGGAATTTCGTGGTTCTTAAGCTGTTCGGACGCAGTAAATTTCTGAAGACTGTGTCACATCTCAGGACCCAGAAACCGCTAAGTGCTCAGACCCACATTCCCGGATGTGACCTTATTTCCCACCTTTCTAGTTGGGAAAGGATAAAGAACCAGTTTCCTAAAAGTATTACTTAAGTTTTAGTGTTTTGGGAATACCTAACGATGGAGGCAGTCCAAAGGCACTGAAGTCCTGAATTTTAACTCTCCATTTCTCCCAAAACTGTGAGCAGGATATAAAATTACGGTGTGTAAAATCCAAACGTGTAACGATGATGCGATTGAATACCTTGATAATGTCACAGAATTAGCAGCTCTTATCTACAGGTAAACATTCTCTGTTGCTGAAGGGGGGCGATCGTGGATTCAAAGAGTTAGGGCAAACCTGGACAGCACACTTCAGATTAGAATGAATAACCGTAACAAATGCTGCGCAGATGTGTGGGCTAATGGGCGTAAAGTGTATCGGTTGGAGGGGGGGGGGCCACAGCGTGAAGCAGAGTGGCAGAGGCAACCATCTAAATTGAAACTGGAGACAAGAAGGCATAACAACATTCAAATCTAAATATTTTATCTTATGGGTTCATGAGTACGACACAGGATGGAGGATATATTCTTCTGCAGGGACGCGGCTCTGATTTTGGCGCCGGAGTCAAACATCATTTAGGTCACTCTTCATGTTTGCACCGTGCCTTCATATACAGTGAACTACACACACGCACAACGGGTCAGAATATGCTGCCATAACACCAGCCTTGTCCATGTCAACAGACACGATAGAATCATTCTTGTAATTTTTAGCCAAGCACTGTAAAAGGCTCCCTGATGATGGATCCTCTGTGATCCGAAACATTTTGGAGCACTTTAAATGTTTTATAATTTTAATTGTATCTGCATATTATATATTGTGCATTAGTTGGATAATGAAGAGTTTAATGATTTCGGTCAGTTTTGGTCTTAGTCTATATAGTGGCAGAGGCACTTAAGGTTATGACAATACAAACACATCGAACACATCCGTCTTCGAGCCGACACTAACACTGGATAACAGAACATACCCTGATGTAACTTAGCATATTTCTTCCATCTCTCCTATTATAAAACCAGCACTTTGCACGTATAAGGTATATATACCAATACGGTTCCCTTGGCTACATGTTTCGACAGTCGACTGCCATCCTCAGGGAACAACACCAAAATTAAAACCTAATAAAGCCAAGTAATGAAACACGTCACAGTCATCATAGCTTATTATGATAAAAAGCACGTCAGCTTATTGCTTGTGTGATTAAAATTGTTAATAATTTGTGTACGGAATGTATAACGTTAAAGTGCATGGGTATTATGTTGTAACATTTTGTATACACATAGCTCAAACGGGCGCGCTGCCCAAATTCAGACAGATTTAGAGGATAAACCGCTACGCTTACCCGGGCTTCCAATTATAAGTAAATTGCGGATAAATGCAATTGAATAAACAGAAACATTTATTGTCACCATATTCATTTAGTGACTATATACAGACCTGTGTACTTTCATCCTACTTTGAATGCCTGTATACATATCTACCACATTATCACACAAATGTGGATAAATGGGAGTAGTTTCTAACCTTTCTTTTTCTTATGCCTGTACTCTAAAAATTTAAGGGAAGTTTTAGTAATTTAGTAAGAAAAGTGCGTCGTTAGTGAGTCATTGTCGACAGGCTTGTTCATTTACAGTCCAGGTATGTAACAGGCTGTTTGAAACTGACTTATGGTGGTAGTGAATTAATTGTATGGAGGCAAGAGGTAGGTCAACAAACGTGGGTAATGTTCTGGTAGAATGCGAAACTATGGAAAATACTGCCTCATTCAAATCGGGACAAAGCGAGGTTGCGATAACTAAGGTGACGCAATTAAATCAGCGAATTTTCACTTCTGCGACGGAACTAGTCCCAAAATTACACCCAGCCAATTTTAAAAGCACTAGTTGGCTTTGTAAAAAAGTGGGAGTAAATTAAAAATGCCTGAATCAAAAATAATATTCCTATCATAAATAAGGGGCCATCGTAACAGAATGTAGCCATCCAAAGGGGGTTAAAACGAAAATAAAAGAGGGTAAATTCAGAAGTGGTGCAAATTGGTATAGTGCATTACAGCAAGAAGGCGTAAAGAAAAGGTCGTATAACAGGACCTGGGCAAATACGTTAAGTGTGAGAGATTTGAGATTTTCACAGCGGTGTTACGAAGATTCCCGTCTCGTTGGTTATGACGTCGGTGTTGGTGAAGTAGGTACAAATGTTGCACAAGAACCTGCTATTTCCTACTCTAGAGTAGTCCACTTTTCTTGAACTACTCTGAAAATAGAGGCAGAAATCCCCTCTCGGAGCCTACCCTGGAAATTCAGGAAACAAGCTCATCCGAAGCGTCGACGCCTAGCTACAGTATACCAAATGCTGTGATAACCTCAAATCTCGGATAATCTGAAGTTTTTTCAAGTTATATCGTCTATGCACGAGGTGATAAGAAATGCTGTCGAACGGTTAGACCGTAGCCTAAATGTGAGAGACAATTTATGCGGCCCGGACACAGAAGGAAACAATAATATTCGATGTAGCAGTAGATAAAAAAGTTTGTGATTTACCCTTTGGGTAAACAAACACCACACCATGAACAAGTGTGCAGTTTATTCCCATTTATTCTAACGTTTGGTACCGAGTGCAGGTATGTGATTAGCTTGACGTTTCAGCCACTATACCCCGAAGAAAGATGCACTCAGGAAACTGATGGTGCGGAGGATCGGTTAGGTTAGGTTAGGTTAGGTTAGGTTAGGTTAGATTAGGATAGGGTGACAGAGAAATGTTTCCGCTCTTACTCTCCCCCATATTTAACTTAATAAATATAGGTAAATAATTCGTATGCTTAATTAAGAACCACGATATGAAACATAGTGGAGTGTGGCGGTACAGCTCCATAGTTTCTTAAGTTAGATGGGAGTGATCAGCTGCAATCCACGATACCCAGCAAGGAGCAGGCTAGTTGGACCCTAAAGTCGGTCTCGACCCTTTGGGTAAGTAAAAGATCTCTTGTCCCTTTCGGGTAATCTAACGAAGATTTCTTGGCATTTGAGAATAGAGCTGTCATTATGCCGGCTGAAGTATCCCGGGTCCTGAATGTCATAGAATTTCTTAAAGATACTTGTCAAAATGTGACTAAAATAAGAGTGTATATAATCTACATAAATGTCAAGTTTAGTAATGGACAGTCTGTTACGAGAACTTTTAAGGAAGTGGGTTGTGAGGGGTAAGATAAGATTTTGGTAGTGTTTATTGTGAAGAAAACAGTTCGTCTGCAGTAATTTGTTGAACTGCCAAACGACTGTTAGTTTTTTTGGGACTATCTGACCCTATACTTAAAATGTCAAGCTACACACAGAGGCAACAGGGCTAATACCACTGCCTTTAATTATCACTTTAAATTGGCAGGTCTATTTTAAAAGCGTAGTCTGTGTGCATTCCTGATAAGAAGACACACAACCAGATTGATCATATATAGTATGATAGGAAATGGCAGTCGAGTGAGTATACCAGATGTACGAAGTTGTAGGAGAGCTGACTGTGATACTGATCATTATGTGGCGCTTGCAAACGTTAGGGAAGGATTGGCAGTAAGTAAATAAGCAGCACAGAAGATTGACGGAGAAAGATTTAGTCTCAAAAAGCTAAATGAGCTGGAAGTTAGGAAAGAGTATCAGATTGAGATTACAAACAGGTTTGCAGCTTTGGGGAGCTTGAGTGATGGCGAGGACATAAATAGGCTTGAGAGTTACAAACAGGTTTGCGGCTTTGGAGAACTTGAGTGATGGCAAGGACATAAATAGGCTTGAGAGAACATTAAAAAAAAACATCAAAGCCTCAGCTAAAGAGAGTTTAGGTCTGCACGAATTGAAGCATCATAAACCATGGAGTGATGAAGAATGTTTAGGTTTTTTAGATCAAAGGAAGCTGGCTAAAATTCAGTGGTTACAAGACCCAAGCCAAAGCAATGTAGATAATATAAACAATGTAGGAGGTGAAGCTAGCTATCATTCCAGGAAAAAAGAAGGCATATCTGGAAGCTAAATTTGAGAAACTTGAAACTAATATTAGAGTAAAAAAATATTAGGGACTTGTGTAGGGGTATCAGCGACTTTAAGAAAGGTTACTAGCTTAGAACTAATAGAGTAAAGGATGAGAAGGGTGATGTGGTTACAGATTCCCGCAGTAATTTGGCTAGGTAGAAGAATAATTTCTCTCAGCTGTTGTATGTAAATGGGGTTAATGAAGTTAGGCAGACAGAATGACACACAGCAGAACCACTAGTGCCTGAGCCAAGTACCTTTGAGTTTGAGTTGGCCATTGGAAAGTTAAAAAGCCACAAATCACCACGTATTGATCAAATCCCGGAAAAATTGTTTAAAGCGGGGGTAGGACAATTCGATCTGAGATCCATAAACTTATTATTTCTATTTGGAATAAGGAGAAACTGCCTGAGGATTGGAAGGAGTCGATCATTGTACCTATCTATAAGAAGGGCAATAAAAGTGTTTGTAGTAATTATAGGGGCATATCACTTTTGCCAAATACGTACAAAATTTTATCCAACATCCTGGTGTCTAGTTTAATTCCATATACAGAGGAAATTATTGGGGATCATCAAGGTTGATTTCAACGCACCAGTTCAACTACCGATCCTATATTCTGCATTCGTCAAATACTTGAGAAGAAATGGGAATACAACGAAGCAGTGCATCAGTTCTTTATAGACATCCAGAAAGCTTATGACTCAGTAAGGAGGAATGTCTTGTATAATATTCTCATTGAGTTTGGTTTCCACATGAAACTGGTAAGGCTCATAAAAGTGTATCTGACTGAAACGTATAGCAGAGTCTGAGTAGGCCAGAGTTTGTTTAATATCTTTCCTATTATGAAGGGTTTGAAATAAGGGAATATTCTGTCACCATTGCTGTTCAACTTTGCTTTAGTGGACGCCATTAGAAGGGCTCAGGTAAAACAGGATGGCTTGAAATTAAATGTTACACATCAGCTTCTGGCTTATTCTGATGATGTTAATATGGTGGAAGGAAGCGTACATACTATAAAGGAAAACCCAGAAGCTTTGGTAATGGCTACTCAGGAGATTGGACTTGAAGTAAATGTGGACAAAACTAAGTACATGGTATTGTCCCGAGATCAGAATACACGTCGAAGACACAATATAAAGACTGATAACAGTTCCTTTGAAAGGGTGGAAGAGCTCAAGTATTAGGAAGCAGCCTTACCAATTCAGAGTTCTATTCAGGAAGAAATTAAGAGCAGACTAAAGTCAGAGAATGTTTGTTATTATTCGGTTCAGAAAATTTTGTCTTCCATTTTGCTTTCCAGAAACTTAAATTTTAAGATATACAGAACTATAATTTTGCCTGTTGTTTTGTATGTGTGTGAAATTTGGTTGCTGATATTGCGGAAGGAAAGGAAGCTGAGGGTGTTTGAGAACATTGTGTTGAGGAGCATATTTGGGCCTAAGAGGGACGAGGTAACAGGGGAGTGGAGAAAACTACATAATGATGTACTTAATGATCTGTACTCCTCACAAAATATTGTTCGGGTGATAAAATCGAAGAGAATGAAATTGGCGGTCATGTAGCATGTATGGTTGAGGGGAGAGGCTTATACAGGGTTTTGATGGGGAAATCTGAGGAAAAGAGACCGCTTGGGAGACCCAGGCGAAGATGGGTTGATAATATTTAGATGGATCTTCAGGAAGTGAGATGTGGGAGCGTAGACTTGATCGAGCTGGCTCAGGATAGGGACAGGTGGCGGGCACTTGTGACTGCGGTAATGAACCTTCGGACTCCATACAATGCAGGGAATTTCTTGACTAGCTAAAAAACCTATTCGCTTCTCAAGAAGGACTCTGCTCCACCTAATAAGCATGTAAGCCTGTATGCATATTCCAGTTTCAACGTGAAACATTCCCATGCAAACCTGCGCTTAAAATTCTCGAATAATTTGTTACGGTAAGAAGTAGTGAATTTTGTAAGAAATAAATTACTTTAACGAAACTCAGTACAACAGTCCCTTCCCCAACATAAAAAATGAGTTTCAAATTTTCCGCCATTCGGCTGAGTGTGAATTTTGTTACTACATAAACAAAATTTCCTGTCTGATTATTCACTTCTCTACAGCGCTGTTTTCAATTTTAATTTCCCTTCCATAAAAGACCACTTAATGAGCCTCGTAATCTGAAGCTCTCTCAAAATGGCACGTGGCGCACACGGAAGAGGCAGGGTTTTGGTAGAAAGACCCAAAGGAAAGCGACCGTCTGCAAGGCCTGGAAGTAGAAGGCAAGACAACACTAAAATGGGTCTTAACGAAATAGGATGGGGAGGGTGGGATTGAACAGGATTTGTCTATGTTAGAAGAGGGAGGATTTGCGGGCTCTTGTGAACACTTTGGGTTCCATAAAAGGCGGGGATTGTTTTACTAGACAAGGAACCTTCATTTTCTCAAGAAGATTCTCCTCATTGTAGTTTGTCAGTCTCTTTCACGAAGCAAATAAAGCGATGTGGTTTTTGAACAAATCTGTGTTCTGCTTTAGCTCACTTCATGAACCAGAGCCTTTAGAAGCCAATGGTATAGCTTCAAGGCTATACGCTGGACGATACGGTTTTCGAATCTCACAGATGGGAAAGAGATTTTTCTCTTTTCCAAAACGTCCGGATCGGCTCTGGAGCCCACCCAGGTTCCTACTCAGTGGGTACCGGGGTTCTTTCCCGGGGGTGCATCCGGAAGGTGAAGCTGACCACCTACATCCATCTGGTGCCGAGGTTAGGAATGAGTGGAGCTATCCCTCCTACTCCCCCTGCAAGCCTTCATGGCACGGCACCTTAAGTCCCTCGGCTGGTCGAAGATGTCCCATTCCTTTATGGAAGCCCGCTTTTCATCACCCTATTACCTTCTGAGCCAGGATGCACTGTACATGTGTCGTCCACCTTCCCACACTGTTCCTGTCACACCCACCTTACCAACTACGCTTACATCTGAAACAGGTCTATTCTGGTAATATTTTCCGATCATGGTCTGCTACACGTGTCTCCTTGCCAATAACACGCTGTATGTCCCATTTGCCTTTATCGCGAAATTTCGTAACGTAATGTGCTAACAGTGACTACAGAAATTCTCAAGAATCTGCTGCTGATTGCCAAAAGTCATTGCTAATTTCACTGAAACTGATCGATAAAACTGTTGTATCGCCTTACTGGGGGTAATTACAGAAATTAATGTATCATTCTCATTACGACTACTGCTACTGCTAGCTACTATTGGTGGTGGTGGTGGTAGTAGTAGTAGTAGTACTAGTGGTTTTGGTGGTGGTAGTAGTAGTAGGAGGAGGAGGAGGAGTGTTATTATTATTATTAGTGGTGGTGGTGGTTTTGGTATTAGTCAGAGTATTAGTAGCAGCAGTAGTAGTAGTAGTAGTAGTAGTAGTAGTACTTGTGGTGGTGGAACTAGTAATGGTGGTGGTAGTGGTAGTGGTGGTGGTGGTAGTAGTAGAAGTAGTAGTAGTAGCAGTAGTAGCAGCACTTGTGGTGGTGGTAGTAATAATGGTAGTGGTACTAGTAGTAGTAGTAGGAGGAGGAGGAGGAGAAGGAACAGTAGTAGTAGTAGTAGTAGTAGTAGTAGTAGTAGGAGGAGGAGAAGGAGGAGGAGAAAGAGTAGTAGGAGTAGTAGTAGTATTAGTCACACGCTTCACTTGCAGCAGGTCTAGGATGTTGAAGTTCATCACAGATAGGCTAAAATATTTTTGTACAGTTTTTTTATTATTTTTACTTAATAAATATGCCGTTAATATATTCCAGTACCAATACACTGTTCATTATTATATTCCACAACTTATTTATGTTTAACTTGTTACAGTATCACATTGAAAATGGCAACATGTTACAAAATAATGTGTCGTGACGAGGCCAACTGCTGTTACAAAAATGAAGATTTTCTGATATACCAAACGTTTGACAATAACTTGTGTATGTTCAACCTTCTTATATTTTAAGATTTGAATTTCTGTAACAATCGCCTGGCTGATGATGACCGGTGTGGATGTGACTTGTTGCCACTTTCATGTGATACTGTAATTAGTTAACCCTAATAAAGTTGTGAGGACCCTAATAATTACCGTGATATTGTTAACAACTCACATCAGGATGCATAACGTAAAATTGATTCCAGTACCTCTGATAGTGACGTGGATTGGGAATATTTCACGGATCCTTAGCCTGTGTCCGCCACTTTCATACAGTAATAGGCGAAACTAATATATACACTTCCAGTAATATTGTCGGCAGTAAATATAATAGTTTTCGTAATCAATATATACCTCCCTCCCCTCCATTTGCATGTATTAGTGCGTGTCTCTTCTGGTTAGTGACAGTGTCACAATACGAGTAACGTGGCTAGTGGACGAGAGATATACCATCGCATATTTGTTACTACAGGGTCTACTACTTTTAAGATGTGAGAAGGGGATTTCAGCATACCGACAAGGGCATGAAATTGGGGAAAGTATCCAAAAGGGTGGCAATATTGAAAGAACGGCGAACGAGTATTGTGAATGCGAGTTAAAACGGGCGGCAGGAATAATGCGATTAAAGCTTCTTTGACAGCCGAAGAAGAAATGGCTTTTGACATGAGCACGAGAAAGTGAAATGGGCTTGTTGGAAAGGCTTAAGACTTAAACGAAAGCATTTCACTTTTGTAGAATCGGAGAAGTTTTTTTTTTAATCTAAGCAACTACGTTGGAAAGCATGACACACATCCGTTAGACACAGGTCAGCACTAATTACTATTTTATTATCTTGTCTGAAAATGTAATAAAATTCGTTTTACTCTGTAAACTATTTTCCAATATTATTAACTTTTCACCAGCAAATTTGACTTGATTTTAAAGAAGAAATTAGTAAATTGCTACGTTCGGAGCAAAGCTTCTTGTAGTGCTGAAACTATGGCTTTTCACAAAGTAGATGGGAAATGCTTGCGAAGTTGTGAAATGTGGTGCTGGATAAGGATGGAGATTAGTTGGACTGATCGTGTGAAATGTGAGTTAGTATTACATGGATTGAAGGGGGAAAGGTACACCCTACATACAGTAAAAGGAAGGAATGCTAACTGGATTGGTCTCAATTGGTCGCATCTCACGTAGAAACTGCCTTCTGAAACACGTTTTTGAAGGAAAGATAGAAGGAATGATAGAAAATACGGACAGACGAGGAAGAAGACGTAAGTAGCTACTGCATGACCTTAAGGAAATGAGAGGAGACTGATACTTGAATGAGGAAAAACTAGATAGCACTGCGTGGAGAACTCTGTTTGGAAGAGACTATGGACCTGTCAGAAGACAGACTGTGGAATGATGAATATGAGTAATGGGCTATATTCGAGTTCCTGAAATCGGATAACGAAAGCCACAGTCCTTTACTCCGAAAAATTCTATATTAAACACATTCACTGCCTTCAAATAAATATATACAGAGCCTCTATTTATCATAAATTTCCGATTATTAATTAAAATCTTTCCACATCCACTTCCGTATGTAGAGCTGGATTAGGTTTCTAATGAGCCCTGGGAATGTCTTTATTTTTTTTTAGGGCTGAGGGAAATGTAAAGAGACGTGTACTGTGAGACAAAATTACACATTTATAAGGAAAAAGGAATACAGAATTACAGTCCAAACGCAACTTTATCTGTGTATAAATCAGCTACATGTTTCGGCTGTTATAGCCATCATCAGGCTGAAGAGAGAACCATAAATAAGAAAAAACTATACTGTAATATAATAAAATTTTATGGGCGAATCTCTTCTTATCCATTTCTAACAGGTCATATATAAAATCACGTAAGTAAAAATGGCCCAATTTTTTCTGTATAACAATAAGTGATTGATTATTGTAACCGTGATGAAAAGTTTTTACTGCGCGATAGGAATTGGGTCTTTAAATAAAACAGTTTGGGCCTCGTCTTTTGAAGGGTTAAATATAAAGTCTTGAATGACTGGCTGCTGTAACGTGGCACCGTACAGCCTGGTAGGAATTTACAGCAGTTTTAGGGGAACGGCCTGCCCCTTTCTTCACGGGAAATTTCTGCCGGGCAACTCGGCAACGAATCACAATTCCTCGTAGCTGCCAATACGAGAAACTAAAATACTGCACTTTATAATGGTCTTGAGAAAATAAGTTTAAGCCATTCTACAGGCCGCAGTATCACAGTTGGTATGTTACACTTTCTTCCTTTGAAATGTTTAGTTAGTCGAATGTCAAGGATGTTTATAGATTATGTTTCAGCTTCATCGTCTGTATAACTTACCCGTATACGGAGAGGCGATCAGAATTTTTGAGGAAGTAGTGACTTTGAATAAAACGAGTACTTAAAGTAGAAATGATGTAAGTGTAGCACTTAAGGCGGGACACTGAGCATGTGCAGCAGCAGTCCCTTTACGTTCTATTTCAGACGCAGTTTGTTTTAAATAGACAATAGTGTCAAAATCATTTTTAGAAAGCATGATAGCTTAAAATCTGAAGCAGGTCTATCTCCTGAACTCTGCTTCGGTTCGCTTTGTGCCCCCGAATCGATAATGGATTTGTTTAATTCAGTGTTTACTGTAGTCCTTATCATTCAGAGCCTTACATGCAAAGTGTATTTATGGGTTTCATACAATTTTCAAAATAAGCACTTAATTTTATCTGAATTTCAACTTTATTTTCGATAATACAATGAATATATTCCCACTGTGATGTCTGAAAGAATTTGGGCTATAATCAGTGTAATTTCCTCGAATATACACATGTGTGTGTGTGTTTGTGTATATATATATATATACACACACATACATACATAGATACATACATACATACATACACACATACATACATGCATACATAAATACATACATACATACACGCATACATACATACATACATACACACATACATACATGCATACATAAATACATACATACATACACGCATACATACATACATACATAGATAGATACATACATACATACACACATACATGCATGCATACATAAATACATACATACATACATACATGCATATATATATATATATATATATACACACACACACACACGACGAAATTACACTGATTTTTAGCTTCTCAGGTGTTTAATATGTAAGCCACTTAGCTCATTTAAGCCTTAGCCTAAGTTTCCTTGTACAGAGTCTTCAAACATACGCATGAAATCCAACTAAAATATTTTCCCAAATCTTCTTCCCTTGCGGATCGAACACTCTCGTCCACAGTGCGCAGCGACATTTCTAACGTTTCTCCTTATCCTACAAGTCCCTGATAACAATCCCAAGGTGACAATAACTCCGTGGTGTGAAGTATTTATACAAAAGCAGTGAATATGTTCCCTTAACTTTACAGAGCCTGCAGTTTACCTTTCAGTGTTCCCAGACGGCCTCTACTCCATTCTATCCAGCCCACACCCTCACGCGGCTGTTCCTTTAATATAAATGTCCCTTTCATCTTTACCTGTGTCTCCCACTAACAAACTTTTGTTAACAACCTACGCATATCTTATCTCCTCCCACGAAAGCTTCTTGTCCCAACCATCACAAAGACCTTAAGATGGCGACCCTAACTTTACCTGGCGCCGATCCCGGCGGTCGCGCCGTCTAAGGGGTGGATCTGCGGCATCTCGCTTGCTGGGATTTCTGGTTCGAATCCCGTCGGGGCGTGAGTGTCTGTCTCTTTTGAGTGTTGCTTGTTGTCAGGTAGAGCTTTTCTGCATCGGGCTAATCACTCTCCCAGACGAGTCCTGCCGAGTGTGGAGTGTCTGAGTGTAACCTCGAACTTTCAACAACGAGGAGGCCTAAGCCCACTGGGACTATCGAGCCATGGAAAAGAAACATAAATATATTACCTAGTAACACATTATAAATACTGTGGTCTTCACTAAGAAAAGACTTTGTTGTGGAATCGATGAATTTTGGACCCTTATTGCAGCCATTCGTTTTAGGAAGTTGTGCTTAAATAATGGTGGAAGTGTACTTCAGCCGGAAATGTGTGTAGTCTCTCTAATGCGCTGAAGGTAAAATTGCCTGTGTGCAAGCAATGAAGACATATGGGGGAGTGGAGGCGTTCTTAAACTCGGAAGTAAATGGAAGAGAGTGGCCAGCCGTAACTCTCGGTTGCTCTACCCCCGGAGAAAGACCCCACCCTTTGCCCGATACCCGTTGAATAGCAGGCGGGTAGGAACCCAGAACCTATTTCACCCTGTGGAGAAAGGAAAAATTTCTAGCTCCTGCCGGGATTGGGAATTTCTCCGTTGTCCAGCTCATATTCTAGTCCCTTATTACTTTACCTGCACCTGTGGTTTTGATCGTTAGTAATTGCAGATTTTAATGTCAGTTTCAGTACTAACAGTACACTGCTTACTGTCAAATGTAATTACGAGTTCAGATGTCGCTATATAGTCGTAAATTAATTCTCAAACTTTAAGCCGTCAAGAAAAATATTTGACCGTATGAGTTAACAGGGAATTAGCGAGTACATTGGTGTGGTCTGTTGAGCAGTGATATCTCAATTTTCATTTTAGTGTTTGGGTTCTCTCAGAGTTGTTGATGAAGATTTAAGTACTTTGAGATCGTACGCCGTGTTCATTGGTAAACAGTTACTAGCTGACACGCATAACATTAAAAAAACTTGAATTTTCAGTTCTTTTCAATTTGTTTTATCGGAAGGAAAGTTGTGTTACAATAACAGAGTGTCAGGACATTCTAATAATTTCAGAACAGTTATAATAAAGGAGCTCGGGCAGCGTGCTTGGTACATGAATGGACTATTGCCTGGACGACTGAGAAATTTTGGTTCGATTCCCGGCATGGGCAAGGGTTTCCGGTATTCTATAAAACTTTCAAACTGACTCTGGAGCCTAACCAGCTTCCTACTTGATGAATATTAGGGGCTCTTTCCCACGGAGAAAGGCGGAAAACCACGCACCTTCCTATGGTGTCTATTTCTGGATTGGGTGGAGCTATAACTCCAGCCCCCATGCATCTTTAAGGCGTGGACAGGTACCACCTTACCATTATTTTACAGCCTCTTTAATTTTCATAAAATCACAAAAATCATGCCTCCTACGTAGCGCCATAAGAATCTGCGAGTTGCAAACGCTAGTTTTGCCCTTCAATGTGAGGTCGTTAAATCAGTTTAACAGAAGTGAACAAATTTTTTTGAAGGCATAAAGAATGTGAAACATTTTAATTTCGGGCAAGGGAAATCTAAAGGGTGTTTTCACTTTGACAGTTTCAGCCATTAATCTTCTTAACTAGATGGTATATATGAATTACAAACATTCCTAAGAATTCCCCATGATATGGTGTTCATAAATGCATCAGTGGTACATATCTTTGATGTCATATCCGAAAAAATTAACTTAGATGTCTCTCTTTTCGCCTGTAGGTGTGGTGCAGCGTCGTTGTGTTACAGTCCTCTAAGATAAGACCAATAAGCTGTCTCGAAGCGACATGCAGTAGTCACCCAGAGCCGCGGTGCCACAAAAACCGTTGGGAAAACGTAAAAACTCGTACATGTAAAGCAGCTGGATACTGTAAAAGTTGAAATTATACACGAAAGTGGTCCACTAAGCGGTCTAATTATTAACAGATAGCTGTTTGTAGCCTCATCATGCTGACATAAATGTAAGGCTAAAGCAGTCAGTATCCGTTCTTCCCAGAATTTCTAAGTTGTGTATTGAATCGATTTTCAGGTATGTCATTTCATAATTTTGCTTTAAGCTGAATGCAAAATTGGTTTGTTGACAGAAGGACACAACCAAAATTAAATTATCCACACAGTTTCCTCATACAAAATTTATTTTAGGCCCAGTTTCTCTCGAGATGTGAAATATGTAGATAGGGTGACAAATATTTCCTCCACGGTGCCTTGGCTTTATTAGCTTGGTGCAAAAGAACAGGTTAAAATTTGTACTGGGACGTTGATATCGCGATGTATTTTTGATAGTTGAGCCTGGAAATATAATTTATATCACGGACGAAAAATCGAACGAAAATAATGAAGGCTTTGTAATTACGTTGCTCTGAAAGGGATATCTGCATTCGTAACATTTAGGTCTGTCATTCATCCGAAAAGAAAAAGAATATAGGCTTAAATATTTGTAAGAAAAATGTAATTGTTTTGGGAGTGCGAAGGGTGTGGGAATGTAATGAAAGGGACATCGAGCACAGTTAGCTAAACATATAAATGTTATAAATCGCGGTTTGGAGACGTCTGTTTCGAATCTTTGCCAGTACGTCGATTATCTTGAGGTTTCCCATGGTTTTTTTCTGTTTCTCCAGTCATGCTTAGACAGCAGATTAGGCTAGCCAACGCCAATTTCCTGCCACATCTCTTTTGATTCATTTATTACTATCATCGAATCATTCACCGCCATATTTTACGAGTTACTGACAAATGTTTAAACAAAGTACAAATTAAAAAATAACAAGTTCAGACTTTTGACTCTACCACAAAAAGTTGTGTTTGGAAAACAAATGATAATACCGGAAGGTTACGGAATTTTGGTAGAAGCTTGCCTGCAATCCTAAAGATAAAACTGAATAAACAACTTGATTAGTTGAACTTCATTTTTTCGATATCCAAGGATAGTACAAAAATGACGTAAGTTTGCGGTAACAAATGGAACGAACGCAATTGGGGCTATTTTCGTTCGGAATTCCTCGCGTAAGGGAGGAAACATTTCTGAGGAGAGGAAATGACAAACAACGGCCTGCACATAACTATAAATCTTGTAACCGTTTAACTTTTTTCCTTTCTCTTACGCTGCCTGATTTATGGGTTTTGGTTTGGACTGGTCACATGTACGTATTTAGTTGAGTTAGTGTTTTAGTAACGTAGTTTACCGTCACTTCTTAAAGTTACACTCCAGAAGTGATACACAAGTCGATCGATATCGTCGTATTCTAATTTGTGTTTCTTAGACTTTAAGTGTATTTTATAAAATTTACTAATAAATTATGTACGACATAATATCGAACTGAATTTTATGTAACACTCCAAAGCCTGTACAAAGTACTGACACACCTTGTGGCAGAATTTGCTTTAAACGAAGCCGTTACACCTTTTAATCTTTTGGGTTTTTCCAACAAATCCCAGCGTTCAAACAGAGTACACCTGCTGTGTTATTTAAACACCAATCACAAGCAAGCGAAGCAGGTATTTTTGCAATACACTCGCGTGCTGGAACTAGATTATTCCCAGCTCTCCCTCTTTTTGTATCGTTCATTTTATGAACAAGTTAAAGATAACTTTATTTTACTGTTGTCAGTATCAACGGGTTGAATTAAACTCGGCAGGGGACAGCAGTTCCGTGACTTTAGTTTAGGTTTTTTATACACATTAAACATAATTTCTTCGATTAACCCAGTAAATAAATAAGAGCCCTGTCGGAGAAGGGACTAACAACAGTTAAATTTTCTAAGATTTATCTTCCTTTTTCATGTATTTTAAACGCAGTTTTCATGCAGTTTGGGGCTTTGGAACTATTTGACGATTCCCACGCCCGATTAATTGAAGAGGTTTGTAATTACATTATCATCTGACTCTGATATTACCTGTGGGGTGTAAACATTCCTGTCCCCTGTATCGTATCATGCTTATACATTTCCGTAAGTGATTGATGGAGGAAGTTTCTACGTAATGTAACCCAGTGGCGTACCGAAGGGGGGGAAGTTTTGAGGGGTTTCAACCACCCCCCCCCCCCCCAAATTCCGAAGGCTCTCCCAAATCGTGCCAAACCCAACCCCATTGTGAAAACCGTTAAAAGTTGCTGAATTTTGGA
>Ga0123354_10006925_pt1 | contig 16939 bp, 15 predicted proteins | sample TergutLab28metaG_2_FD_97872 | JGI IMG/M metagenome (GOLD analysis project Ga0123354, IMG submission 97872) | Labiotermes labralis P4 segment gut microbial communities from Petit-Saut dam, French Guiana - Lab288 P4 | ecosystem: Host-associated > Arthropoda: Insects > Digestive system > Gut ...
GAAATCAGCTGCTAAAAAGGTATTGAATAAATGTTTTACGGAAGCGAATCTGCAACTATTTAAAGTTTTAAATGATATTTTAAGAAAAGAATAATTACCTAAAACACCAACTTTCTTTAATTTCCACACATACCACACACGCATACCACAAATATACGCATAATTCCGCACGCGCACTTTTTTGAGTAATTCTTATTATAAGAATATATTTAAACTATTGATTAAACAAAACTTAAACAATTTATTAAAAATATTGTCCTTTGGCATTTTGTACCCCCTTATCCATTAAAAATACGAAAAAAAGGCGGTTTTTTTGGCAGTTTCTATATACTTATCGAATAAAAAATGTTCTGAAGTTGGCACTCTTAGTTGTAGGTTTTTTTCGTTTTTGTCATTATATGATACATAATTTTGCATAATTTTGGCACTCTAACCGACACCCTAAATGGCACTCTAATCATTTTTCGTGGGTGTTTTAAAGTGTTTTTGTGTTCCCTAATCCGGAAGGGGTATTTTCCAATGATAATAGGTCAGGCATAAACATAAAATAGCCGCCAAAAACGCCGATATAAGCGTATCTGGCGGCTATTGGTATATTCTTCTTGTCATTGCAGAAAAAAGCCGTATTTAGGCAGTAAATTAACTTTACTTTTAGTGTATTGTTTTGTAAAGCTATTTCAGGACAAGTCACCCTGACGTAAATAATTATTTTTCAGAATATTTTGTATTTCAAAAAAAGGTTGTAACTTTGAACTCGATATGGATGCAGAATAAGCTAAGCCAAGCACGCCAAAAAGAGAGGCTAAATTTTGTGGCTAATTCGTAGCAGTTTTCAAAAATAAAAATATAATATTCTGATATTAAAGAACATAGGAGAGTAGGTTCATAATCCTGTCTCTCCGCAAATAAAAAAGACAGAATCACTTGATTCGATTATTTTAAGTCTTTTAGAAATTCCGCCGAACGATACGAAGATCGAACCAGAGGGCCGCTTTCTACGTGCCGAAATCCTGAAGCATACGCTTTTTCTTTGTATTTCTCAAATACATCCGGGTGAATGTATTCCTCAACAGGCAAATGTTTCAGAGAAGGTTGCAGATATTGTCCGATGGATAGAAAATAGCAACCGGCGGACAATACTTCTTCCATTAATTCGAATACTTCAGCTTCCGTTTCTCCCAAGCCGAGCATTAATCCGGTTTTAACAAAAACATTTGATTTCCCGATTTGTTTCAAAACCGATAGACTTCGTTCGTATTTGGCGGCGCTTCTCACAAAAGGAGTCAGGCGCCGGACGGTTTCCATATTATGTGAAATAATTTCAGGCATTGTTGCAATGACGCCGGCAATGCTTTCCGTATTTCCTCCAAAGTCGGGAATTAAGGCTTCTAATGTTGTTTTTGGATTACAAACTTTGATTTGCCGAAGGGTTTCCGTCCAATGTCCGGCTCCTGCATCGGGTAAATCATCGCGGTCGACGGAAGTAATTACGGCGTGTTTTAAACCCAGCTCACGGATTGATTGCGCCACTCGCAAAGGTTCTTCCGAATCTAAAGGCAAGGGTTTTCCGGTTTTCGTATTGCAGAATTTACAGGAGCGTGTGCATATATCACCGGCAATCATAAACGTAGCGGCTCCGTGATTCCAGCATTCTCCCAAGTTAGGGCATCTCCCGCTTTGACAGATCGTACGCAAATTCTGAGACAACACCACTTTCCCTGTCGCCGAAAACTGCCGGTTGTTTCCCAAATGCACCCGTAACCAATCCGGTTTCCGGATGTGTTCCTTAGATACGTTCATTTACAAATTCTTATTCAAAAAATCAATGATACGGGTGTAGAGATGAAGTCGTGTATTGGTTCCTAAAATGCTATGGTTCTTATCCGGATAGATTTGCATATCGAATAGCTTGCCGGCATCCTCCAACGCTTTTGTGTAATACAATGAATTTTGGAAATGCACATTGTCGTCGGCTGTGCCGTGAACCAACAGCAATCGTCCTTGTAAATTATCTGCTAATTTCAAAGGCGATGAGGCATTGTATCCGTTTTCGTTTTCTTTAGGAGTACGCATAAATCGTTCGGCATAAACCGAATCATAAAACCGCCAATCGGTAACGGGCGCAATCGCTACTCCGGCTTTAAAGATGCCGTTGCCCCGGCTCATAGCCATCAGGACATTGTATCCGCCATAGCTCCATCCCCAGATAGCAATCCGATCTTTATCGATATAGGGCAAACTACCCAGGTGTTGTGCTCCGGCAATTTGATCGTCCGACTCTAAACTTCCCAAATTCAAGTAGGTGCATTTTCTAAATTCTTCGCCGCGCCCTCCTGTTCCGCGTCCGTCAATTGCAGCGACAACGTAACCTTGTGAAGCCAAATAAGTGTCCCAATCCATATTGTATTGGTCTAAAACTTCTTGCGAATCAGGGCCACTGTACTGAATCATCAGCGCCGGATATTTCCGGTTCGGGTCGAAATTGACCGGTTTCATCATCCATCCGTTTAAAGCAGCCCCTTGCGGAGTAGTGAATGTAAAGAATTCTTTTTGCGGATAACGGAGCGCCTGAAGGCGGTTTTGCAACTCGGCGTTATCATTCAATACAACAAGCTGTTTCCCTTTTTCATCGTGGATAGAAACAATAACCGGCGTAGTTGTATTCGAAAACGAGTTGACAAAATATTGGAAGTTACTGCTGAAAGTCGCCGAATTAGTTCCTTCCCTGACAGATAGTTTGGTTTTAACGCCTTTGGCATCTATTTTATAGACCGAACGACGCAGGGGACTTTCTTCAGCCGATTGATAATACGCCGTTTTCGTTACCGGATTATAACCGTAAAGCGCAGTTACATCCCAGTTTCCGGAAGTCAATTGCCGTTCCTGGATACCGTAGATTGTATATAAATAAGCATGGGCATACCCATCTTTTTCACTGACATATACGAAATTGTCCTTCGTAAAATAGATGGCTGCTATCCAATCCGGATCAATGTAACACTTATTTTCATCTCGAAAAGCCAAGCGGGCAACAGTCGATTTTGGATTCGCATAATACATATTGAATTGGTTTTGATGCCGGTTCAAAGTCATCACCGCTAACTGATCGACATTCGCGGTAAAACGAATAGCCGGGATGTAACTGTCGGAATCCATCGGAACGTTCATTTTTTTAATATCTTTAGTATCAACGCTATACGCATACACACCAACGATTGAATTGTTTTCCCCCGCTTTGGGATATTTATAGGAATACGCTTCCGGATAAAGTTTTCCGTCGTAGCGTTGGAAGCTGTAGGTAGGAACCGATGATTCATCCGATTTAACAAAAGCGAGAAATTTGCTGTCGACCGACCAGGACATCAGATTGGTAACGGCAAATTCTTCTTCATACACCCAATCGGTTATTCCGTTCAGGATTTTTCCGGGTTCTCCGTCCTTGGTCACCTGCGATTCGGAGTCGTAGTCAAACTTCTTCAACCAAATGTTATTGTCTTTTACATAAGCGCACATTCTTCCATCGGGCGAAAATGTAGGAATCATAATTTTTCCTTCGGTAGCGGATAAAGGCTTCAAATAGTTTCTCCTGACGTCGTAATCATATACATCCGCTTTCCACGAACGGCGATAAATCGGGACTCTATTCGTCCAAACCAGAATTCGGTAACCGGTATTACTGATCAGATATCCTTCGATTCTATCTAATTGAGTTTCCCGCACAGTCTTCGTGTAAAATAAAGTGTCGATAACCTTACCTGTTTTGTAAGCGTATTTAAGAATTGCTTTCCTGTCGCTACTCAGCATCGTATAGGATTCGCCATCAGGCATCGAACGCATTTCATCTACGCCCCTTGAAGCATATTTCCGTTCCAGAATGTCTTTTAATTGAATCGGACTATTCCCGTTTTGCGCATTTAATAAACCGGCTAAGAGGGAAAAAATGGAAATAAAAAATAGATTTCTCATTATCATAATATGTTGTTCATCGGAACAAAGGTATTAAAAATATTAGAGAGATGCAAATTAAGGAAATGTATCATATTTACCTCTGTGATATTCATTGCATAATTCGTAAAATATTCGGTAACTTTGCATCAAAATATTTACCTTTACGGAAAATTTCGAATCTATGGTTTTTCTTGAGACAAAAGAAGTTGTTAAGCAATATGCCGCTCATTTGGCATTAAATCGTGTCAGCATACAGGTTCCCGAACGGAAAATTTTCGGATTGTTAGGTCCCAACGGAGCGGGAAAAACAACGTTGATACGGATTATCAACCGGATAACGGCACCGGATTCAGGCGAAGTACTGTTTAAAAATCGTCCACTGGCGCCCGATGATATTTACAATATCGGTTACTTGCCGGAAGAACGCGGACTGTACAAAAAAATGAAGGTCGGAGAGCAGGCAGTTTATTTGGCCCGCTTGAAAGGTTTGTCGACTGAAGAAGCAAACAAACGTCTGAAAATCTGGTTCGAGAAGTTTGACATTCTTTCGTGGTGGAACAAAAAATTAGAAGAACTTTCGAAAGGGATGCAGCAAAAAATACAATTTATCATAACCGTTGTTCACGAACCGGAATTACTGATTTTCGACGAACCGTTCAGCGGCTTTGACCCATTGAATACCGAGTTGCTGAAAAACGAAATATTAGAGTTGAAAGAAAGTGGAAAAACCATCATTTTCTCGACGCACAACATGGCTTCAGTCGAAGAAATTTGTGATGAAATCGCCTTGATTAATCGTTCGGAAGTCGTTCTGAGCGGCGATGTAGCCGAAATTCGTTCGCGTCACAAAAAGCATGTTTTTAAATTGCAAACCGAAAATGAAAATTTGAATGTCGACACTGCCTTTTGCGAAATTTTGGAAACAGGCACCCATTTCCATACCCATTGGTTCCGGGTGAAAAATGTACAGCATATATCCAATTCGGATTTTCTGTCCCTCGTATTGCAAAAAAACGAAATTCTTTCATTTGAAGAAGAAATTCCTTCCATGAACGATGTTTTTATTCAAACAGTTACAAAAAATAACAGTATATGAGTAAAATAGGAATTGTTATAGGGCGGGAATACATGACCCGCGTCAAGAAAAAATCTTTTATTATTCTTACGCTTGTCGTACCAATCCTTTTCGTAGGGATGATTGCCGGAATTGTTTTTTTATCGACGATTAGCGATAAAACAGCTAAAGTGATTGTCGTTGCCGACGAAACCGGCGAGTATTTACCCGTGCTGAAAAACACCAATCAGTACGTATTTATCGAAGCTAAAGGAGGATTTGAAAATTTTCGCAAAAACTCCGACGAATCGGTCTATGCCACCTTGGTAATTAGCGGCGACTTATTGAAGAATCCCGAAGACATCACGCTATATTCGCAAAAGCAGCTTGTGAGTAGCGTTGAAACTACTATTACTTCACAATTGAATTCCTATTTAAGCGATAAAAAATTAGAATCCTATCAAATTCCAAATCTGAAAAACATTATCAAAGACAGTAAAGTTAATTTGAAAATAAAAACCATAAAAACCGATGAAAATGGAAAAGAGACGCAGACTTCGGCTGAAGTTGCTTCGACCATAGGCATGATTTTTACGTTTTTGATTTATATGTTCATCTTTGTATATGGCGCTATGGTGATGCAAGGCGTTATGGAAGAAAAAACCAACCGTATCGTGGAAGTGATCGTATCTTCCGTTAAACCCTTCGACCTGATGATGGGGAAATTAACCGGCATCGGTCTGGTCGGGTTAACACAGTTTGCCATTTGGGCGATAGCCTTTTTAGGAGTTAGTTTTTCAGGAATATTTTTGTCGGGGAATATTAAACTGTTTCAGGCAATAAGCGTGGTATCGGGTTCTGTCAACCCAATGGAGCTCTGCACCTACTTCATGTTGTTCTTTATAGGCGGCTATATGATGTATGCATCTTTGTTTGCAGCTATCGGAGCGATGGTCAATAGTCAGGAAGATACGCAGCAATACATGATGCCTATTACTATCCTCGTATTGTTCGCATTTTATGCCGGCTTCTTCAGTGCACAGAATCCGGATGGACCTTTAGCGTTTTGGACCTCTTTAATTCCATTAACTTCACCAATAGTGATGATGGTTCGCGTACCCTTCGGTGTTCCCTGGTGGCAAATGCTTTTATCAATTGCCTTATTAGCTGTCACTGTTATTCTCATCGTCAAATTAGCTGCGAAGATTTACCGCGTGGGTATATTAATGTACGGGAAAAAACCGACCTATAGCGAAATCGTGAAATGGCTGAAGTATTGATATCCTTCTCTTTTTTTTGCAGTTGCGCTTTTTTGCTATCAGCTTGAAAATGATTAGAACGCTTCAAATCGGCTATCTGATGCTGCATCAATTGCCATACATTCGACTTCGACCAGCCAACCGGTACGGCAAACAGGCGCTAACAAGATCAGGCGAGGCATTTCGGGATAGTTTTTTTCAAAATACATCCGCGTTTTTTCGTAATCCGCAATGTCTCGTAAATAAATAATCAAATGCGTTACCTGCTGCCAATCGGTTTCCGCTTCTGATAATAAAGCGTAGATATTATCCATCGCCCGTTCGATTTGTTTCTCTAACTGGTTTGGATATAAAATTTTACCTCGATTATCGATGCTGGCTGTTCCGGATATAAAAATGTGCCGTCGATCGCCAAATTGAATACAGGCTCCCCGCTCGAAAGTCACGCCGTATTCATAAGTAGGATTTAAATTTGAAGCGGCATGCAAGTAGCGGATTTGTTCTTGTTTTACTTCTTGAATCGAATATGCATCCATCATCACGTTTACTTCCGGATGAATCGATTGACCTTCAATTCCTGTGCTGGCAATAAAATGGGTTTGCGGGTTCAGACCGTTAACATCAAATAATTCTTTTCGTGCGCGAACCATTCCGTTGTATTGCGTATCTATGTTTTGAACAAACAACCAGGTACGAAGACAATTTGCATCCAGCGTACAATTGTGTTTTGCCAACAGTTGCAGATAGTGTTCAAAGACAGAACGGGCTTGTTCATAAGAATCTCCTTTATTTTCATGCAGTTGGAGATTGTAAAGATGCGTGTAATGCGGTCGTTTCATTACTACCGTTCCATCATTTTCCAGTTGAAGTGATGCAGATTCTGCGGCATACATCAATAATGTCAATTTAGTACGATTCAATGGGGGCTGTTGAATAACCGAAACGGCTGTCAGGGAAGGGGAACTAAACCATGAATATTGGTTAATCGCATCGCTCACAAAATAGCGTTTCCAAACAAAAACAACATTTCTGAAAGATTCTTTTTCCGATAAACGTTTGATTGCTTGTTCTATGCAATTGAATTGCTCCTCTCCGGAAAGTGTGGGTTGAAGGATTTCGGCAACAATATAAAATTCTGCGACCCCTTTCCCTGGCTTAAAGACACTCCAAGCAATTTTAACAGAAAGGTCATTCCAAATGTATTGATTATAGTTCATGATTTTTTATGCGTACAAAATTAAGAAAAAAATCAGACAAATGGATGATATGTATGTATTTTCTATAATTTTACAAGATTAGCAGGATTAATTTCAGAAAATCTTGATTATTTTGATAATCTTAATAAAATAAAAATTCACCAATATTTCGCCGATTTTTTCTTATATTTGCATCCGATTTCAGAAAAATCGCCCCAAAGATGCAAATGATTGAAAATAACATAGAAGTTCCTTTTATCCATTTACACGTCCATTCCCACTATTCCTTATTGGATGGTATGTCGTCAATTTCCGGATTGGTCGATAAAGCCATTTCCAACGGAATGAACGCTTTAGCGCTTACCGATCATGGCAATATGTTTGGCGCAAAGGAATTTTATGATTATGTAAACAAAATAAATGAAAAGAGGGAAAGCGACCAAAGGTTCAAGCCTATTTTGGGGGTGGAAGCCTATTGCGCTCGCCGTTCCCTGCTTGATAAGACAACAAAAGAAGATGGAGGAGGCTGGCATTTGATATTGCTTGCAAAGAATAAAAAAGGCTACCAAAATCTTTGTAAATTAGTATCTACTTCTTGGATTGACGGACATTATTATCGTCCGCGCATTGATAAAGCGCTATTGAAACAATACAGCGAAGGACTGATTGTGAGTACCGCCTGCTTAGCAGGAGAAATTCCTCGAAAGATTCTTGACGGAAAAATTCAAGAGGCAGAAGAATCCATTCAATGGTTTAAATCCATTTTTGGCGATGATTTTTACTTGGAACTTCACCGGCACAAAACTGATAAGGAAAATGCAGACCGCACCGTTTATGAAAAACAGGTTGAAGTGAATGCCGTTCTGTTGAGTTTAGCAAAAAAAACAAATACCAAATGTATTGTCGCCAATGATGTGCATTTTGTAGAAGAAGAACATGCCGAAGCGCATGATCGCTTGATTTGTTTAAATACCGGTAAAGATTTGAACGATCCCAATCGACTGCGTTACACCAAACAGGAATGGTTTAAAACTCAAAAAGAAATGTGGGCGATTTTCTCCGATTTGCCTGATGCCTTAGCCAATACCTTGGAAATTGCCGATAAAGTAGAATTCTACAGCATAGATTCCGATGCCATTATGCCGCGCTTTCCTATTCCGGAAACATTCTCAACAGAAGAAGTTTATCGCGAAAAATATTCTGAAGAAACGCTTCGAGAAGAATTTAACAGGGAAGATCAAAACAGGTTTGATAAATTAGGCGGCTATGGCAAAGTGATCCGTATCAAGTTGGAAGCAGATTATTTACGGGAACTGACGATGCAAAAAGCTAAAGTGCGATACGGAGATCCCATCCGGCAGGAAGTGCTTGACCGGTTGGAGTTTGAACTCGAAACGATGAAAACGATGGGTTTTTCGGGCTATTTCCTGATTGTACAGGATTTCATCGAGGCAGCCAAATCCATGGACGTTTCCGTAGGACCGGGTAGAGGATCGGCTGCCGGTTCGGCAGTTGCTTATTGCTTGGGAATCACGGATATCGATCCGCTAAAATACGATTTGCTTTTTGAACGTTTTCTGAATCCCGACCGTATTTCAATGCCGGATATTGATATTGATATTGCCGATGACGGCAGAGAAGATGTATTGCGTTGGGTGACAGAAAAATACGGAAAAGAAAAAGTGGCCCGTGTCATAACTTACGGTACGATGGCTACCAAATCATCCATTAAGGATGTGGCGCGTGTTCAAGGATTATCGCTTCAGGAAGCCGATCGATTGACCAAATTGATTCCCGACCGTTTACCGGATGATGAAGATGGTAATCCTTCAAAAATTAGTATAGAAAGTTGCGTTAAATATGTCCCTGAGCTTTATGAAGCCCGATATTCAACCGTTGACCCCAATCTCTCGGATACCTTGAAGTACGCTCAGATGCTGGAAGGTACTGTACGGCAAGTCGGCGTACATGCCTGCGGAATAATTATCGGCGCGGATGATTTGACTAATTACGTCCCTTTAAGTACGGCAAAGGAGAAAGGAAGCGATGAAGATGTAAGGGTTACGCAATATGAAGGTTCAATTATCGAAAGCATCGGATTAATAAAGATGGACTTCTTGGGACTAAAAACTTTATCCATTATCAAAGAGGCCCTTGCTAATATTAAAAAATCAAAGGAAATTGATATTGACCTCACTCAGGTTCTTCTGGATGACGAAAAAACTTATGAATTATTCAGTAAAGGTCAAACAGTAGGCACTTTTCAATTTGAATCGCCTGGAATGCAAAAATATCTGCGTGAGTTGAAGCCCACGAAATTTGAGGATTTGATTGCGATGAATGCGCTGTATCGTCCCGGTCCTATGAAGTATATTCCTGATTTTATAGATCGGAAACAGGGACGGAAGGAAATAAAATACGATTTTCCGGAAATGGAAACTCGCTTGAAAGAAACGTATGGGATTGCGGTCTATCAGGAACAGGTCATGCTTTTGAGCAGGGATTTGGCGGGATTCACGCGTGGACAATCCGATGAATTGCGGAAAGCAATGGGGAAAAAGTTAAGGAGTAAAATGGAAGCGCTGCATACGAAGTTTATTGAAGGTGCAACGGAACGAGGTTTTGGTCCTGTGGAAAAATTGGAGAAAATCTGGACGGATTGGGCGAAGTTTGCAGAATACGCATTCAATAAATCGCATGCCACTTGCTATTCGTTAGTTGCCTATCATACCGCTTACCTGAAAGCCAATTATCCCGCCGAATTCATGGCTGCCAACTTAACCCGTAATAGAGACGACATCGGCGAAATCACCAAGTTTATGGATGAATGCCGCATGATGGGCATTGTTGTAAAAGGTCCCGACGTCAACGAGTCGGAACTGAACTTTATGGTAAATAAAAAAGGAAACATCCGTTTCGGCTTGGGAGGCGTGAAAGGCGTTGGCGCTACAGCAGTAGAAGCGATTGTGAAAGAACGGAATACCAATGGGCCTTTTAAAAGCATTTTTGATTTTGTCGAACGGGTAAACTTAACTGCCTGCAATAAAAAGAATATAGAAGCGCTTTGTTATTCAGGTGCTTTCGATACTTTTCAAGAAATCAGACGGGAGCAATTCTTTGCGCCGAATGCGAAAGGGGAAATTTTCCTGGAATTATTAATGCGTTACGGAAATAAGTTTCAGACAGATAAAAATACGGCAGTGCATTCGCTATTCGGCGGGATGGACGCGATTGAAATTGCTACTCCGGAGATACCTTCATCAGAAGAGTGGAGTAACATTGAGCGGTTGAATAAAGAAAAAGATTTAGTCGGTATTTATTTGTCTTCTCATCCGTTAGATGATTATTTCATGGTTTTAAATTATATTTGTAATCTGGAACTGAAAGATTTCGATGAAGCAAAAGATACGCACAGGAACAAAGATTTGAAAATCGGTGGAATAGTAACTTCTTACAAACAAGGGAATACCAAGACGGGTAATCTCTATGGCGTGCTCAAATTAGAAGATTTTTCGGGAAGTGCAGAAATTCCACTCTTTGGAGAGGATTTCATAAACTACAGTAAATATGGTCATCCGAATATTTGTTTGCTTATTGAAGGAAAATTTCAGCCACGAAAATATAAAGAAACGATTACGGACTTTAAGATTAGCTCCATCCAACCGCTAACAGAGGTAAAAAACTCATTGATAAAGAAAATTACACTCACAGTGCCTTTACATGAATTAAATGATAAATTAATCGCTGAAATATCGTTCAAGATAAAAAATAATCCGGGAGGCAGTTCGTTATACTTTAAGATTGAAGATGTGGAGAAACATCTATCGGTTACTTTATTTACCGAGAATCAAAAATTTACAATTAACAAGGGTTTTATACGTTTTTTAGAAGACAATAAAGTGAAATTTACGATTAACTAACAAATAAAAGAATAAGATTATGGCATTACAGATTACAGATGAAAGTTTTAAGGAGTTAATAAACGATAATAAACCGTTAGTTGTTGATTTTTGGGCAGAATGGTGCGGTCCTTGCAAAATGATTGGTCCGGTAATTGAAGAATTAGCCAAAGATTACGAAGACAAAGCCATTATCGGCAAAATAAATGTGGATGAAAATGACGAAGTTGCCGGAGAATACGGAATCCGAAGCATTCCAACCATCCTTTACTTCAAAAATGGAGTACTAAAAGATAAACATATCGGCGCAGGCTCAAAAAATTTATTGGAAGAAAAATTAAAAGCAATATTATAGAAACGGATAGCTATATAATCCGTTTATTAAAAATTAATTAACTTATTTTATTATGGCAAAAGTAACTGTTATAGGCGCCGGGAATGTAGGCGCAACGTGTGCTAATGTATTAGCATTTAACAAAATTGCAAGTGAAGTCGTTATGCTCGACGTAAAAGAAGGAGTAGCTGAAGGCAAGGCGATTGACATAATGCAGAGTGTACAAGCTTTAGGTTTTGAAACAAAAATTGTAGGAGTAACCAACGACTATGCTAAAACTGCCAATTCCGACGTAATCATTGTTACTTCCGGTATTCCTCGCAAACCCGGTATGACTCGTGAAGAGCTAATCGGTACGAATGCAAGCATTGTAAAAAATGTTGTTGCTAATTGCTTGCAGTATTCGTCCGATGCTATATTTATTATTATATCCAACCCGATGGACACAATGACCTATCTGGCGCTGAAAGCAACCGGTTTACCCAAAAACCGCGTTTTAGGTATGGGCGGCATTCTGGACAGTTCGCGTTTTAAATATTATTTAAGCTGCGCGCTAAACGTAAATCCGGTGGAAGTGGACGGAATGGTGCTTGGAGGACATGGCGATACGACAATGATTCCTTTGAAACGGTTAGCTACATATAACGGTTTACCCGTAAGCAAATTTTTAAGCGTCGAAGCGTTGGATAAAGTGGTTGCCGATACGATGGTCGGCGGGGCTACACTGACCAAGCTGCTGGGAACTTCGGCATGGTATGCGCCGGGAGCAGTAGGAGCTTTTGTGGCACAATCCATTATTAATGATTACAAACGCTTAATTCCTTCCTGTGTTTATTTGGAAGGCGAATACGGACAAAGCGATATTTGCATCGGCGTACCGGCTGTTATCGGACGCAACGGCGTTGAAAAAGTGATAACTCTTGAACTGGATGCTGAAGAAAAAGCGTTGTTTGCAAAAAGCGCAGACGCTGTTCGTTCAACTAACCAGGTTTTGAAAGAAATACAGGCGCTATAAAATTATGAATTATGAATTAATTGTCATTCCGCGCTTGACGCGGAATCCCCCGATAGTTGCAGACCCTGCATTAAAGAGGGATTGCGGGTTAAACCCGCAATGACAGTAATTCTCAATTCTCAATTTTCTCCATGGTCTTTAGCATAGTTGATATTATTTATAAAGGTTTTCTCATTGGAATTTTTGCATCTGTTCCGATGGGACCTATTGCATTGCTTTGCATTCAACGAACGTTGAACAAAGGGCAGTGGCATGGCTTTTTCTCCGGTGCAGGCGCTGCTTTTTCCGATGTTTTTTATGCCGGAATCGTCAGTTTAGGGATGGGATTTATTATTGATTTCATCACGAGGAACCAATATACGCTGCAAATAATCGGAAGCATTATGTTGATTGCTTTCGGTATTTACGTATTCAGGTCAAATCCTTTCAAACGACTTCACGAGCCGAAAGAAAGCGGCAGTTCATATTGGCAAAATACGGTTTCCGTTTTTTTCCTTACCTTACCTAACCCATTGATGATTTTTCTTTTTATTGTGCTGTTCGCCCGTTTTAACTTTATTGCGTCTGAAGAAAAGTTATTTTCCATTTTGTTGGGATTACTCAGTATTTTAGCCGGTGCATTGTCATGGTGGTTTTTAATAACATTTCTTGTCGGAAAATTACATAAAAAAATAAATCTCAGGGTTCTTTGGATAATAAACCGCGTTTTTGGAGTGATAATAATCCTGCTATCTATTTATTTATTGATGTCTACATTACAACATCATACTTCTTTCGTTTGATTGTCACTAATAAAAAAAATATGCAATTTACAACTGTCGCCTATTCCATCTTCGAACGTTCGATTTTAGACTATCACCGAAAAGATGATGTCGATACGGATATTCAGAATCCGTATTCCGAAAAATCCATTGAATATTATCTGTATCTGAAAAATTGGATAGATACGGTGCAATGGCATTTAGAGGATATTATTCGCGATCCGGATATTGATACGGTTAAAGCGCTGGAAATCAAACGCCGAATAGATCGGTCCAATCAAGAGAGAATAGATGTAGTGGAACTGATTGACAGCTATTTTTATGAAAAATATCAATCGGTTGTTTATTCCGGAAAGCCAACCATCAATACCGAAAGTCCAGCCTGGGCTATCGACCGCCTATCGATTCTTGCGTTGAAAATTTATCACTGGAAACAGGAGACATTGCGGGAAGATGTTGAAGAAGCGCACAGGATTTCCTGCCGGAAAAAGTTAGCTGTTCTGATAGAACAGAAAGAAGATTTATCAACGGCTATTGAACAATTATTAGCGGATATCGAATCAGGGAAAAAATACATGAAAGTCTACAAACAGATGAAAATGTATAATGATCCGAATCTGAATCCGGTACTGTACGGAAAGAAATAGATATGGCGACAACTTTGGTTATTCGTTTGTCCTCGCTGGGCGATGTTGCAATCATGGTTCCCGTATTGTATTCGGTAGCGATAAAACATCCTGATGATCATTTTCTGTTACTTACTCAAAACACATTTCAATCGTTGTTTGTCAATAAACCTTCTAATTTAGCCGTCTTTCCGGTATATACAAAGGGTAAGCACAAAGGAATACAAGGAATTATCCGTTTGCTGCGTGAACTTTCTCCGATTATTCAAATAAAAGAAGCGAAAATAGCCGATTTACACGGCGTCATCCGCTCTTTTCTCATGGATGGCTATTTTCGACTCAAAGGCTGCCCTGTGGGCATAATTAACAAAGGCAGGGGAGAGAAACGCAAACTTGTCCGCCGAAAGCACAAAATCATGCAACCCTTGAAAGCGTCGCTGAATCGCTACCGGGAAGTATTTACAAGGTTAGGTTACGATTCATCCTTGTGTTTCACGGGATTATTTTCCGAAAAACCAATAAAAGAACAAATTCGGATTGGAATTGCTCCTTTTGCTAAACATCGGGGAAAAGCCTACCCGCTTGAACAGATGGAAAAAGTTGTCCGACAGTTGACTGAATTGCCTAACCTGCAAATTACACTCTGGGGCGGTAAAGAAGAGAACAAACCGTTAGAGCTATGGGCGGAAAAATACCGGAATGTAACCTCAGTAGCCGGACAGTTATCTTTGCAGGACGAACTTTTTCTAATGAATCAAATGGATTTGATGGTGTGCATGGATTCAGCCAACATGCATCTCGCTTCCTTAGTTAATACGCCGGCAGTTTCGATTTGGGGCGCTACCCATCCTTATGCCGGCTTTTACGGATTTAACCAAGATGAATCGAATATCGTCCAGACAGACCTGCCTTGCCGCCCCTGTTCGATTTTTGGAAATAAACCATGCTATCGGGGCGATTACGCTTGTCTGAAACAAATCACGCCGGAAATGATTGTGGAAAAGATTAACTTAATCAATATTCCTTAATCACTTTGTCGTTTTTGAGATAGTTACTCCACAATCGTTGTCGTTATTAAACGTCGTGTAGAAATCATCGTCATCGACATACGAACCATAACTTGAGTTCAATTTGTCTTCACAATAGCTTAATGAATTGTTTTTGTAGCAATCGCAAAATTCTTTAGCTGCTTTTTTCGCTACGTCTTCAGTAGTAGAAGGATCATTACCACAAGAGAATGGAAATGCCAATAAAGCTGTAATGGCTGTTAAAATCAATTTCTTTTTCATGTTTTTATTAATTAATTTGTTAATAGTATTAATAGTAAACGGGTACACAGCTAAAAACCCGGTGGAAGTTTCCAACCGGTTGTTTTCATATCCATGATATCTTTTATATCCATTTTATACCCATTGCGGAACTGCTGTCTTTTCCCTGCAAAATTATGGAAACTTGTGTTCTCTGTCAATCACCCAAAAGAGTGAAATTGTAAAATGAGATGTAATTTTAATGACTTTATTAAATGAAAATCAAAAGCGATATCCAATTATTTTTTATTTTCCTTTTTATCATTATCTTTGTGTCAAAATTTTTAAACTCAATTTTTATGAAACAGTTATTTATTCAATTAAACACAGCAGTAATATTGCTTTTAGCATTTTCCTTTCATTGCCAGGGAGCCGATAAATATACATTGGAATACAAGCTTGAAAAGGGGAAAACCTACAAGCAACATAGCGTTTCCGATATGAATATGACAATGAGCGCGATGGGACAAGATATAAAAATGAACATTCAAATGGATATTGATGTTAAATTCGACGTAATAGACCAAAACAATGATGGTTACAATCTCCGGATGTCATACCAGAGAATTAAGACGAATATGACTTCTCCGGCAGCCTATTCCATTGATTCGGATTCTCCGGAAAACTCATCCGATAAAAGTAGTAGCGACTTTTTGAAATCGCTTATCGGAGTTCCTATTGATATACAAATAACTCAACAAGGTAAGGTTACCTCTGTTAAAGGAGTCGAAAAGTTGATGGAAAAAATAAATTCAGTAGACAATCCGCAATTTAAACAAATGTTCAATCAACAATTTTCGGAAAAGATGATTCAAAAAATGATAGAGCAGTTTTCCATTTATTTACCGGATAAGCCGGTCGCTATCAACGACAATTGGGATGTTGCCACAAGTCTCAGCAGCAATGGAATCGATATTATCAATAAAATGAAATTGACATTGAACCAAACCGCTAATAATGTTGCTACCATCGGATTAACCGGTACTCTTTCTACGCCGGAAGGAGGCGCAGTCACAAAAATCCAAGGCATGGATGCAAAGGTTTCTGTGACCGGAACGCAAACAGGAACCGTCCAATTAGATATGAAGACCGGATGGCTTGTTCGATCGGAAGTCAACCAGAAATCTACTCAGAATATAGAAGTTATGGGACAAACCATGCCGCAGCAAGTGGAAGTTAAAGTAACGACTACGGCAGAATAAATTTTTACCAGCTCGCTTTTCGAAGCCCCGGTACCAACCCTTGAGAAGCCATTTCGCGCAATTGGATACGGGAAATGCCAAATTGGCGAACGTATCCTTTTGGGCGCCCTGTTATTTTACAACGGTTGTGCAAACGAACAGGAGATGCATTCTTGGGTATAGCCTGCAACGCTTCATAATTGCCTTCTTTTTTCAATTGCGCTCTTTTTTCCGCATATTTGGCAACTAATTTGGCGCGTTTCACCTCGCGGGCTTTCATTGATTCTTTCGACATATTAATCTTTTTTAATATTCTTAAACGGTAAACCGAACTCCCTCAAAAGCGCATATCCTTCTTC
>Ga0123354_10006926_pt1 | contig 16939 bp, 12 predicted proteins | sample TergutLab28metaG_2_FD_97872 | JGI IMG/M metagenome (GOLD analysis project Ga0123354, IMG submission 97872) | Labiotermes labralis P4 segment gut microbial communities from Petit-Saut dam, French Guiana - Lab288 P4 | ecosystem: Host-associated > Arthropoda: Insects > Digestive system > Gut ...
AGCAATTCAGAAGAATCTTTGGAAAGATTTAAGTCCCTGATCAGATCACTCAATTCACTCTGGTCAAAACGTTCACTATGTGAAGTTGTTTGAAAATCACTGTCACTGCCCCCACTTTCTTTAGCAAGTGCGATAGCAGACATGCAAGATTCATCCTCTGAGAGCTGTGGTAGTTCACGGAAACATGGAACGGGTACAAGCTCCGAGTGCGGAACAGGTCTCCTGGCTGAAGGTAGATCAGGGTAAGACCACTATTCATGGTTATTTCGATTGATGCCTATGATATTAACTGTACAAAAATAAGAGTAATCAAAGTGGTTTTTCGGTTCCCTCCAAACCATTGGTACTCCAAATTTCATGCAGCTTCTGTTGCCATTTGTCCACTGGCGCAAATGCTCCGTACAAGTTTTGCATACAATATGAGGAGCCCATGGCTTATCTTGATCTCCAAGCTTCACACCAAAATAACCTACATATGCTCTTCTTACAAGCTCAGAAATAGGTTTCCTACTTGCTTTCAGTGTGTACTCCCCACAAATATAGCAAAATACAACGGGATGAAGCAAGCAGCTCCGTCTTGAAGTAGCCATAACCTCTACGGTGTTCGATCTGCAAAAATGAAGTGCTGTTTGCGGGAATATACACACACATCCTCTACGATCGTAACTATATACAGTTAAGTTACTTACCTTTTACATTCCAATGTTTTGGATGTAAAACTGCAGGTGGAAATATGTAAACACTGTCACTATATCTGCTACCTTGTACGCAAAAACACAAACCACGTAACAGAAGAACAAGTTGAAAGAACCGTTAGAATTTAAATCTATGCGCAACTGTTTATAACGGATCAGGTTGAGAAACCTTTGAAAAACAAATGTATGTAGTCTTCGAAAACCATGATTTAACATCAAAATTTTTTGCGCATAATTATATAATAAAACATAATAAAAGCGATTTTGTCATTTGAACTTTATCTTGTTATGCCAGTGTTCATTACAGGAAAGGAAGTAGACGAATAGTTGTGAAACAAAGGTTATTATACACAAAGAAAATGTGGGTATTTTAAATATATAAATTTCCCATTCAAATACGAAAGCCCATTACGACATCCCGATTCTGCAGAAGAGATCTTTTAAAGAGCGGACTAAAATTGTATATAATCAACGATATCTAAGAAACTAGAGCTGATGCGGTCTATCCAATGTCACTTTCTGAATCAGCGCCCCAAATAACCCCAGGAACAGGCCTAAAAACCAAGACACCAAGGGAAAAAAATTTTTTTTGTTGATTACACTAATCAATTCGCCTTAAAAATGCGCCATTAATTATTATTATTATCATCGTTTATTAAGTTACGAAGTTTATGTTTGAGTAGAAAGGGTACTTTGTCTTTTAGCTGCACCGAGCTTAATTACGTAGGAAATTGTGGAAATCAATTCTAACAGTCTTGCGTCTTCAGAAATGCCTACAGCAGCTGTGTCCTTACAGTATAATCATTCTTCGTAGTTCCGATTCTTTGTAAATATTACGGATGCAATTATGTAATTTGCAGGATATTTCAGCATATCTACCGTCCGTGTTTACTACTACTACTACTACTACTACTACTATCACCACCACCACCCAGCACCACCACCACCACCACTACTACTACTACTACTACTACCACTACTACTACTACTACTACTACTACTATCACCACCACTACCTCTACTACTACTACTAACAACACCACCACCACCACCACCAACACTACTACTACCACCACCACTGCTACTACTACCACCACCACCACCACCACCACTAATACTAGTACCACTACCACTTCTACTACTACTACTACCACCACTACCTCTACTACTACAACCAACACCACCACCACCACCACCACTACTACTACTACTACTACCACCACCATCAACACCACCACCACCACAACTACTATTACTACTACTACTACTACTACTACCACCACCACCACCACCACCACTACTACTACTAATTACCAACACTACTACCATTACCACTATTACTACTACTAGTAGTACTACTACTACTACTACTACTACTCCTCCTACTACAGCCACTGCTACAATGTTTCAATTAATACTGTTTACTCAGTAATGTGAATATTATAGGGCAGCCTTTCCCATACTGTGCTCCGCGAGACGCGAATAGGTGTTTGGTCGAGAAACCAATCGAAATCATAAATTTTTTATTAAATTTAAATTTAGAATATTTGATCATATTTTAATGTACTGTTAATTTAGGAATTTTATAAGAACCTTCCATCTGGTTACAAACAGGTATTTTTGCGCTGTCTGTTATTTGATGACCGAGGGACCACAATGCCTATTTGTTCCGTTAATATTTACTAAGCTTAAAAGTGTTCAGTGACCAAAAAATTTTTGTAACGGTTGTCTAGGGGATGGAAAACTGAAAAATCGATTATCGATTTCGGGCAGGAAAAAGATATTTTCCTTTTGTTCATAGCGTACAGATCGAATCTGGAGCCCGCCCAACCTCCTATTTATTTCGTAATGGGGCTTCTCATCAAGAGGGTAAAGCGACCAAAGCATGAAGCTGATCACTCACTTCTAAGTATGCTAAGGTTAAGAATGCTTGTAGCTACACCTCTCACGTTTTCCTAGTTTTGGTCCTTAATTAAATATATGCACGGGAAATTTTTATTTTTCTTAATGTTACTCTGGCTGTTGCTGCTGCTGCTGATGATGATGATGATGCCGTCGTTAACCTCATTGTCATTATCAACACGTGTCATCACTGCGTGGATCTGCACGTGCTCTGGGAGTAGGCGCTAGGCTACCAACCAACCGACCAACCGACAGACCATCCAACCAAACCTTACTTAGGGCAGAGATTTACGCGAAGAGCATTTCGAAGCCCCTTGTTCCGTTCAGTCATTCCCGGACATAAAACGCATTACCGGCTTACAACACGGACACCTTGTAACTATAACGGGAACCGCGCTTGTGCTGAAGGTTTTACCGTCTTGGCCCAAGACTTTGACGTGGTTATGCTATGGACTTGAGCTGCAAACGTTAACGTGCCTTTCGGCAGCCGGGGAGGAATTTGGTTCGATAGATACCTGGGATTTTAACCCTGAGTAGCTTAGTCGCTTTGGCTTAATGCTTTTGCAGCGTGAGGGTGAAGTCACTAATCTCAATATTGTGTATACCTGTGCATTATGTTCGTATTGTCTTCGTTCAAACAAAACTTTAACCCACTCATTATACATATCTCGTTTCATTACATTCTCATAGGCGTTTCGGCGCGCGTCGAATCCATCTATAGGGTGTTTCATACTTAACTGTTCGAATTTTCATAACAACAACTGCCTGCAAACATTTGTCCAAACGTTGTTGCGGCGAAAATTCGAACATTTAAATACTAAACTCCTTGAAAATGGCACCGACGAGCGCCGAAAAGCGTAGGAGAATATAATGTAAAGAGATATGTGTAATAGTAGAGGTAAAGATTGATTTAGACGAACACAGTATATGACCCGGTGTTCCCTTTCGGCTAGGGCCTCACGTAGCTTTCAGCAACCGTCGGTCAGCACTAGTCTAAATTCTCCGTTAAGGTTCTGATATGGTTGGCGAAAAATGGAACTCCCATGTACTTGCGCCCTGTTACCAACAGACTAAGATGCGTGATTTCAGGCTTCCGCCTCAATTTAAATGATATTTGCTCTCTTTTGGTTTTTAAGCAGCTTAAATTTATAGTTCCGTACGGACATTCAGACCTATCGGTCCCATCTTCAAATGTAAGCAATCCAAGAAGAACCAAGACGCGTTTGTCACAAAGCGACAACTTTCGTGTTCTGACGGTTGCTGCTTTTGGATGTGAGTGTAGGTAGCAGACTTCCAGATAGCGCAGGCACGCTGCATCATAGGATCACAGGAAGAATGAACTGCCTAGAAAACAGAATAATGCATGTCCACCACTTGATATGAATTCTAAGTTACGCTTTTCGCACAAGAATCCCATCGAAGGAAACAGATAATATTTTTAGAACTCCCAGATCTGGAACTTTCCACGTCTGACTTAGAGAAAAGAATTCTACATTCTACTGTAAATAATGTTGCCCTATTTACTGTTGCCAGAGTTTGATAAATTTTGTAATGCAGAATGTGACCGAATGCTCCAGTATGCCGCCCAGTTTCAGAATTACTGCTGCAGTAACAGTAGGCATGACCTTGCGAGGCACGATCTACTATTGTCTGTTTAGTGGCTGTTATGTCTTCCAGTGAATTTACAGCCCTTACCAAACCTGTTGCACCTAGCCTTGCAAGGTGTGGGATCCTGCTGTTCCGTCCATGAACACCATCTGGCGGATGGACAGCAACAAGTAGTTACTGCCAGCTCTCCACTGGCTAATGTTTCCATTTGAAACTAGTGTCAATTTCGGTATCATTAGACCTGTGAGACTTTAAGGTGAAAGGGGAACATACATGAGAACATATCGTTCATAGTTGAATAAAGAGAGACCAACTTGATGTCACTTGCTTTTTTATTTCATTGTTTAATGCTCAACATGTTTCGGGTGTTAATACATCCATCCTCAGGAGCTTGCGACTTATTTGTTGAGTTATGTCATGGGTTGTATTGCTCTGGTTCGATGTGTGTTGGTGTTACATTTGGTTTGGCTGGGCTGGTGTGGTATCCGTATGCAGGCTGAAGCACTGGTGTAGATTCGAGTGCGGATTAGATTCGAGAATATATGGTATATCTCACACAACATATACGGTATATCTCACATAACATACACGGTATATCTCACACAACATATAGGTATATCTCACACAACATATACGGTATATCTCACACAACATATACGGTATATCTCACACAACATATACGGTATATCTCACACAACTTATACGGTATATCTCACACAACATATGCGGTATATCTCACAAAACATATACGGTATATCTCACACAACATATACGGTATATCTCACACAACATACACGGTATATCTCACACAACTTATACGGTATATCTCACACAACATATACGGTATATCTCACACAACATATACGGTATATCTCACACAACATATACGGTATATCTCACACAACATATACGGTATATCTCACACAACATATACGGTATATCTCACACAACATATACGTGTAACAGTTTGCAACTGGTGTTTAGCGAAGTTTTACACTTAAATGTTTTCCTTTGCAGTAAACAAAATAATACCATTACGAGATCCTGTTGAGCCCTGCTCTGTCGTCTGAGCAAATGTTGCTCTTTGTTGTATCAATGTTATAAATTGCCATAAAATGTGTGTTAAAGCGTTTTAATGTTACATCAAGGCTATTATCAATATCAACACCATCATCATTTTGTCAATCCATAATGCGTAGTATTACAAATATTTGGTCTTTTTAATTCTGCATGTTTAGTTAAATGTTTTGTATTTCATTTTTCTTCTTTGTTTTCTCTTTCTGTGCTGTGCTGTATATATCCAAGTATGCAATATTCTGTTGGTACTGACTGGTAACCGGCCGCTAGACTACTGAGCCGGCACGTAGATAATAAAGAATTCTATTATTATTATCATCATCATCATCATCATCATCTCCTTTATGCAGGGTATTTATACTTATATTCCTGAAACAAACTATGTCCCTTGGGAATACAGTGTTGCAGCTATTCTGTTGTTACAATTCATGGTCCTAATATCGTTAGTTTGAGTGTTGAATCTATTGTACTTTTACATTAGTACTTTCTGAAGTATGTGAGCAGTACCCAATATGGCCGTTTTCTGGAGTTCCTTGACTTCATGCTTTCCTGGTATGCTGCTCACGTATTTTCTAAATGACTTTGAAATAGTCCCAGTCGCCCCTATTATTACTGGTATCACCTTTGTTTTTACATTCCACATGCGCTGTATTTCTATTGTAAGGTCTTTATATTTCAGAATCTTCTCGGCTTCTTTTTAATCACATTCCTCTCTCCTGAGATTGCAACGTCTATTAACATGCATGTTCCCCTTTCATTATCACGGTTTATAATATCTGGTTTGTTGTTGGGGATAATTCTGTCAGTTTGTATTTTTTGGTTCCACAATATGGTTACCTTGCCTCCTTGACTTGTTTCTACTGATTTTGGCACATGTTCATACCAGTGATTTTTTCCAATTGTACCCCTGTTTCCTTGCATATGTTGAAGTGTAGTTGTGCACACACTGTATCATGTCTTTATTATTATTATTTATTATTATTAGTAGTAGTAGTAGTAGTAGTAGTAGCAGCAGCAGTAGCATAGTGTCTCTCCCCGGAGTGCTGTTGTGTAGGTTTCTTGTAGCCTCATTTCATTTTTGTTTGTATTCTGCCACTAGAATGTTGATTCAGCACCTAAATAAGCAGACAGTTCTCCTGACATAAGGTCATTATGCTCGTATATTAAACTGAACAGCGTCTTTTCTTCGGAGTAACAACTTAACCGTCACAGCTCCCACTTTATTATCGGTTACAATTTCATAAATATCATTAATCTTGAATGTATTTTAATAATTAAGCATAAATGCATACGTTTTAAATTATGGTATTTAGCCGAAACGTTTAACATGACTACGTACGAAGAAAGGATAAGTGTAAACATTTATAGGTTTACAAATAATTGCGCTCAAGTACACTTCTGCACGTATGTCACATGCAGCAATGAAGGACAATGCAGGATTGGTAACTCATATTTTCGTGTGATGACATGTGGTGAATTCTAAGAAATAATACACAAGATTTCAGCTTTAATTACAGCGCATCGGTAGTGCATCACTGGTGCAGTTTTTGTGACGTGCAGGACAAGACAGCAGCAGCGGTCAGATCGGTGCGGGTACTCCCAAGTAATGACATCGGGTGCCCTAGTCTAACGTAAAGCAACATAAACCGCGCCTTCATGATCTCTCCTCTACTCCCAACAAAATGTGGGAGTACAACTTGAAGCTTTTTTTTTTGTGAGTACGTCTGTACGGGTTACAAATTTATGTTCATCTTGTGAAGAGAGAGAGAAAAAACCAACAAGATGCAACAGTTAGATGTTTATTATCAACACTTTCTCAACATGTTTCGGGCATCATTATGCCCATCTTCAAGAGATCAAGACCTTGTGTTACTGCATGCGGTGTGCTGCGCTGGTTCTGCTGGATGTGGTTGGTAGCTGTTCGAACAGTAACCTTCACAGTGCTCGCACCCTACAACGCAGCGCCCCACAACCGCTACCAACCACATCCAGCAGAACCAGCGCAGCACACTGCATGCAGTAACACACGGTCTTTGTTCTCCTGAAGATGCACATAGTGATGCCCGAAACATGTTGAGACAGAAGTTGATAATAAACATCTGATTGTTGCACCTTGTTGGTTTTCTCTCTCTCTCTCTTCACAATTTGCTCACGATGTACGGTCACAGAAACCTAAACATTTGTTCATCTGTTTATTTTCTCAGTTATCGAAAGGCATTCTGAACCAGGGTTTGAGATCAGTTGTGCCAAGGGGAAAAATGGAGTAAAGTTCTTTTCTTGCATACTGTCAAGAGAAATCAAGAGAATTGTTTTGCGAGAAGTTGTGATTTGGCACATGAGAATGCAGTATTCAAACTGTTACTCAGAGAGCACGTTATGCGTAATTTTCACACACCTACAGCTCATCTTGATTATTCCACTCAAACGACATTTCCGAGCCAGTCCAATTTCTTCCGGACATAAGTTAGTCAGCATACACCTATCCCCCACCCCCATTCATCCGGAATTCGATAGGTTTGACTCATCGATATTCTCCGATTAAGAATTGTGAAATTTTACACAATTCATGTGAATTCTTGGAGGAGAGATCAGAAGGTTTCTTCTACCTGAACCTGACAACACAATTTTCGTCGTTAGTTGGTCCGAACAGTCCCAGCAAAACATAAATCAGGAGTATCGTCCTTTCATTATTATCTTCTTTTCTCATTTGCTTCATCCTTCGTTCATCCACGGTTCTCCTTGGTGTTTTTTTTTATAACTTTCAAACCAGACCCCACAACACTTAATCGCCTAGTAACAGCTTTCTTTAGGATAGTGAGGTGGATGGGAACAAGCATTATCAGCTGGTCAGGTAAAAACATAGGACGTTACCAATACAAGAAATAAGATATTGCTTGGATTCGTAAATATTTATTTTTAAGTTTCACGTTATCATTTTCCCCTTTTTTTTTCTTTCTTTTCTCGTCTCACTCATAGTACATGTTGTGTTTAACGAAACAAATAATCAAGAAAATATTTACAAACATAACATTAAACAAGTGTATAACAGAACAAGTATTACAAACCGATACTGAAACTTGTGGAAACAAAAGGATGAATCGTTGGCTTCAGAGAACCAGCGAAATACCGTATTTTGTGAATAATCAATCCCTTATATCTTCAGTGCGACATATCCTAATTAAAACATTGTATGCAGAGGTCACATCTGGCATTTTCAGGATTAAGGGCTTCTGAGAGTCCTTTCTCAGCACGTCAATATGGCTCATTTCCCATCTTCCCTCATTTAATTTATATATACGTACATTGACATTTTCTGTATTAGTTTAAGTACCATTTCACACCTGTTCTATACAGCATCTCCATGCAATCATTCATGAATGCCTTTCTTTGGAGAGACGTGTTATTTAAATATTTATAGGTATTAGATAGAAAAAAAAAGAATATACATTATTCAAATGGCACATTTGACTTTATAAACAAAATTAAGAAATCAAGTATATTCTAATATGTTGTTATATCTGTAAGCCAGAATAATTCTATTCTGAAAAATTCCATAACTAATGATGACATTATTGGTTATTATTTTACACAATGACCTAGGGCTTTGTTCTTTTACATCATAGGCAATATAAAAGAAAAAACTTAAATCCTTCTTGTTCTTATTAATTACAGCATGTTCGTTTCTACAACATTCTTTCATTGTATTGTGTACTTTCAGGCTGTATTGTTAATACATCATGTTTATTTTTGTTGTGGAGTACCAGGGGAAACATTACAACAGAATATGTTTATTTAGCTTTGTATCCTGCTGTATATATCACTTGCATCTTTCATTATGCAGCTTGTTGGCTTGTTGACACTTCTTGCAACTGCTATAAACAGTTATATTTTTTTAAATGATTTATTACATTGTACAGTAATTGTGTTTCAAATTGTTGACTGTCTAATGTATATTTAACATATAAACTTTTCAGTATTAGACATTACTCAAACAATTGTTTGTCATTATATTTGGCTGTCATTATTATTGAAAAGATAAATATGTCCCTGTGCACATTGTAAGGGCATATGGGTGAGGCAATCTTAAACTGACAGACTAATCAGCATCTCGCTGCGGACACTTTACCCTACGGCGGAGGTGTCCTTGCTTCCTATTAAATAGGTGGTTGGGTTGGCCCCAAGATTCGGTCCGGACACATTACCGAAGGGACGAAACTCTTGACTCTGTCGCCAATGGTACGCAGGTTTTTCGGATTTCCTGCTCACAGCGTAGTCACTATACCGACTGGTGTCTTCAAGTAAATGGCTTGTATTTACAGTTAGTTGAGCTTTGGACATGTTTTTAAAGACAGTTTTGTCACCTACAGTCACAGTGGCCCAATAGCAAAATAAATCTGTCAGGCTACCGCCCCTAAATTATGGTTAGGAGTAAAATAAACCCGGCTGCTTGATATGTCACTTTGTCTCGGCAATTTCATTTCTATTAATACGCCCTGAAAAGCGTGTCTTTTCCTACCACAAAGACCTACATAAGAATTATAGTCATCATCATGAAGGTACAGTGCGCAGTGAATACCGTTGGCTTACAAAACATGCTCCAGTGAATTCGACGTCCAGGTGGCCGTGCATCGTGATAAATTCTTACAATAAAACCAACCAGATGAACTAACTTCTCTTATTTATTTTTCAATAAAACTCTCCATATTTCGGACAGTTCCTCTGTCCATCATCAGGAATTTTTTCACTGTACACACAGCAATGGTATATGTCATACAGGTCTGCTGACAGCTTGCGTGCAAGTTATCAGCAAACCTGTACGACATATACCATTGCTGTGTGTACAGTGAAAAAAACTCCTGATGATGGACAGAGGAACTGTTTGAAATACGTAGAGTTTTATTCCAAATAAAAATTTAAGAAAATAGTGCATCTAGTTGGTTTTATTGTAAGAATGTTCTGGTGAGTAGGCTCGTATTTGTTTTACTTCAAAATAGAGTCAGAATTCGAAACAGCGTAAATTTTTTAGTCTTAAAATGGATATTACACAAAAAACAAAATTATCATTCTGTTTGTTCAGTAACCACCCCTGGCAAAGGAAAATACAGACGTAAAATAATCAAAGTTCCGTATAAGGTAATAATGTTCCAACAGTTTAATGCAGTGTCTCTGGTAGATGAACATCAGTTTCATAGCAAGTAGTGACATGGTGAAATGAAAATGGAATGACTTCTGCGACGTAAGAATCCTCGAAACAAAGACAATTGTGCAGTAAAACATATAAGAAGTTTTATTTTGTTTAATTTTAAAATTTCTTATGAAGCTGTAAATGACACAGTGTAATATACTTCGTGACTACAATTTATATCTCACTTCCACCAAAGAAACGGTAATATTTCAAAAGAACACATAGCTTAACTTGCGTGCATTAGATCAAATAACACTCGCACCTTCCTTTTGTAGTCCGTGTAACTATGAAGAAAGAAAGAGAAATCATATGTTTTGACGATGAAAAATGAGGCAGGAAATCATTCTTCATAGTGCCTCTTGCAGCAGTTTCAGCGCCAGGGCTTTTCTCACGATAGAGAATAAATGCAACAGGGAGGGAAAGGGACAGAAATTACTAAATGACTTTAAAAGTAAATTAATTTCTAAAGTAATGATGAAAGGAGGAGTTAATAAATACATTCTCACACCTTCTCTTACGTAAACAGTTTTAGACCATAGTATAACCTTGCTTTTACTTACAGTATAACAATTAAAATCACACGCAGTTTTTACAAATTAATATCCACAACATTCGGGATGTTTATCTGCTTATTAAAAACTTACTCTTATGTACATTTACTAGGATATCTACATATTAACCACTCTAAAATATTCCTGTAGTGTGCCTTTGAAGACAACGGCTTTGCGTGTTAACAGCAAGGATCAAATAATATTTACTACACTTCGCTGACGGTAGCCAAATGGAAATTTTTATTGACAAGTTTTGCTGCGGATGCCAGAGCCCTATTAACTGGTTCGCCTGATCAACAATATTGGATGGACAGTAAGTAACTCAATACTTTTAAGGGCACATCTCATATAAATAGTAATTACAAAGTCAGTTTCTGCTTACAAAAAACTCAAGTTTGTATCAGTCGGTTAGTTGGTGTAGGCTTTGATCCAGGAAAGTATTTAACTTAATTATGAAAAAACAACAGGATTACGAACGCACTGTATAGACAGACATGGTTAATATGTAGATGAAACCTAGAAGTTTCACAGTTCCACGATTAAGAATATCTCCACGTCTGTTGAATACAAGTATATTATTCTAGTTGTCTTATATATTACGTACATATAACGGTCGAGTTTTAAACTCAACAAAAACGTTATTCACCCATCGCACTTTTTTTTTCAGACAATATTTCATTATCTAAAATTTCCAAGTCTCCGTTTTCTGTACAAACATAACAAACCATCTGTACAGTTAATGTGAGTCCATTTGTCTTTTAGAGCACCACCTGTCTGTACGCTTGCAGTAAAATGCCTTACGGCTGGAACAAATAGGTCGATATCGTATATCCCTGCTCTTACTACCCGGCCAGCAAAATCAATGCCAAGAGATTGAGTTTCACAGCTCTATAGAGCAGTCCTTAGCCTGTGTAGATCTCAAATATCCGCAGTTTCCCATAAGTATTTCAAATAACGAAGTTTTATGTTAGTTTTCACTTTCACTAAACGTGGTTTTAGTTTGTGGAAAAACGAAGTCTTCTTCTTCAAGAGATCCACACACGCAGGCGCAGGACCGTAATGGATGAACTCAGAACTGTAGCACTCATATGATCACAGTGGGGCGAGTTTTGATACACTCGAATGTGCAGTGAAACCCCAATCAAGCCACACTCGTCAGCTGGTGCCCATGAATGTCGGTGAAAGGGACTTCGCTATTGTACAAGAATTCGATTTTCCTCAACTTTCGAAATACTCCACAAAATTCGGTTAACTAACAGGGATGTTACACCGGGGTTTTACTGTACTTCATGCCTGATATATTTCCGTGTGTGTTATTACGTATGTCCCGTTTTCAGCCAAGAAACCGGCGACTTAAGACTTGCCGAGAGTTAACTTTGGTTGATATAGCTCGAACCCCCAATTTTCCAAGATCTCATGCTACTCAGGAATGTAAACCTTGAGATCGGAGTGGGATTGATGTGTTTTCAAATGAAATTTGACAGAAAAACATGAGAAACGCAATATCGACTGAAATGATGTCCACTTTAAGTGTGTCACACTCTTTATACAGCTGGCGGCCTAACGTTACACAACGTCTCCGCTAGGAGCGTCACGCGATTGCGCACTTCCACTGCCTGATTATTGTTGTTATTATTGTTGTTATTGTTAATTACTGCGGGTCGAGAATTGTCCAAATGAACTACGTGACGGTGATGATGATTGTAGCGGTGATGTGCGCGCGCAGCTTCTAATAATACTCGATCTTGCTGCTGTGCGAGATGTGTGCGAAGTCCCTCAACTACAGGATGTTCCGGTGAGTACTGCTCTTCTTCTACGAGATAACGCAGTGCTTCTGTCATACAATCAGAGTAGCCTGCTAACATCAAATGGTGGTCCCTGTCTCCACTATTTTCACCTGCTGATATCCATTCTTCTTCCTCAATGTTGCTTTCACATCGGCCATCTGCCTCTTCGTCATTGCCTACGTCATAATCTTCCTCGTCTTCACTGGTTGCCATTGTTGCCATAGGTTCGCAGCGGACCAACAGATTTGTTAAACGTTCAGCCATATCTGCAAATAAACAGTGAAGATATGTTAAAATTCTGTTCGTTAAACCTTCACTTCCAAAGCATCGTAGAAAGCAGGTGTTTTCTCTGGACCTAAAGTTCTATTTTCTTTCTTTCATTCATTCTTTCTTTCTTTCCTATAATTGACCTCCGTCTGCCTACTCATTGTAGGTGTAGAAGTTACTGTTGCCCTAGATCACACTCAATGACACATACACACTCGACAGGACCCTGTAAGAAGGATCGTCCCTTTGCAGAAGCCTTTACCTGACAACATTCACAAGAGACAGACATCTATGCTCCCGGCGGGATTCGAACCCACAATCCCAAAAAGCAAGCGGCCACGGACCAGCGTCTCAGACCCCGCTGCTTAAAATGCTGTCATATTTGTAAATAAATATTACTTAGGAGGTTTCGGAACAGGTTCACCCCCCGGTCACTTTGCCCTGAGAAAACTGGCTACGGTATTCTTTGAAGAGTTTGGTCTTCAGGACTTCAGATTCGGAATATGGAATAATTTCATTCTATAAGCTTTCAGAAATTCGTAATTAAAGAGAGGAAGTTAAATGTTTCTATCAAAGAGTAAATCATATTTTACAGACAAAGCTGCAAAAATATTTTAGAAAATTGAACATTATAAAGTGCGTGACATCGGGCTTCCGTCGCGGTGTAAATGAGATATTCGCTCTTCTGGTATTTAACGGTAGTTATTTACTAACTACCAATCGACGCTGCTAACATCGCAGAAGAGCGAAGATGTCATTTTAACGTTACAAAATAATTCCTTTTCTGCCATTGCAGGATAAGACTTCCACTTGGCTTAGGAAAGTTTAATGACAAGTCACACAGATATGCACACTTTCAGACAAGAAGAAGAAAGAAGTTCAAGTATGACATAAATGGAAACGTAGGTTCATCACTCCAACTGTAGATTAAAACATAAATTATACTGAAAAGGAAATCATTGTCCATATTAATTCAACCTACAAAATTTGTGAAAAAATTTTTGATTTCAAACTTTCGCCGTGTTCTGAATGTTGTTTGCTTTCTTCTGTGTAATTCCCCTGCGTCTGAATTTTATATGCCTGAAAACAATCTTCCAGTTCATATTAAGCCATCCAGTTGGGAAACATGAGAGGGATGCCAAATATAAACCAGCATATGCTTAAAATATCAAGGTCATACTGCTGAGTCTCACACATTCATTAATAATGTGTAAATCTATAAAATTAACATAATTATTCAGTTTACGGGACCTCCAGCTTCTGGTGGTGGAAACGGAAAGTCGCAGTAGGCTTCACCGTTACAGTAACGACAAAAGGTCATCAGTCTACCTGCCTGGCTGTTGAAGCAGTCCACAAAAATGCTCCAGATTTTTTTTGTCTACTTGATAGAGAAGGGCTAACCCCTTACCGGTGCTCTAAATATTCAACCCATAAATAATTAATAAAACGTCGCACGTGATCCTTGGATCTGTAACCCTTTCGCACGAGACAAGAGAACCCTTAAAACCCTCATCCTCAATACTTTTTTCAACCCCTCAAGAATTACTGCCCTGAGGACGGTGAATAGGAAAACTGGCATGTATGAAAAGATGATCTAGCTTTTGCATTGGTAGCCTTGCATAAGAAGTTGCTCCTCTTGCATTTAATTAAAAAAATGTGTTGTTTGTCTCGGAAGTCTGAGGGGTCTAGTAGAAACGTCTGCTTCATAAGTACTGTCGGTGGCGAGTAAAATGACCCAGCTCTTGTAGAAATAGTTGGATGACTCGTCTCCACATTGCTACATTCATACAGGAAAACTTTCGCCATTGGATATATTTTTCATTTATTCAAAGTCGCACGAAGAAATCGCGTAAGAATTAAGAAGTTTTGAAGAAGGGTGCTGTGACACCCGAAACATGTGAAGTGACTTTGCAGTAAATGAATATCTGCATACTGTTGCATCTAGTTGGATTTTTATTAACATAGCCTTTCTTAGATTCGCACTCTTCGCGGCGGGCTAGCAGAGGCAGTACAGGGACTAAATTACGGGCTGGAAGACTGAGGAGTGGTGGTTCGATTATCGACAGCAGCAATGTATGTTTCTTTCCAAAGCGCCCGGTTTGGCTCTGGGGCAGCCTTTGCGTCCTGTGTAGTGGGCACTGCAAGCTCTTCTTCTGACAACCCCGCTGCAGGGGAGTAGAGCTGACCACTCCCGCTTCTAGTGCGGTGGTTAAGTGCGCGTGCGCATTAACCTACATTCCCCACATATGTTCCAGTGACACCGTACTTATAGAGGCGCAGCTGTCCACTATGTGTGATACGGTTAATTTACAAGGCATTACGGGATTTCAGTACGGTGGAATGTTCGATTTGTAACAATTATACTGACCCATATTTGCCAGTATAAATGACAATTCGTCATATGAGAACGTAAACATAACCAGCTGACCAATAGGGCTACCACTCAACATAACAAAGACACAATATTCTTCAGAAGATGTTGACCCAATTCCCGAAATTAAGCAGAAGTAAAAATGGAACATTTGACGCTGCTGACGCGATGAAGGCGTATTGGGTCAGTAGAAATAAGCTCCATTCATTCTTAACCTCGGTAACAGATGAAACTGAGTAGTCAAATTCACGCTCCGGCCGCTTTATTCCGGGGGAAACCCTGGTACTCAATTGCTTGCTGGCATAGACGGTCTCCGAGCCAAATCAGTACACACACATCTTAAAGTCACAAACGTTCTCTGTGCTGCAACACTAGGCCTTGAAAACATAAGACAGAAGTGAAGTAAGTAGGCATCCTCGCGCTCCGGCCACATTATTCTTGAAATGTATCTCTGTTACCTATTACAAAGGAGGTCGAACCCAAAAGTCAGTGGGCGAAGAAAAACGATTTTTGTCACCGCCGACAATGAAACCGCTTTCGTCCAGTCATAGCTACTAACGTCACTAACTGAACAACTTTGGCTCATTAAATAGAATATGTAACATTAATATTGCTGCGATATGGAAGAGACCAGTAAATACGTGTACAACGGATGAGGTAAGGGTCAGCTAGGATGAGTCAGTATTCGCCTCCAGCAGAACTTTACTCTCCAAATGAATGATCAACAGAGTAACTGTATTATTTGGAAAACTATCAAAGGGTAGACATTAGGAAATGAATATAGCAGATGTGTACTGCCGAAAACCTGGTGTTAGCAGTCACACCCAAAATAATGCCATTCAGACAAAACAGAAAAATTTGATTTAATTTGATTATCTGGAATACCAGCTGGAAGATTTTTGAATCGATATCAGAAACAGTTCATTTAACTGAAATAATATTTAGTGTGCTAATCTGTGCGGGAGATACGAGGTTCTGTGCTTGCCTGAAACAGAATATCTTTATTCAGATTTACCGTTTATCTTCTTCAGGTTCTGCAGACAAATGTCACGATCTCTTGGACATCGAGCAATCAAGACTCAAATCTCGAAAACTCCTTGCCGTGTTTCACAGTCATCACTAACTGACATGGTAAGTCTGTCACATTTAGATAATTGTGTCAACCCCCAGAGCTTCTCAAATTATTTAGGTAGGCAGATGGCTGAAGAAAACAGCATTGTCAATGCTTTCACAGTTTGTACGAAACACTCTTCAAGGAATAAATTTAAGACGATAAAAAAGGAGGACGATGCTGGCGTAGCAAGTATGGTGGAATAGTATGGGAATCGAAAAACTTACAAAATCTGATGGAATGAGATGATAGAAGACGAATTTGACGTTCAGGTGACCGTGCATCGTGATAAATTCTTATAATAAAACCAAATAGATGCACTAATTTCTCAAATTTATTTTTGGAATAAAACTCTACATGTTTCGGACAGTTCCTCTGTCCATCA
>Ga0123354_10006927_pt1 | contig 16938 bp, 5 predicted proteins | sample TergutLab28metaG_2_FD_97872 | JGI IMG/M metagenome (GOLD analysis project Ga0123354, IMG submission 97872) | Labiotermes labralis P4 segment gut microbial communities from Petit-Saut dam, French Guiana - Lab288 P4 | ecosystem: Host-associated > Arthropoda: Insects > Digestive system > Gut ...
CTAACTGGTTTGCAGCTAGTCAAGAAATTCCCCGCATTTCACGGAACCCGAAGGTTCATTACCGCACTCACAAGCGTCCGCCACCTGTCCCTATCCTGGGCCAGCCCAATCCAGTCCACATACACACACCCCACCTCCTGCAGATCCATCCTAATATTATCCACCCATCTACGCCTAGGTCTCCCCAGTGGTCTCTTTCCCTCCGGTTTCCCCACCAAGACCCTATACACCCCTCTCCCCTCACCCATACGCGCCACATGCCCATCCCATCTCATTCTTCTCGATTTTATCACCCGCACAATATTGGGTGAGGAATAAAAATCATTTAGCTCCTCGTTATGCAATCTCCTCCATTCCTCCGTTACCTCGTCCCTCCTAGGTCCAAATATTCTCCTCAACACCATGTTCTCGAACACCCTCGGCTTTCTTTCCTCCCGCAATGTCAGCGACCAAGCTTCACACCCATACAAAACTACCGGGAAAATTATAGTTACACACACACAACAAAGAGAGTTCTCAAAATGCGGGTGTTTACTTTGAGACTATAGGTTTTCCTCACAGAGCGTCCTCCCCAGTCGGAGGCGCAGAACCATTGTACGTTCCGTTACAGTAGATTCCAGACAATAGTGTACCGAGAGGCATTACCGTAAGTACAAATTAAATCTAGGGTACATAGGGCTTAATCTACTATGATATTTTCAAAGAACGGTTATGTCAACTGTAGTCTCTCGCAATCTGTGTGTGTGTGTGTGTGTGTGTGTGTGTGTGTGTAAGAACATATATACGTACTTACATACATACATAAATACATATATAAATTTCTTTTAATCATTCCTTCTTTTCTTCCTTCCTGCCTTCGTTCCTTCCTTAATTCTTCGCTTATTAATTATTTATGTTTCTAAGATCCTCTGTTGCTGTGTTTTGTGTTTTCTGTGAGATATGTTCAGACGCAAAAGCAGTAGCTAAGTACTTGCATGGTTACCAGAGTTACTGAATGTTCCCTTTGATTGCGGCACCGAAATAGAAGAAACGTGTGCATCAAGCATATAATAAAGTATAACAGAAGTAGGTGGCAGCAGGCGAGTACATAAATTAACGCCTAGTCTGCTCCAAGAATAAAGAATGAATTAAAGAGTAAATATTACACAGACTCGTCATGTGACCGGTTACTGGGTGTGTCTTTTGCACGTCACGTCTAAGAAAGAATAAAAATTAACACATTGAATAAAATTGTTTCTTTTTTATTTTTAAGATGATGGATGACCAGAAGGTGACTGAGATCGATGGAAACACGTTGCTTGAATAACAATTTGTTAAAAATACATAAAATAAATTTTACGTTGACGGTATTGATTCATCTATGGTTCTATGTAACACTACAAGACACGTAAAATCAAACCCGACATAGAATTTGAAGAAGGAAAGGCTGAGCATCATGCACAGTTGCTACATTTAAGGGATTTTATCCGCCTTGTATTCCCCTTCTTTCTTTCAGGGGTTAGGTAAGGTTAGGTTAGGTTACGTTACGTTACGTTACGTTAAGTTACGTTAGGTTGCTAGATCGTCAAGAGCGTATTTATGTTTGAAAACCGGTCTAATTTTACAGCTACTTCGTTGATTTAGCACGTTTGATTGACTAAGCGACCACTAGACAGTGCCACATGTCTACTTACAAAGTAATGGAAGTTACTTAACAGGAATAGGCTTGAATAATATTGCGTTAATGCATAGAAAAAATATATTATTTTATGTAATTTATGATAATCCGGACGAAGAAGGGGTGCTTTTGTTTTATTAAAACTGTTGCCATGTCATCCGTTTTTGCCGGGTTATATGTTCGAAGAAGGAAGAACCCTTTGCGAAGGAAAGATATTTGCGTTGGAGGCAGGCAGTCTTTAACATGAGACAGGGCGGAAGATATAGAAATATTTGTGTTGCGATCGTGTAACACTACATAAGATAAGCTGACAGCAGCATACCTGTACAGGAATTTAAGCGTAGGTTTGTGTAAAAATAAAGAAACAAGCGATGAAAACTGCCGTGGAATAGCGCGTAAATATTATGGCAGCCCGTCAAATCAGGTACTTCTTTATTGTTACATAGTGCATGTGATGTCACATGGCTAGTCATGTAATGTATGTGACGTCACGTGGCTAGTGTTTAAAACGCATTTAATGTCACGTGGCCACTGTGTGTAACACATGTGATGTCACATGGCTAGTGCTATATTATAAATTACATGTGATGTCATATGGCCAATGTTATATAATGCATATGATCACGTCGTCTTGCTAGTAACCTGAATGTAACAAAAGTAAGAACATTTCAGTGTTTCTTACGGTGGATCGGCTTTTGCTTCTGTTAGGAGGTTCGATTGTTGTATTGTTCACATTGCACCTGCGTGTGGAATTAAGTGAGAGAAAAGGAAGTTGTATGACGTCAGAAATTTTTTTTTTTCAGAACAACAGAGGGATTAAGAAATTATGAAGTTTCTGCTACATAATTTTGAAGATGAAGATACAATCAGATCTTCCCTCGACGTCCATATTGATACATATCGTGCAATATTTGCTTGGAGTATCTTTATGTTTTCTTAAAGGTGGGACGTTATTAAGAACCAGAAATTGTATTTCAGGCTCTTCAAATATGGCTGCAAATACATATCGTCATAATAACGTAACATTAGGCCTATAAGATTTCAGAACATTTGTGACATCAGTGGTCTGAAATGACAATTTTACTCTACTTTTACGTGCGTTGCGTTAACTTGATTTTTTGATAGTATTTCACTCTGGAATAGAACTTATACATTGTGACTGTGGTACTGTTCACGTCAAGCACATCGCATAACACTGTGAAGTGTTCCATGTCAGGTAACATGTTACCTTACCCTCTGTGTGGATTAACATCTGGATACATTCGGAAAATGTAAGTACTCCTAATTTAAGCCCCCCTTTTTCTAATATTCTCTTACCGGGGTGCTGATAAGTCCTTAGCCCGACCCTGGAAAGAAACAAGCTATAGCGACCAAGACGTACAAAACTATACCAAATTTTTATAGCGTACAAATAATAGTAATCCTGTTGTTTGTACGCCATAAGTGTTGTACGTCTTGGTCGCTGTAGCTTGTTTCCTTCCAGGGTCGGGCTAAGGACTTATCAGCACCCATGTATATTTCAATAAAATGTGACGTGATCTGTAGTTTTTAACAAAGAAAGTAAAGTAGTAGAAATTCAGTCTTTTGTCTGTTTATAAATTTTTCTTTTTCACAGTTTATAATGCATTAGTGGGTCACAAGCTTACGAATAATTAAAAATAATTCATAGAGCCTTCATATATATCTCTATTTCCCTAGCAATACTTAATCAGTTTGTACACTCCACGGGCGGAAGATAAGGGAACCAGCAGGTTGTTTAAATCTTGTAAAATCCGTGGGATGCCTCAGATGTGACTCAAGCAGAAGCTGTATGTCACTGTCTATATATGCACTAAATTACACAAAACAGCTGCACTTGTTCGTTTCTGAACGCTGGCAAAATAGTAGCAGAAAGCAAAAATAAATTATAAATGGTCTGTAGGCCTATGAAGAGGGAGAGTAAGGGATATAAGACATGACAGAAATACTAATCTGTGTGTCACTCACTGCCATATCAGTAATTTTAGACAAAATTGGTCTTAAACATAATGGAAAACATGAGGGTTAAAGGTTTTGATCGGAAATCTAATAGAAAAGGCAAGTTTGGAATATGTAGTCGTCTACTGGAGGATAACATTAAACGTTTTCATAAATAAAAAGTTGTGGGAATGTCCAGTGGTGGACTTCTGTGAATGTAATAATCCATTCTTCAGATTTACAAAAGGCATTTTTTGACTTGCATTTCAAAAAGAAATAGACTCCATCGAGCTGAAAAGAATTTTAATTGTATTCAGCATTACAAATAATTCCATAACAGCCCTCCTCGTATGTCGATGACGTGAATTTTCGGCCTACATGCACGCTTAAATAATTATGTCTAATTGATCTCGACAGTATGTCTTCACATTAACCAGTCTGAATACTTTAGAGATTTGCAGAAATCCTGAAAATATAAATAGATACCATCTTACGCATGAAGATCTCAAAACTTTTTTCCAAATTTGTTTTAGCAACAAAACAATTCCGCACTAAATTTTTTGCGTAACTGTAGAAATATCATGTAAGAAGTTAACCATCATACAAAATATTATGGATAATTATTAATAAATATTGAACAAAGATGTGGGTTAAAGTATTATTTAATTTTACACATCCCTAAGATTATATAAACCACGCTTAGTGCGTATACGTACGCACATTTATGTGTAATGAAAACAAAATATGCCTTTCCATAACAAGGACAATCATTTAACATTATCCATGGATCGTACAGTAGGATAAGTCTCCATATCCTCATATACAGTACATAACAACAGCTGCACTAGGCTTTTATAGAATGATACAAAAACATGTGGTAAACGTGCGGCAAGATTTGACCCATTTGGTCATCTTCAGGGAGGTATTCAACAAATAAATGCATTAACGGCTACTTATAGCAAACTTGTGTAATGACACGTTTAAATTACGGAACATTTAGAGTTGAAAATTTTAAAAAGTGGATATATTTGATATAACTAGCCATTAACCCTTAACCCGCTAACGTGGAGAATATGGTGAGCTCCTAATAATGCCAGCAAATGGCAGATGGGATTTAATTTGGATTTGAAAGGGTTCATGCTTTTTTTGTGGAATACCTTCATGAAAATAGCCCCAAAAAAGGCCGAAATATGTAGGTGGTTTACTGCATATTTACATATCTTTGTATCAAATCACAGCCCATTTTTTTTGGTGTATATATGTATATGATAAAAAAGAAACATATATTCAATATACTTTAATTTTATGCCTCCTAATGTTGCAACAATTTGTGTTGGAACGAATGAAACATGGTCATATAGAAATACAAAATAAATTATTTGAAGTTTATAATAAAAATATTAATATTGATAACTGAAGAAATATTTTTATTTTTCTGGTGAAACCCTTATTTAATTTATATACAAGTAACTGCGACTGTATGTGTTTAATCAGAGACGCTTCAGCGTCCGCGGCTAATTGCTTCTGAGAGAGCTTTGTACTGGTGTTTAGTTCCGACGTAGCATTGCGGTGGGAACTGCGGATAAATTATTTAGCTTAAAATTTTAATCAGAGAAGGCAGTGAAGTAATATTACTGCTTAATTATAATAACAAAGAAGAATAATTGTTGCTTCTGGAAACTGAACACAGTACGATTGGTTCTGAGTATTACCCCTCTTTACTGAGGCTTCCTAAACGTAGGTGGCTTATGCCATGGTACACTACCTGAAAATACGGAATCCTGCTGAACCCGTTCCAGAACGGTCAAAAGGCACTGATCTGGAGTAACTGCGCTGGGCTGCTGGAGGTTTTCTTCATTATTGCCAATATGCTTCATTTACCACTATTTCTGATTATTTTATAAATTTTAACAACACGTCTAGTAAAATCTGCCTATGCTAATCCTTGTGATATGATGAATTTTAATATTATTATCTTCTCGGAAATTAGGTCATGTAACTAACAGGCACGACATTTCGGAAGTAAATCTGATGTTTTTTGGACCGTGCATCATTGTGATAACTGAAGAATAAAAAACCAACTAGATGCTACTTATTATTTTATTGAAATTCTTATAGGCTCAACATGTTTCGGGCATTACTATGCCCATCATCAGGAGCTCGCGACTATCATGTTGATTACCACATTGGTCGTTTCTTTCTTGGTTTGCTGTAGATTGGAGGTTAGGTGCGGTTAGGCTGGAGTAGTGTCCGGGCTGCAGGCTAAAGCTTTAGCCTGCAGCCCGGACACTACTCCAGCCTACCCGCACCTTACCTCCAACATACAGCTAACCAAGAACGAAACGACCAATGTGGTAATCAACATCATAGTCGCGAGCTTCTGATGATGGGCATGGTAATGCCCGAAACATGTTGAGCCTATAAGAAGTTCAATAAAATAATAAGTTGCACCTAGTTGGTTTTTTATTCTTCAGTCATTTCGTAAATAATTGTTCCTTCTGTCTTGAAGGTATAAAAATTCACTCAACATTTTCTTTTAAAATAATGCATATCAGTGAGTAGGGCATTATATTATATTCCAGAAGGCAATAATATTAATATTCAATACTGTGAGAACTGCGAATCGAAGTTAAGAAGTGGAGAACAAGACCAAATTCAACTGTTTGCAAACGTAGCTAATACATCAAACCGAATTTACGAAAAAGTTAAGAAATATTAAAATCACACAATTAGGGTTTTATGAAATGTGACTCTGTCTGGTTTGGTCACCAATACTGGAAGAAACTCTTCTACACTGAAGATGAAGGCAGTACTCCCTTCCGAAACGTTTGTGTCTGTCTACCAAATTATAAGGCGTCACGTTCCACACTACTCTTTTCTTCATACGAAGCGGATTATTTTAGTAGCTATCTAGCTGCTTATTGTGCCGAATGACGGAATAAATGACTGTTTGAATGTCTCCCTGACTTGACACAATGCGGTGTACCAATCGCGACCTGCACGCCTGCGGACATGAATATACGTACGTAATTCAGCTGTAATCCCTTCACAATGGAAAGCACGCCACACTGCTTACAACACTGTATAATGTGTTGCCTATACCACTTGGGGATTATGCGGCAAATTTATTGTGGTGCGTTGATAGGAATGTAGGGGATTTGGGCATCGGAATAGATGAAGAGTGCAAGAGGCTGTTCTGTTTAGTCGAATTTATGAAAAGAATTGTGCCTCTCCCGTCTCTTGCGAGGTCTGAGTTCCTCACAGTGGCGTTACAGAAAATTAAATTCCTCTAAGATTAGACAGCGTGTTTTGGGGTATTTGTCACGTTTCGAGAGAAAATTACTCTTGGACTGTTTGACCTTGAATATGAAGACATTGAGGTTCTTCGAAACGTCGAAAACTACTCGTCCAAAAACACAGCAACTTGTCCAGCGGAATGGTATTTTCTGTTTCCTGCAAAGGACCTAGCAGAGAGCACCAAAAGATATTATGAGATTGTATCCAAACTTTTGCTTGTATGTTTGCTAGCCATTGCTGTTAAAGCGACATACAGGTAATGCGTTAAAGAGTTTGGTTGTGATCTGAATCCTTATTCCGTCATTTTCTGGTGATGGCATGATTCCTTTTCATTTTCCTAATCTAAGTATAACTTATTTAAACTTCCAGCTAATATATTTTGTAAACTTAAAAACATCACAGCCGGCTATCTCCGACGAACAATGGGTACTTTTTCTTGTTTCTTTTTCCGTAAGCGCGCAAAGATATAGTAGTGTATTATGTGAAATAGCTCACAAACACGTATTACAATTTACATACCTTTACATGGATCTGACATATAGAAAATCTGAATTTACATAAGGAACATGTTACAGATAATTAGGGGAAAGTAAACACAAATTTCACAAACACAGTGCTATGCCTATGTTTATTGGACCGTGCATCATCTTGATAGTTGAATAAAGAGAGACCAGCTTGATGTCACTTGCTTTATTATTTCATTATTTAATACTCAACGTGTTTCGGATGTTAATACATCCATCCTCAGGAGCTTGCGACTTATTTGTTGAGTTATTTCTTGGGTTGAATTGCTCTGCCTGCATACGGATAGCACACCACACCAGCCAAACCGCAACGTAACACCAACACACATCGAACCAGAGCAATACAACCCATGAAATAACTCAACAAATATGTTGCAAGCTCGTGAGGATGGATGTATTAACATCCGAAACATGTTGAGCATTAAATAATGAAATAATAAAGCAAGTGACATCAAGTTGCTATACCTACCTTTCCTCATTCATTCTGGCTGTCGATGTTTCACTGCCATGAGAAACTAACTGCCACAGCAAGCAGTTTATTGACATTTATCTCTGTGTGTCTGGAAGCTAATGATTGTTTTAAAGTCTGATTAATTTTTAGGAGATTCTCTTAATCTTTAAGAGATTTAATTTCACGTTTTCTCACCTCATATAATATAGTTACTACATTAAAAAATGATCGCCTTTCTTAAAGCTTAATATTTGTCTAAATTTTGTGTAAAATACCTTTTCTATCTCACAGGAAACACACCGAATTTCCCTTACGAACACAAATCTGCCAAAATTGCTGTCCGATATGAGAAATGTGTGGAACATACAGATGTATACTGTTGAACAAATAAATACCTGTAATACGAAATAGTTAAATAATTGTAGACTATTAATCGTTGCGTTTGAAGGAGTTAAAAGTGTCCTTCATTACAAAGAATGTTGTTTCTTTCAATTAGTTTCAGTTTCAGAACACAATAAAACTGATGTCATTCTGTTGTCCTTTCTTTTGCAGGTAAGTCTGATAACGCAGCTTAATTTATGTGCTCCCATTCAAAAGGCGTGGAACTGAAGCCTGGCAGGTAAGTTGGAATCGTCGTTTCACAAAATATTCTGCAGCCTTGTTGATATGTAACCTCATGGTGCCCAGGGAAGCAATGGTAAAATCGTCCACCTTTAATGAGCCGTTGTTTCCTCCATCCTCAGTCCTTTCAGGCACGGTGGTTACTATACGTAACTTTGGTTTATCATTATGGGTCTGAATTTTGCCCACACACATTGTATGTGAAAGATTATCAGAATAATCAATGAATAGTGAAAGATATGTTTTGAACACTTGGGTTTTTTTGTGAGGAGAACTTATGTTTTAAAGAAGCATTTTATGTATGAAGTTCTTGCTTAAGAGGATGTAGTGCTTTGAGTGCTGGATTTTATGCACAGGAGGTATGTTTCACGATAGAATAAAAATTTCTGTTATTTTTTTTATACGTCTGCTTGTATAATTTTCGAGTACGCTGCTTGGTGACGGGACGTCCAATGTTTTGCTGCTTCGTTCAGTATACATAAGGAATGAAGACACGATAGAAATTTTGAAGACTATGACCTTCTGGAATGTGTTATTGCACCGTTGGTATGACTGTTTCTCAGAAAATTGCTTCCTTAACCTACAAGTTATAAGATTTTTCCACCGCTCCGTCTTAATGCCTGATGCTATTGGAAGCAGTTTCTTGCGAAACTTCACTTCTACCAGACTACACGGTGTCACATTGCAAATAATTATTCGCTAAAATGTTATCATTCCACGCAATAAATTTTCACCTCCGACACATAGGCGTGCATGAATTAATATTATTGGAAGCCGAATCCGACACTGACACATTCTTCCATTGTGGGTATTGTGGGAAGACTTACGAATGTTAGGGACTTATTACTTTCCGGTAACAATACAAGTTTCTCGCCATCTTGGGTATTTCCCCCGACATCCCCCAGCTCTCTGAGTGTTACCAGTCAGATCCTCCATGTCTATTGACACGACGAAGACAAGCAGAAGCAAGCTAGTTTCACGTCTTACCTATAAAAGACGACCTCACATTTTCTTCATCTTCTACACTATAAGCCTTATGTACAGGCTACACTCCCTTCAGTCTATTGCTTTCTGCGGATAGAATGAAAGAAGAGACAGGGCCATGAAGAAAGGGAATAAAAACTTAATTTTTGTAGCTCGCCTCATCTTAAAGGTGGTGATGATGATGGCAGTTTCTATTGCACGTCTTCAGACTAATCCCTGACTCAGTATCTCGTCACGGGCACAGAAGACCCACACTTCTGTTTATATGCGTTAGCTTGGAGCCGTATATCCTTCCAACCTATTGTTCGCGGGTCATGTGCTGATCGCGACCATTTTAAACCCTTGAAAAACCGTGGCTCTTGCACCACCCAGTTCGAAGACTAAATTATACCCATAAATTTACTGAATGTGTTTAATGTAATTCTTAATAAAAACAGAATTTGTCTACAAAAATCCAACTGTTATTTCGAAGCGAATTTCTAAGTATACTGTGTATATGACACATATCTGAGTCTGCAGAGTGCCAATGCATACGGCGTAAACACAGAGTGAATCCGATTGGAGTACAGGTATTACAAACTGTTACCCGCAACCCACTTCAATATAGGAAAGCAAAATAATTCGAATTGTAGGGATTTCTTCTTTTATATTTCGATGTTTAAAAATATGAAGTCATTCCATTGTCTCGAAATCCAATTTTTCGTTGACGCAGGAACATAACACTTATAGCACAATAAGGGAATCCTAAGAAAAATGTTGTCGGTTGTCATGCGCTGTGTTTCCTTGCTTATATTTTCCACTCATCTGCCGCACGTTGGTGGGTCCCGTTAGTAACTGATGGCAAGAAATGAAAATTGTTCACAACCGTCGACAGCCCCGAGTTTGTTTCGTTGGCACTGGAAGAACGGACGCATCGACGCATCATATAAGCAAAGGGTCAAATTATCTTATGTTTGATTTGATGGTTCCCGCGGACATGAATATGGAGACTCTTTTCTTCCGGGTTCAGATTATACGTAGTCCGGTAGAATTCAGCGACGTTCCAGACGAAACAGTTTTCTCTATTTTCAGTGTATATTAACAAACCACCCCGCCATTCTTATAATTATTTTATCTTATTCTCTTCAATTCTTTTTTTCTGTTTTATGTTTTTATGCCTTGCATTCTTATTCTGTTTTCAGCCTTGCACTGCCGGCCCATTAGAGGCCCACAAGGTCTCCTCATTGTCCTCGGGGCAGGGTTTTTCCCAATTCATTCTTTTTTGACCGTACTACGTAAACTGTCCCAGCCTCATTTACCCGTCTCTGCGCACCCAGTTTTTACAACTACCCTGATGATATAGTAAACAGTTTCTTCTAAAAGGTGGATAAACTTCTACCAGACTGTACGACGTCGCATCCCTGAAGAAGTGAGTCTTAAACTCTGCCTCAAGTTACGTAAAAGAACACGATGCTTTGTGCCGTTTATATTGTGCCGTAATGAAGAACGTCGTTCTTGAGGATTAGGCACCTCAGCAAATACATCCGTTGTGAGTAAGCACTTCTGTCCCCAGCCCCTCACCCCTTGGTGTGTTATTATCTGAGCCGTGGGCGAGATGAAAGTCTCAAGCCTCAATGTCCACACGGATTAGTGTTGTAACATCGCCATATCATGTTCAGCAGAAGGGCTTTCCTAGACGTAAGAGCAATGGCCCAGCTTGCTTGGATGACTGAGTACGCCCCTCTCTACATTAGAGTAGGGTACTCCCTCAACCCACTCAACACCCTGTGTAATAATAACGGAAGCAATATCCTATCCTCCAATGTAAACATTTCTCTTATAACGTTATGAAATCCTCTGCGGTATTGAAAGGTGTCAAGAAGGAGGCTTGATTGTGTAGAGAGTGGTAATATTCTGCAGACAAATGATGTTTGCTCTGCTCAAGTCTTCTGTTTGTGAGCTGTGGTTTTCAAAGGAGCTATTTTCAGCACTTTTTTTTATTGCTAGTAATTTTCGTGGCCCTAATTTCATTCTTGATGACTGTTAGTTGATATTAATCACGACTTCGCCTTACGGCGGTCATATTTTCCTCAGAGCATGATGGCAAAATTCGGTTGTTTTCCGTTGTCTTGTGCTGGATCTATTCTTTGTTCATGTGGCTGGATGGGAGTGCCGTTATGTTTACTGGTCGACGGTCCTTCACAAAAAGTTCGCTCTGCGAGGGTCATTTTCCTTTCCTGACTGCCGACTCCTCTGTACCAGAACAGCAGAATATTTTGACGATTTGCAGGCCGTGCATCTCAGTATATTTATCTCAGTATTTAACCAAATTGATGCACAAAATTTGTTTTACAATAAGTTTTTATTTCATGTCTCTACGTGTTTCGAGCACATGTGCTCATCATCAGGAGGTCAAAATTGCATTACGCAGCCTCTGGTATCATCACACCTATAGGTTACTGGTTACAGCTTCAGCTATTTATTTAGATTTTGGGTACTGAGTTTAGTTTGGTCAGAAATTAATTAAGTTCACTGTCAGTTAAGTGGTAACTTAGTCTGTTAGCTACTAAACTAAATCCTTTCTGCTGGTGAGTAACAATTTGCGAGGTCACACAGTTTATTTCCCTTCGTCTCTTTACAAATCGTGGCGCGGTCTTTCCTAGTCTTTACACAGAATGTCGAATGACGCTGAGTCATGTGACAGGAGGGTTAGTTTAGAAGCTGATAGCTGTAACTTGCTGTTTACACTCCCCAGTCCACCTGTCATTCAGAAAATATTTCTCCACAGTAGCTACTGTAGGCCATTTACGCAGAGGTAAAGCAGCCGAAGCGTGAAGCTGATCACTCACGTGCAACTACTTCAAGGATTAAAAATGCGTGATGCGATAACTCGTCTTCCTCACGGATGTTCACAATATGTGTGCTTATCATTTGAATCTTCAAGGCAGCAATCTCAATATACTTACAACATGCCTGAACCTTAAAATGATCTCTAAATTGCCTACCCAGTGTATTTTGTATGTTTCGTTTGACTCTAACAATAAACAATTATAATTCCCTAGACAACGGCCAAAAGTTAGTCTTTAAACACGCAATGGAGAAACTCTGTGCCCTGTGAAACAGGAATTAAATTCTTCTTCATTTGTTACATAAAATCTTGCTTCCAAAATTTAAGTCAAATGTTTAATGTAGTTCCTTCCATGTACAAATTTTTGGCTGTCCTTAGAATGTTTAATTTTTTCACGGGAAAACTATTATTAATATTTAAGGACTTGACACATTTGTTTTCTTTGTTTTATAAATATATTGTTGTTGTTGTTGTTGTTGTTGTTGTTGTTGTTGTTGTTGTTACCTTCCTTCTTGGGCCGCTTCTATACAGCAAGTTTACTTGCAGATAAGAAATTTGCAAACACGATTCGGTTAATTCTGGGCAGAAGGACTGAAGTATCAGTGTGGACGGCGGCATCCTGCATCGTATTCAGTAGATTATTTCCTCCAATCGTGATTCTGAAATTAAGTCGCAACCGCAACCCTCCATAGCCTATCCAGTTCATTATTTATTAGTAATCTGAATATTTAAACTTGCCTATTATCAGCTACAACAATTAGCATTAAATGAAGCTTGAATTAATATAATAAAATTTGCCTCAGTTAAAAAGGCATATTTTAATACCACAAGCCTAATTAGTCTTTAGAAATCACTCTAACACTTATTGAGACGTGTTATTGGAAATGCGGGTGTGACTAATAAAATCTTTTCCATCCGCAGTGACTGACTGCTGGCTATGTGTTGTGTTGTTTCACTGAAACCCACCGGATTCTCCTGCTGTACATTATGTCCTGAAATCAAAGAGGAAACCTGATAAAGTAACGTAGAGTGTAAGCGAAAAGAAAGCCTTATTAAGGTGTACCGAAGGGCTGGGCGGGATGTGAAGCCAGAAATTTACACACAGTGGCGTGAGGGTGACCTTCCCAACGGCATAGAACTACTCACAATGATGTCAAATTCCTCTCCGCTAGCTCATTTTTCTTTATACCAAATCCCACGTGATTTGCACTGTTTCCCTTTACTGCCCAATCCTTGTTCTTCGGTTGGTATCCAGTTCCTCCGATAAATTTTCCCCCGTTTTAAGAAAATCAAAGGTTAAGTATCACTTTGATATGAGCTTATTAGACTCTGCCTTGAGCCGGTTGAATCAAGTCCTCTTTTTAGCCATATATCATTATTAACATGTATGTTACTATGGCTCTCCATCTGAACCCAAATGATTTGCTCCAGTCGTGGCTAGCGGCTTGTTATCTGCGTTTCTCAACTCTACTGTGGATGCATTTTACATTCCCACAAATCTCATCTTCCTGACTTGATTAGCCTAATAACACATGACTAACAACACAAATTCTGAAGCTTTTATTACTAAATCTTTCTCAGACCTCTTTTCACACGGGTTTTCCCCAGCACACTGTTCTCAGACCCCATCATTTTGCGTTCGTTTGTGGCGATAATTTATATCACTTCTGTCTTATGGAAATAGTTTGCATTTTAAAATAAATCCCTGGCTTCTGATCCAACTCAATCAATATATTGAATAAAGTACGAGGTGGGCGACCTGAATTCGAGACTTGTCACAGGCAGCTATCCTCTCATTTCCCCCACGTCTAGACTTGGCTGGTTTTCCCCAGCTATCTATTCACATGACAGTGATAATCCTTTCCCCGTCAGTAAAGCGACCGAGACTTGATACACCTTACCTGCACCAAGTGGTAGCTGTAAGAATGTGTGGAGGTATGCCTTCGTGAACTCTGTGGTGCTTCATTGAGAACAAGGACAAATTTATGTTTTCATTTTTGAGAATAGCAACATATGTTATAGTATAATCCTAACTTTTTCGGAATTGAACATATTTGACTGCGAGAGCTTCGTTTCACTCCAAGGAACATGCTGGATATAGGCAACAATTGCATGGCCATTCTCCAGTCAGTTCCACCCCTATAACTTAAGGTGTCTTGGTACAGTGCGAGAGTTAGTTGTCGTATATTTTATCCCTCTGTTTATGATTTATTTATCTACGTGCCCAGTAGCTCATAGGTTCATATTTATTGACGAAGTGTATAATGTTATGTACATAATAGCATTGTAAAATATGTTTAAGAAAACATTGGTGGCCTTATTTAATTAATAAACCAACAAATGCACATCCATAGCCAGGCTCCTTCTGAACATCATACGATTCACAGAGTACACAAGACATGCTGCCACAGCACCAAATCAACGCAACGATGTAAATCACTGAGCGTTTTTAAACTGTAACTTTGGCAAGGAACAATGTATGCTCCCTGAGGATGATCGTGTGATCGAAACATGTAGGAGTCTCTTAAGTGTTTTAATGTGAATTTTAGAGCATTAAATGAAGATATGTGCATTTGTTGGTGTATTAACTAAATAAACTACAGAATGCACGGTGCAACGATAAAGATAATTCGTTGCCTTATTTAAGGTACTATCCCGACATTTTTCGGAGACACTAAAAAAAAGACGCTACGCCTCGGACAGGATAGCTACGTTTTGAACCGGGATTTAAACCCGGCATCTCTCGTGCAAAGGAGCACAGCGACAGTCGGTCATACTGTTGAGCGATGCAGGGCGATTTTTCATCTCTAGAGAACAGAGATTTCAGTGTTGCCTTCTGTCACTTTCTTTACCTCATGTATTTTCATCTCCATCTCTATTATTTCAGATGGAATCGCATTATTTTTTTACTTTGTGACGACTCTTCTGTTCTTTTGAACTTAAGTATTTCGGACATTAAAATTCATACATTCATAATGTTACATTGCGTGTTCTTTTTTTGAAGTCTTCTCATAATAAAAGCAAACTGAAACAACTTTATTCTGAAAAGTATATTCCTACGTTTTAAGATGAATTTGTATTCTTATTCTTTGTTTCTTTACAATTGATAATAATAATCCGAAACTCGTATAATACAAATTGGGAGGGATAAACAAATGTCGGCTGAGATCCCACTCGGACAAAAAGTCTACTCTCTAGATTCTCCCGTTAAAGCCACAGCTTTTGAAAGTAAGTTCAAAAAATTAATGTGACACCCAGTTGTCAAAATTTACCGTGACTTTGATGCATTCATGGTACATGGGCAGCAAACATCATGCATCCACACACACACACACACACACACACACACACACAACCACCACCACCACCACCAACGTTGAAACATTTGTGTCATTGTTGGATGAAGGCTTATTATATGGCTACTAAAAATCGGTTTGAATTACTTGAAGCCAGGAGCTGACAGCTTGATTCACGTCGGGGTCTGCAGAATATCGCTTTTCAGACAGGTACTTCATAAGGAACGGGACTTCTTATTGGTTACGGGGCTGTGGGTGTGAGATTATGGGCAATCCACCAGAGAGTTTCGACCCCGCTCCCAGTGATTTCCATCTGTGCGAACCTCTTAACAAATAAGAGAATGGTACGCGATTTGTAACAGACGTAGACGTGAAGTAAACTGTTACCTTCTACCTACTGACCTTTCACACAGATTTCTTTTAAGCTGGAATACAAGCTTTGTTGCCAAGCTGGGGCAATTGGCGGACTGTTAATGTCGATACCGTGTAAGTCTGATATGTGCCATCTGCTACCAGTCTTCCATGTGCGGTATATCGAATACAGAATAAAGTTCTTATCTTTATAATTTCTTTGTAGTTGCTCCACACCAGACTGCTTATCGTCATATAACATAATACAAATGGCCAAATTTCTTAGTCCGGGAGCATGAACTCCACACGTGTGGTGTTTACAGAAGACATTAATAGAGGTCTACAGACAAGATTAAAAATTAATGGTGTCACTGTGACTACAAGTTTATTACTATGTTTAATTCATTCATATGAGCTTTATCTATCAAAACAAAGTCAACTTGTGTAGCAGTGCAAATTGTATCTCTACAGCATCTTCATTAGCAGTCCAGTCTTTCTTGTAAATGGCGCGTATGAAGGCCAGTGAACAATTGTCTCTCTGAGCCTAGTTTGGGGCTAGCTTCACGACCATCTCCCTTGTCAAGCCATAAAACAGATGTCCTGAAACTGGTGTAAGGGCGAAAAATTTAGACGATGTTTTTGTTTACAGGGGGTCAGAGCGGCGATAAGGTCACAACCCTCAATTGGGTTTGGTTGAATTCCTCCGAGCGACAAGTACTGTCGCAAAAGTAACAACAACAAACTTGAGGACCGCGCCCTACCCAATGTACCAATATATTGCATACAGACCGGTAGTATTCTTTTCGCTCGAAGTCCTAAATTGATTTTAAATCTTCCAAATATAATTTTTATCAATTTTACATTCATTGTTCCGTGCATCATTGTAATTCTTTAAAATAACCAACACGATGTCACTTGTAGACTATCCTTTATTTTCATGGGTAGTCGTCATTCACTCTCTACATGTTTCGAGC
>Ga0123354_10006928_pt1 | contig 16938 bp, 11 predicted proteins | sample TergutLab28metaG_2_FD_97872 | JGI IMG/M metagenome (GOLD analysis project Ga0123354, IMG submission 97872) | Labiotermes labralis P4 segment gut microbial communities from Petit-Saut dam, French Guiana - Lab288 P4 | ecosystem: Host-associated > Arthropoda: Insects > Digestive system > Gut ...
TACGATTGTACCAGTAATAATTGGAGCCACTGGAATAGTAACGAGAAGCTTAAAGAAAAATTTGGAAACTATACCAGGAAAACACTCAATAGATTCACTACAAAAGACAGCTATACTTGGAACTTCACACATAATATGGAAAGTACTGCAATGTGAAGCTTGAAGCCTGAGTGGTGGGTATCACCGCTGGTTCAAGAGAAGTACCAGGAAGAAATGCCTGTGACAGGAGACATACATATCTTATAATAATAATAATAATAAGCAAATTGGGATGCATGCATTGGCAACTTTTAAAGACATGACTATCAACATGCATGCATTTTGATGGTGGGCATTTCAAACATGTGTTATAATAACCTTCAGTCTTCAGTGTTGTAAACATGAAGATTATGGTAATACAGGTTAGTTGAAGAGGAAATTTGTTGTCAATGCTACATGAAGCTAGTGCTGAACTTCATAATGGTGTCAAATCTAACTGTGTTTTGCTCCCAATGACATACAAAACACTCTCCTGAAGTCTGGCTGTTACATCACAGAATACCTTGTACATGCGTGTATGAAAACAGACTGCTGGCTAGAATTCATTCATCCAGAAGGTCCCGTGGTTGGCTAACTCAGTTGAGGTTCTTGTGGTTTCTCTCTGTTGTGCTAATGCTGAGTGGGTACCCATATTGCAAGTTGCACCTATATGTTTTAGAGCCAAGTGAGGTTGTCAGTACTGAAGAACTAATTCCTGGATACTTCTTGTGGAATAGTGGCTGGCTGGAACTATTTCAGTCACCACTGATGGCCTGGTCACTGTACAGTTCTTGGCTGTGTCATCACAAGCAGTGTCTTTAAAAAAGATTTTAGTCATTACAGGAGATTTTATGATTTATATTAGGTGATTTTGTTATACAAATCAGTCTTATTGTTGGACTGATTGACTATATATTTGAATATTCTGTTCTTCATTTGTGTTACATTTGACCATATGAAGCCTAGAAATACCTTTCAGACAGTACTGGAAATTTTAAAAAATACACATAATTTGTTGTTTTGGACAGGCCTACTGGACAGAGGAACCCAGTTCCATTCTGCCATTCAAAACCATCTTTCAGGTGCACCAGCGTCTGACTTAAAGTTGGATCAAATTCACGGTTGCTGGCAGAGCTTGGCAGATGTTATCACAGATGTAACAGATGTCCAAGTTCTGGAGAGTCATGTTGTTCACTCAAGCCTACTATACAGAGGTGTCATTGATTGTGTGGCACATTATAAGTAAGTCTTTGATCCTGTACGATTGTGTAAACAGTGAACTTGTATCATCCAGGCAGTATTATCAATTCAAATGCATGTTTTCTGATCTGTACTTAAGACTTATTCTACATTGTGTAGTCATTTTGGTTCCATGGTGTGTACACATTTAAGAGAATAGAATACATTAGTGCAGGTGCTACAGTGACCCTTGCTCCTCAACCATTTCTTATCTTTTGTGCAAACCTTTGCTGAAGCATCCAGCTGCCCTGCACTTTGATCGAAGTGCAGTACCTTGCTAATGTACATGTAGGCAGTCACCTGGTTTTCAAGTAGTGTTGACCCAGGTTCCTGTATCTTTTACACCAGTGCTTCACAGTCATAAAGAATATGTGAGCATATTTCTAGTACCTGTTTGCATCTATCAGGCCCAGGACTGTCTACCAGCCTCAGTTAAAATGGATGTCTTTGTAAATGACTTTGCTCTATTAGAAGCCCCGTCATTATTCTTAACTGGTTTCTGCTCAAGTTGAGTAATTCCCCAGCTTTCTTAGGAGAGGGTCCTTTGAGAAAACCATTAACCTGCATTTGTCTACAAATGGCCTGCCAGTACACATTGTGTTTTCTACTTTTCCAGCCCCTGCTCACTTCCCTGGCAACCTTTTCTGATATACCCTGGGCGGGCTTGTCTGGTTGATAGATCATTCATTTATATCAATTCCTGTGTATCCAGGAACCCATGCCAGTTGAATCCTGTTGTGTTCACCAGCAATTGTTGGCAATCCTAGGGTAATATGGAGCTTCTCCTGAAATTGTCAAGGACCTTGTTGGATACTCAACTGTCAGAAAGAATATTAGTGTTCTTACTCGTGTAGCCCTTCTTTGTATTCTCCATTATACACACCTTAAGGCATAATTTCAGCCTGGAATAGTGTTGTTTGGAGCCCAAAAACTGAAGCTATGTCCCCTTCTCAAGCCCCATTTATACACCTCAGCACCAGTGCTTTTATTGGTCTTGTACCTGTCCAGACACCAGACCAGCCAGCTTATATTGTCTGGGTTGAACCCGTTCTGCCACACACATTTGTCAGAGAACTTGATCATGAATGGCTTGTGGTTTCTATTATCTCGGTATCATTCTGGCAGTCCTGATCTGTAGGATGGGTTCATGCTTCATGTCCTGAGATTTTTAACATTACCAAAATTTGTGGATTCAGTTTTCCACTTCTGGCTGAACATTATTCTATAGATCCTTGCCTGGTCCACTGCCTCATTCATCACATGAAGAGGAGGGAGTCTGAGGAGGACATCCATTGCAGCTGCTGGAGGATCTTCATCATTCATGTGATAGCGTTAGAGGCTAATATCTGCAATTTAACTGACTTCTGTCCTGCTGATCTTGTATGTAAACCTAGGCCCCCAAACTGTGGAGCCATAGGTCATCATGTGTCTGATGAATATGTTGTATCTGTGTTATTCCTTCTCCAGAATATCAATGTATTTGACATCAGTAGTCAGCTGCACTGCTTATCCAAAAAGGTTTGGATAATTTAGGCCCCTTAAGTCCCTCATCATAGTTGAAAATTTGTGGGTACATAGACAGCCCAGTTCTATCACACCTGCTATGCTGTACCCAGAGCTTCATGAATAAGCCCTGGTTGGGAATTTTTCTCTTATTGGGCTAGCTATATCTTCCACATCCAGACTCCACAAAGGAGGCCATAAAATGCTCCCCCTCTGACAGCCCTTGGCCAGAAATCCCTGCAGAATTTCTCCTGGCAGTATGGCTGTAACTTTACCTGCTTCCTGGCATGCAGCCAACCCACTGACAAATTGTGTGCCCAAGCCCATGCTCTTCATCAGATTTTATTATAATATCAAATGAGATTCTGTCAAAGGCCTCCTCAATACCTAGGAAAGTGCCAAGTGCTTTGTTCCACTGCATCCTCTATGTGTGCGCTGCTGTTTCAGTGGACATACATGGTTGGTAGGCAAACTGGTTACGATGTAAAGGATAGGACTTTAATACCTCGTTCCTGATATGCCTGTTCACCATTTTTTTTAACATCTTCAGCATGTCATCTTCAGGGTGTTCAATCTTACTGAGTTTTGTCTCAACATATCTGAATGGTTGTTTCATATAAGTGACACTGGTATGATTAAAAGTACTTACTGTCTATCTGTTACATGAACCTAATTTGAAACTCACAGATGCACTTTTTTTTAAAACACCACAGAGTTCTTCATTCATGTGTGTGTGTGTGCGTTTGTGTCTAGTAAGATGTTGTAATTTAAAACATGTAATATCACTTAATTACACTGGTGTTGTTGTGATAACCAGACATATTTGGGGTGTAGTATGCAATGGCATCTGCTTAACTTGCATCTTGTGTTATATATTTGCTGAGAATATGTACAATCCCAAATTGGGTGAATTCTAATTTTCACTCTGACACACTGCAGTATCCATTGATGCCATCTTCAAGGAGTTCAGTTTTACTGTATCTTCTTCTCAACACATATGAATGGTTATTTTATATAAGCGACACCAGAATGAATAAAAGCAGTTATTGTCCATTTGTTATATGAATGTAATTTCAAAATTACAGATGCACTTTTTTGAAGCACCATGAAGAACTTGGTGGTGCTTATAACAGGTGTATCTGTGAGTTACTCATAGGTGTAACTTGGGGGAAGATGAGGAAATGCCCTTCCATTATTTTTTCTACGTAAGAATAACTTTTTGCTACCAAGTTGAAGAGCGGCCAAAAATGTGTTTTCTAAACGATTATTTGGGTGGTTTAAAGACAGAAAAAATGAAAACCGACATTCAAACAAATATTCCCCCTCTTTCTAACTTGGCTTCTTCATAAATGAAGGTGCCTAATAGGCATGGTTGACTCCCATTCCCCCCAGTGTTGCTAGCCAAGTTACGTCTATGAAGTGACTAAGTTAGTTCTTGTATACTTCATGACACTGTCTCAACTGTAAGAAAGCAAGTATTATTTTCTGAAAACTGCTATGACTTGAACTGTGAAGGTCTAAGATTTTGGGTTCTCACAGCAGTGAACATAAAGATTCAAGTCTTCTCGGATGTTAGGCCATGTTGACTGGGAAACTGTTACCATCATTTTGGAGAGTCAGATCTTAAGGGTGAAGTAGTCCAAGAGAGTTATTCTTTTTCTTCTGCATACAGGTCACTAGCTGCTATATATTTTATAATTGTGTGCAGTACTTTTTTCTCTAAGGATTTTTCTTTTACAGAGGAAAGCCAGTACTAATTGAGTGGAAGAAATCTGATAAACAGAAACCTGATATTGAAAAAACATATGATGCTCCACTTCAACTAAGTGCTTATTTTGGAGCAATGAACTATGATGTTAAATACAACTTTCAGGTAACATGCATACAAACAGGTATACCTTTCTTTAACTAGTTACACAATAATCGTATTCATTGACCAGACTGTGAATAGTCACTGAATCCATCCATATGCCTAGTAAGAAGGATGAAAATTGTTCAGGTTCTTTGATAGAATAGTTTGTACTGTTTGATTATTTTTAACCAGAATAGGGTATTCATGGATTATTATGGTCAGTTGCTTGATCTAACAGTATTGGTTCCTTAGAAGCAGAGAATTAATACAACCTCTGCAACAGGGTTCAACAAATCTCACGTGCCAGCTGACCATGGTGCTATAAAATTATCATTGTTGCACCTGATATTTTAGATTTTCCTTCAGTTTTATTATTATGTATGAGAAATTTTGAAATTCAGTAATGCATTAATTTATTCACAACTCCAGCCAGTTAGAAAGTTGAGCATTAATGAATGCAAATTTAAAGCCACTGTCGGTAAAATTTACCCAGCCATAACATAATGAGTGGTACAAATTTAAGGTTCTTGACAAAGAAAGTTGGCAACACAGCTCCCCATCATATCTTGTGGTGTAGCATTTTATGGCTCCCACCACAACTGGTATGAGTGAACACTGGTGCCCCCTTGACCTGAGGGTATGTGCCTTCACCACCTTCTTCACTGTCCTGATGTATGCTTGATACATATTATTCCCTATAGGCTGCCTCTAAGTCTTGTCTTGGCATAACATACATGCACACTTCGACCTTGAACTCATCCAGGTGAAACATTTATGCATACCAATCACTGCTGTTCTTCAGAAATCCTTTCTGTCTCTACAAATTGTATAGCTATATATAACAACAGTTTATTTATTAAAGTTTCAGCTGGCTATGCCTTCGTAATTGTAAAGTGTGTATATGGCCAAAGTTTGTACCATTTGGAGTGATCTCTTCAACCAGCATCATCCCCAACAGTTTCATCTGTGAAGGTTGTATGCTTCAATTCTGTGGCCTATGGCATGACATGTAGCAGACAGTTACTGTAACATTTCAAGTTTTGGCATTTTTTCCCACTTTATACAATTGTAACTCTTAACTTTAGTGCTACAGAAATAGCTGTGTTTTTGTCATTATTGTATCTGCATCATTATAAGGACTGTAATGATACAATCCTAGCCCTTATTGCTGTTTGTATATGACTTCAGTGTAATGTTTACTTCAGTAAGCAGTTTTATCTCTCATTTTATAGTTTTGACATGTGCACATTCACTTTACTCACAATGGGTTTTATACTTGTTTTGGTTGTTAATGAGCTATAAAAAGACCATGTGTGGACATATATGCCAGTGCACCTGTAAAGCCCCTGCCTCTTCCCCACCACACACACACACACACATATGCACATGGGACATCTCTTAAACGTACTCATACTCCAGGCATTCATCAGGTTTTGTTTAACTCCTGCTGGTGCATCTATTGCTGACATTGATTGAAAATTCACAGTTAAGTATGACAAATCTCATTCCCAGTGTAGCTGATACAGTGACTTTGCTACAGGTTGAATGACCAGGAATTATAAATTGATTCTCAGCAGCGTTAAGAGATTTTTCTTTTCCCTAAAGTGTCCAAACCAGCTGTGAGGCCTATCCAACCACTCATTCAATGAATAACTTTCATTATTTGATGTCCTTTTTAGTTTTTGTGCCACAGAAATATCTTTACTGCTGGTGGAGATTGGTGTGGTAAGCCCTGTACAGTACTGGCAGTAAACGTTAGTAAAGTGGTCAAAAAATTTAGCACTTATTTGTGGATGTCATGCAACAGGCCATTTGGATGAAATGTACAGTGAGATTTGAGGTTCTCACATTGGTGTTGCTGATGATTCAAGGCTTCTGGGATGATGTGCTGTGTCAATGGGTAAACAGGTCCCAACATTTTGACTTCAGGATCAAGCAGTACCAGAAGAGTAGCTGTCTGGGGGAGATCTGGCTGTATTGGTGTAGGTCTGCACTTAAACCTTAATCTTACTCTAAACTTCCAGCCTGCTTCACACATCCCTGCTGGTACATCAGTTCTCCACTCAGTGCAATCGGCTTGCCACCCAGATTTTCTTTTTACCAACCCCATTGTCCAGACTGGTATAATATACCCACCTGTCCCCATATGGCTAGTATTCTTGGACATCTTCATCCTAAAGATGATGGCAGTACAATCCTTCAAAATATTGGTTATTGTTTACCCAAAAACACAGTGCAACATCCCAAAAGACTTCAATCTTCCGTGTTGTTCTGAGTACTCAGAATGAAGATGACATTCACAGAGTTATTTTCCTGCAAAGATATATATTCACACTAAATGTAAAACATTTTTATGAAAAGTATTTATAATTAAAAAGCAATCCTTGTATAGGCCTGTGGGTTGCAGGAGGTTGAGGCTCCCAGATATTGAGAGAGTTGGCACATGAAGGTGGTAAGGTTTTCAGCCCTAGCCACCTTTACCCCTCAGGAAATATTCCTGGTACTGATTGTTAGATCCCGAATCAACCCCAGAGCCATAGTGTGACTGGAAGGATTATGTCAATGAAAAATTCCAGTGATGGCATCGGGAATTGGAATCTGCTACCTCTCAGCTTGTAGTGCAGTGCCTCAACCAACTGGACTTGTCATTAGTCTCTGTTTAAATATTTTTAGCAATCTTATTTGAAAATATTTTATTTTTGATTCCACATATGCACATCTGTAACAAAACCTGCTATTATTGTATTCCTTCATTGGAGACCTCCCTGAGGAGGCCATGTTGAGGCTGAAACATGTATGAAGCACATTTTAAAGTAACAAATGATTGTTTGTTGTTGATTGTGCAATTGTTGGATTAAATACTGTATAATTATATGGGGCATTTCAGCAAGAGTAATCTAATGGCAAATAACCAGTCAATTAACATAATTTGACTTGGATGAAACAGCTGTATTTCCATTTACTTGATATGACTAAGCTTGATTTTGGGGTGGAGCACAGTAGTCCTATTGAGATTTTGAATTCTCCTGTTGAAAAATCAAAGAGAAGAAGGAGAAAATGTAGCGTGCCTTAATTATGTGAAATGATGAACAAACCTTGCAGTTATGAAATGAGCTTTGGAGCATTTGCCTTGAGAATGCATGCAAAGAATTAATAATCATGTGAACTGTCAAATGGCATTGTGTGCATTCCTGTTTTCTAGAATACTGCACAGAATGTGAAAAATTGCAGAGCAGAATGAATGAAGATACATATGTTGTAACTTTTAAAACAGACATTAACAAACAGAAAAATTCAATTTTTTATATAAATTGGTATTGTTTAAAAGGTTTCATGTCTGGAGTACTATTTCTGTAGCATGTAATCCACTTTGTGATTTTCATTTAGTTTGATGTCACATGCTTTTATTTCATCATTTCTGGTGCAGCAGTTGCAGAGATACCAATTTTATTATGAAAGCTTATATATAATAATGGCAAATAACCAGTCAATTAACATAATTTGACTAGGATGAAACAGCTGTATTTCCATTTACTTGATATGACTAAGCTTGATTTTGGGGTGGAGCGCAGTAGTCCTATTGAGATTTTGAATTTTCCTGTTGAAAAATCAAAGAGAAGTAGGAGAAAATGTACTGGGTCTCTTTCCCAGGGGTGAAGCAGCTGGGGTGTGGCATTGACCACCAACCTCCATCTAACACTGAGGTTAAATCAAAAGTATGGCCTGTTGCAGGGTGAACTTTACCTCTTATACCTTTACTGCATGATACTAGTAGTTCCTGCACAAGACTTGTTGATGGCATTTTAAGTTGCCTGACAGCACACAGGAATTGTGCTGTAGTAAATTCTTTGACCACTGTATCTGCATTTTAGTGGCTGATAAAGCCTTCCAAAATTCATGGTTTTAAAAATAAAACATGTTGTTTGTTTTAGGTTCAGGGTGGTCTGGTCGTGGTGGCATATAGTGATGGTTCTCCAGCTCACACTTTCAGAATGTCATTGACAGACTGTAAAAAGTACTGGTGTATGTGGCTTCTGAGACTGCAACAGTATTGGCTACAGCAGCAGCAGCAGCAGCAGTGGAAACAACAAACTATATAGTCAGATTGAGCTTGCGATTTTAATACTTATGACACTGAAAAACAGGAACAGAAAAATTGAGGGTATTATAGAAATATACATACTGTCATAAGAATATATGGTAATTAATAGAACTGGATACCCAGATGAGAAATCCTGTTTACCAACTAATTTTGATTCAGATAGTTTTGACATGTTTTAATGTACAATTTGGACCCATTCGTAATGACAGTGATATGAAGCTAATAAAAGCATGGTTAGAGACACTGATGATGACTTCGTGTAGGTTAAAATATGTATGCCAACTATGCTTACAGCTGTGTAATAAGCATAGTTCCTTTGCAAACTATGAATAATTCTTAAAAATCCATACAGTCCAAAAAGTAAGTACAACTTCCTAAACCAAGACTAATGATTTAGGCATGGCTGGAATGAATTACATGAATAAGCCAGAAATGTAACTATATGTGAACATGTGCCAGGGAAGTAAAATGCCTCACCAAAGAATGTGTAGTAGTAGTAATAAACATGGGAAATAACATTGCATGTACATAAATTGTGAGTACAAAATAGCTGCAACACTGTATACCCTAGATACATGGTTTGTTTCATGTGTATAATTCCAAACACCCTGCATAAAGGTGGTAACTATAATAATAACAACAACAACAATAATAATAGTAATAATACAGAAATATGGTAGTTTGTTTTCCTTTCCCAGCTGGCAGAATTCTTGAAGAATAATTATACACTGTACTTCCAGCTGTCGTCATGTTTGGTAGCAGTTTGTGTAATTCATCCATTTATGTGTTCCATTAAAGCATGAAGGTTGGCTGAAAATTTTTTTTTCCAGCTAAATAAAAAATGAATGAAGGGAGATATTTAAGGGAAACAAAAAAATAAATGTACATCTAACCTTTATTTACAATTGTGCATAATCACTTTTCCATATAATTTCCCCCAACTTCAATACACTTTTGCCAACATTCAACAAGATTCTGAATTCTGTCCTAAAAAATGTCTTTTGCCTGCTCCTGAAACCGCTGGCATACTGCGGCCTCGCTGTCTTCATCAGAACTGAAATTTTTGCCCCTGTTGTGTTTCTTCAATGTAAGGAACCAGTCAGAATCCTAGAAGAGAGATCCGGACAGTAGGCTGGATGTGGTAGCACTGTAAAACCCAAATGTGCAAAGGCACTTTTTTTTAGGCCTGGCATTGTCTTGTTGAAGCATACATCAGTTTCTGCCCCCCTCCTCATGATGTATTTTGTGAGTTTTTTTAGCATTTCAGTATACTTTTCTGAGTTCACTGTAGCACCTTTTTCCAGGAAGTAATTGAGCACAACACCTCCAGAGTGCAAGAATACAGTCAACGTGATTTTTCCAACAGAGGTTTTGGTTTTATATTTCTTTGGCACTGGTGATGCTTTGTGGCGGTATTCTGTAGAGTGTCTTGTGTACTCAGAATCATAGTGATGGACCCAAGTTTCATCCGTCACTAACTGCTGTAGAAATCCCAAACCTTCCTCTTCAAAATTACCTCAAACTTCCCTTGAAACTCGTGAGTCTTTCAGCTCTCACCTCATCAGTCAATTTTTGTGGTACCCTCCTGGCATAAAATTTTGGAATCCAAGAAGACTGATAATGTGGTCCACTCTTTCTTTGGAGATTCCCAGTTTAAGAGCAGTGTCTTTCTATTTGATTCAATGATATTCTCAAATTATATCTTCAATCCATTTTTTATGAGACCCATCTGTTGCAGTCACTGGTCTCCCTGATCGTGCTTGGTCACACAGACTTGCTTATCCCACTTCTTGCTTAAACTCCCATACCCAGCATCTAACTGTGCCTACTTCAACACATTTATCCCCATACACTGCCTGCATACGACAATGAATGTCGATGGGAGGGATTTTTTACATTGTCAAGAACTTGGTAACAGCACAGTGTTTGAACCACAAAACCTCGCAGCCTTCCATTTTGACTGGCATTGAACCAGGGTTATGGATAGCTGTGGGTTCAAGATATACATAGGGTGGAGGGGAGATATCATGTGACTGCATCGAACTGCTTTTATCCAGTTTTCTTTCCTCCAATAATATGACAGGGGAGGCAGAACTTTTCAGCCTGTCCTTGTAGATGCATGCCCATTAGCTTTGTTATGTCTATTTACTCCCAGTATGTACACCAGTATAACAAAACAGTGGTTATGGGATCTTTTGTGACATTTTATATTACAGTTCCTTTGTTGTGGACCCGATGAGGAACGTATCTTAGATGTTGTTCCCAGGGAGGACGGAGCTCATAACTCTGGTTAAAACGGGGAGTTGGACAGGTCGCACACACACTCAATAATCCCCAAGCAGAATATATTGGAGTTTTATTGTGCAAGAGTATGGAGTAATAGCATTTACAACTAAAATGTATAAGTGACAATTCTCGCCAGTGGACTCTTCATTACCATTCGCACTCACTGACTGACCAACTTCGAACTCTGCTCAGACACAGTTTGAGCTACAGAGCAGACTGCTCCCGCAGAATAAAGCAGCTATTGTTACATGTCTTGCTGCACACACTGGTCATGCAATACACTTAACGAGTCCGGTTATAAACAAAAAGAAATGGAAGGAAATTATATTCCTCCCATGCCTGGTCTTAAGAGAGGCGAGAACTAAACATGAGTAAATTTAGCTTATGACTAACGTACAGTATATGTAAGAATGCTAAAAGAAAACCACATCAAAAAACATCAATGTTTGTCAACTACACAACACCTCCCCCATTAGTGAGAAGCCATTTTACACCTCAAATGGCTGGGGAGTCAGACAAACTAGAATACAAATATATATTTTTTTTTGTTCATCGAAACGCAACATAAACAATATGAACACAATATAGAGTGGCCTCAATTTTCATACAGAAAGTTTTCTTGATCTATAAGTACATATATAAAGTCATTCTTAAAACACTAAATGCTCTATTGTGCGTCGCTGGTATCTATATCACACAATCCATACGCTCTGGGTGGATATCACTGGGCTAGTGTAGCAGGTTAGTATTAACTTTACCCAACGGGATAGGAAGGGCAGTACCAAGGTGACATGGAGAACTGCTCTTCCTCAGGAATCCAGTAATTAGGTAGGCAATGAAACTTGCGGTGATAGGTTTCCTCTTGTGCTCCTGCAGTGTTGTCCCCCAGAACATAAAAGATTCTTTGGGTGACGTGCAAGGCATCAATCGCCTTGGCAATGTAATTCCTATATCATAATAGTAAATGCAAGGAGGCTGGTGACGTTTGAGTCGTCATCATCTTTAAAGGGATATACACTAATATTGTCCACGCAGTAATCTACAAGGTGGTGCGACTTAAATCCCCAAAATAACCACCAAGGAATTCGCGTTAAAGTGTCATCTCATAACCGGAACTACCCAAAGTTACTCTAAGCATTATCCAGGTAACTAGGACGACGAGTTCAGACGTAGTCCCTAACAAAAACAAAAAAATGCGGTACTTACCATTCTTACTTCTTATTTAGTAAAAGGGCTTCAAGCGGTTAACGTGGACCTTGGTTACTTTACGACCTCTGGTTATGGTAGCATTAACTTTATCAATCTCTGTTATAGTGTACGGGCCTATCCATTGGGCGCCCAGCTTGCGGGACCTACCCCGACGTACAGTCTCATCAAAAAGCATAACTTTATCTCCTGTCTGCAATTTCATCTCCTCTGACATCTTATCATAGTGTTTCTTACTCTTACTCGCGATCAGGTTCTTGTGGGCGTGGTGATGAACTCTCTGCAATTGGCTTCTCAGTTCGAAACATAATCATCATAGTTATATTGAGGTTCAGGCGGCTACTTTAGAGCGGAGGGTAAGACAGAGGGACGTCCGAACAGCAACTCAAATGGGGTGAACCCAGTGGCGGAATGTACAATGGTATTGTACACGTAATTTGCAAAAGGAACCCACTCAACCCAGTTGGTCTGGTCCTCGTTTACATGTCTGAGGTACTCAGCCAGCACACGATGGCTCCTCTCAATACTCCCTTGCGATTCGGGGTGAAACGCAGTAGATTGAGTTTTCTTAATCTTAAGCATCTTGCAGGTGTTTCGGAACATCTAACTAACGAAGTTAGTGCCCTGATCAGTTTGCATAATACTAGGTGTGCCGTATTTTAATACTGTGTTCACCACAAAAGCTCTGGCTACCGTTTCGGCATCTTGATGACCAAGGGGTACAGCTACCACATATTTGCTTAGGTCATCTTGGAATGTTAAAATGTATTTGTCGTTCCCTTGTGTCACACTTGTCAAAAGGGTGTTCGGCAGTCGTAGTTATCTCCATAGGCGCCTTAAGCTTAGGGTTTAGCATCTTATTCACCTGACAGCTCCTGCACTGCTTTACATATTCATCAACTTCACGCCTCATGTTCTCAAGAAATATTGTGACTTAATTGCACGGTAGGTTTTATTTATCTCTCTATGGCCGCCTGCAGGAGAGTCATAAAATTCATATAAGATTTTCTTCTTCCCGTCTTCATAAAACAACTGATAAAATCACTTTCCTTGCTAACACTATCTATCCTGCTAAGGGCGTAGGCATTAGTATTCTGAGACCCGCGCCTATATGTGATCTCGTAGTCGTATTCTGCCAACTGAATTCTCCACCTAAGTAGCCTTGATCCCCGGTCCTTGACATTCATGACCCATACTAAGGGCTTATGGTCACTGACTATTTTAAACCTTCGCCCGTATAGATACGGTAGGAAATATTTTGTGGCCCACACAATAACTAGCGGCTCCTTTTCGCTAGTCGTGTAATGGGTTTCGGCGTTGTTTAAACTTCTACTGGCATAAGCCACCGGCAAGTCGTGTCCGACTGGCCTTTGTGACAACACGGCACCCAGTCCCGAATTACCGGCATCGGTTGTTAAAATGAATTCCTTTGAAAAATCGGGAAGTTGCAAAATAGGGCGATTAATCAGTTTAGATTTCAGATGCTGGAAAGTATTCTCTTGTGCTTCGGTCCGCACAAACTTAGCATCCTTCTTTAGGAGCTTGTACAGTGGCGAAGCGATCCGACTACAGTTCGGAATGAACCGCCTATAGTAGCTAATCATGCCACAAAACGTTTTCAGCTGTTTCGCGGTAGTGGGCTTAGAAAACTGCTCTATCGCCGCTACCTTTTGGGGGTCCGGCCTTACCCCGGCCTCGGTTATTTGGTGACCCAAATAGTTTACCTCCGTTCTAAGAAAGTCACACTTATCAGGTTGCAATTTCAGCTTGTGCATTCGCAACCTATCTAACACCTCTCGTAACTTGGTATTGTGACCCGCCAGCGATCTGGCATAAATGACAATATCGTCCAAATACACAAAACAACGTGTACCAGTTAGCCCACTCAATACAGAATTCATCAGTTTTTGAAAGGTAGCAGGGGGCCTTTTTTAACCCAAAGGGGAGTTTTCGATACTCCCAATGGCCCTGCTTGGTGCTGAAGGCAGTTTTCGGTCCTTCCCCAGGCGCTAATTCAATGTGATGATAGCCCATCACCATATCTAGGCATGTAAAATACCTGACTGATCCAACTGTACCAATATTTCGGTGGTATCATGTAAGGGGTAAGCATCCCCTACAGTTTTCTCATTCATTTCTGATGATAGCCCATCACCATATCTAGGCATGCAAAATACTTAGACTGACCCAACTGTACCAATATTTCGGTGATATCAGGTAAGGGGTAAGCATCCCCTATAGTTTTCTCATTCAATTTGCGAAAATCTACCACCAGGCGCCATTTTCGTTTTCCATCTGGGCCTACTTTTTTGGGTACTACCAAGAGGGGGCTGTTCCACGCGGAATCGCTTTTGGCTATGATCCCGTCTTCAAGTAGCTGCTTCACTTGACGGTCTATCTCCTCTCTTTGGCTTTCGGGTAGTTGGTAGGGTCGTGTATTTATGGGGGTAACCCCCGGCTCCAACTGTATAGCATGCCTGGCCGCGGTTGTGCAGCTTAATTTGTCCCCCGGCAAGAAAAACACATCTTGGTAATCAAAACACAACTCATGGAGTGATTTCTTCTCACTATTAAGATGATCGGTCCTCAGTTTACCTATAACCCTTTCTCCTCTACTTTGTCTCGGACCATCCCTACTTTTCTCCTGTTCTGTCACGCCGATCAATACGGTCTCACCCACATCATGGTCTCTCAGCTCTATCACATTAACTACAGGGTTGGGTAACTCTACTTCCTATTTTCTAGTGTTGAGAATACTGGTAATAATGTGACCGTTATTTACTTTAACTAGGCTGTCGGCCAAATACACCACTGATGCTATTTCTGCCTTTTTTACCAGGCCCTCTCCTATGCGCGATCCAACGCTCACTGGTAGTCGTACTATTATTAACTCAGTCCTAGCGTGGAGGGTTAGCTTACCTACGCCCACTCCCTGTTGAACTTCGTGTTCCAGCTCTGGTAAGGATATTAATTTCTTGCGCATTACACAACCTGCGTGTCGAAAGGTCGGGGATCGTTCCTTGTAACAAATTCTTGCCTGGATTCATTTCAGAAAATCGCGCCTTAGGATCCACTTGCTTGCTTACTAGCTGGAAATGAAAGGGAATATCTATCCCTCCTTCCCGTATCCGAGTCTCTATGCTGCCATGGGTCTCAATGACGGACCCTTCTACGCTCTTTGCGCGTACCCTGTCCTTGGGCTCAAACTCTGCTGTCCCTAACAATTTATCGCTCTTAACTAAGCTAATGTCGGCTCCGCTGTCCACCAAGAAATGTAACTTACGTCCCTGGTTCACATCTAGTTCCAAGATAATATAGTCACAACGTTCCTTATTCGCGCAGCCTACTGAGTAGAGGAGACGGTCGGACCGCTGCTCCGGCCGTCTTACCTCGTTTCCCGACGTCCTTTGATTATCATCACTTTCCTTTCTTCGCGGAGGTTTCGTACAATTTCGGGCTATGTGACCTTTCTTGCCGCACCGGAAACAGGTAACCTGGCTTACGGCTCCAGATCCGCTAGCCACAATACGGTTTACTCGGGCTTCCCATTTGCTTCGCGAGTAACACTTGTTACTCGAGTGACCCGGTTTTCCGCAGTTACTACACCTATCCGCGGAGGCTCCTTCGGCCCGGTATCTCTCTTGTTTGGACGCTATAGCGCTCTCTTCCACCAAGGCAGTCTCAGCTATCTCGTCGAAATTTTGATAGTTACGACTTCGCACTATCGTCTGAATCCGATCGGAGGCTAGTCCCTGAATAAAGAAAATGTTGCGTAACCGGTCGGACAAATCCAATATGCCTTCTCGCGCCCCTTCTCTGCAACTGAGCAATGCGGCTTCACGAAACTGCGACCCCAAGGTCTGAACTTTGTGGATCCATTCCGCCACCTTTTCGTCTTTCGCTTGCGTACCTTTAAACAGCTGACTCGCATGGAAGTCTAAGGTTCGTTTTTCTATATAAGTATTTTGCAGAAAGTTCCGCCCAACTTTCGAGGTTCATGTGACGGATTGCCAATCTTGGCTCTCCACTAATTCGCGTTAGCACGGATTTATACAAAATGGCCTCTTTGCTGGGGTTGATTACAGCGAATGCAGTGTCTACATTCCCTGTGAATGCCGGAACCTCCTGCTTATCTCCTTTAAACGGGGGTATCAACTTCAAGGCTTCCCCTACACTAATAAAATCCCCATTCATTCTAGAGGGCTCACCGCTCGCTGCACTTCAGGAACTCGAACTAGGAGAATCCATGGATAGGATTAGTTGAGTAAAGACTCACCGTAGCCGGTTTGATGTACCAGAGCTACTTCTTCTGCTGGCGTACACCTCAACCCGTGGTCGGCTCAGCCTCGAACCCTGCACGACGGTTTCCGCCGTCCCTCTGACGCTGGACCTGCGGTGTCGGCTCAATCTCGAACCCTGAACGGCGATTTCCGCTCTCCTTCGGACTCTGGGCCGGCAGTATCGACTCAATCTCGAACCCTGAACGGCGGTTTCCACTCTCCTTCGGACGCTGGACCGGCAGTGTCGGCTCATTCTTGAACCCTGATTGTCACTCAAGTGATGCTAGACTCTCTCACTCTCTTCGTAGGTGCACTACCAGGGCATCCATAGGGGATGATAAGCATAAACCAGACTCCATAGGCATCACCTGAATATGCATGCTACCAGATAACCTATATAAATAACTTGTTTTAGTAACTTCACTCTCGATATAGTGCATACTCCCTGAGGA
>Ga0123354_10006930_pt1 | contig 16936 bp, 12 predicted proteins | sample TergutLab28metaG_2_FD_97872 | JGI IMG/M metagenome (GOLD analysis project Ga0123354, IMG submission 97872) | Labiotermes labralis P4 segment gut microbial communities from Petit-Saut dam, French Guiana - Lab288 P4 | ecosystem: Host-associated > Arthropoda: Insects > Digestive system > Gut ...
GGGGGGGGGGGGGGGCGTCAGTTCAGTCGACTACTGGCAGCCGAGGTGTGCGCATCAGCGGTAGTAATGCTGGATACACCATGTTCCGAGGTAGTGTGAAGAGTACTGGCTACCCACTCCATTCACCAGTTTCCCTTTCACTTCCCTTCCCGTGCGTCACCGTGTGACATCACATTTCAACTGCAGTCTACAATTTATCCGCCACCTACCTGCTGATTGCTGATGTGGACAGCCGAATCATGTTGTATTGTACAATAAGAAACTGTTGTACAAGATTTAAATTGTGTTTATTCGGATATTTAGCAACGTATTGGTAAGAAATACACAACAGGATGATGTCACCAAAAACAGTGAATGCTTTGCTGTAAAACTAAGCTATGAGTCCAAAATTGAATAATAATAATAATAATAATAGATGAAGTAGTTAAAATAATTAAAAGTCAATACACGCGGTAGAATATTTTACAGTTTCAACCACACCTACTACAAAACTTATGTAAATATTACGTAACGTACAGGCACTACAAGCAAATACATTTCAGGGGAGACCGACCTTTATCTTCAAAATAGGGCGTTTAAAGCGCATAATACTCAAAAATACAGGGAACTGTAGTTGGTCTTCTGTGTACTGTGTTATTATCTTGTGTGTATTTTTGTTACCTCATGTGTAATGCTTCACTATGTGTGTACTGCTGTCTTACATACTTTAGTTGCCGGATTGTTAGCCACAAGTCACTATCGGGAAGGTGATGCGACCGGCCACCTCGACACAGGTTCTTCTTGGTTTCCCTGTGTCTATAAGCAAATGCTGCCAGACGGTTCCCAACACTCCAAGTTGCCACTACATGCTTCTCATGTAGCCCTCCGGACTTAAATTTCTTAGAAACGTACTTCATATTTATGTACGTGCATTAGAACCACTGCCACCGGACGACAGCCCATTTGCAGTTGAATATATTATTATTATTATATTGAATATTAATCAATATATTTTAAGTGCTATTTTATATAATTGTACCCTTTGGAATAATGGTTAGATGTTAAAATTTTTATGTTCTAGATTTTGTGTGTGCTTGCGTGGGTGTGTGCGTGCGTGTGTATGTGTGTGTGTGTGCGTGGGTGTGTGCGTGTATCTATGTATGTATGTAGGTAGATATGTTGTGTGCGTGCGTGCGTGCGTGCTTGTGTATGTGTGCGCGCGTGTGTATATGTGTGGTTTAGCAGCTGGTACCAACACCCTGTAGACACTTTCGGCCATATACATATACAGGGCCTTCCTCCGAATTCCTGACAATCATCCATAATATTGAATTAGCGTAACGTATAGATTGCATGCTGAAGTGACTGTACTTACCACGCCGGTGTTGGGGTCCTTAGCCCCATTGCTGAAAGTAGAAGCAAGAGTGGATGAGCAACTCTCGTCGTAATGTGCATTTTGTCCGTCGTTGATGGCGCTGTTGATCGAAATGGTCCACATGCTGGCCGCGTATCCGTCGCAGTTGCAATCATCGTCCTCACCGCCATCGCCACTGGCCCACACATAGATGTTGCCCAACCCATTTCGACCCTAAGAAATATACAATTCACGTTCAACGCTCATTACTGTAACTGTGGGCCTGGATAGCTCAGTCCTCCACACGCTTCTCCAGCTACGTCAGACTCCAAGCTATCCAGCCTAAATATCTCCGAGTCATCGGTAACCATCCCAGACGTACCTCCACTTCCCACCTGCACAACTCTCTAAACATCCAGCCCATCCCCGTTCTTATCCACCGCCTTATTGACAAAATTTTCGCTCATTGCCCCTCACATTCCAACCCCCTCCCCCCCCCCAATCCAACGAACAGTGAATTATACTCTATCCCAGTGTTTCTCAAACTTGTGAGACCGCGGTCCGGTAAATTCTATTTTCATAAGACGAGGGCCCGGTCCGAACAAGACGAGGGCCCGGTCCCAACAGATTTACTCGTAAATACCTTTCCAATATTTTTTAAGTTCATACATTAAACTAAAATAAGTATTAATAATTAATTACGGCATAACCATAAAGAGTATTAGTACACTTACGTATACGGTGTGGCATGTTGACAAATATAAAATTACCTTTAAATTAGTTATCGATCACTCGACTAATGAAATCTTGTAGCATATTGTAGTTTCCTTAGGTCTGATTTTTTCGACATATTCACGAATATTTTTCTCCTCAGAATATTTCCACTATCAAACATTTATTCATAAAAATTGGTTAGTAAACTAAAATGACAAATTGCAGGAGAACCTCTCACGGCCCGGTATAACTGATGCCAGGGCCCGGTAGCGGGCCGTTCTAGCCGACCCTACTAATTTGTACAAAAAATATAAACCTAACCGCACGCAGCATATACTGCTTTAATTAGCTTACCGGAAGTCGCTGTGGTTTTCTTTCATAATTCTTCACTGCCGCTATTTACACCTATATTTACATACATAATGTCCAGTTCCAGTGGTGCCATAGTGTAAATATTTATTCAGATTGTTTACAGGAACAATTTTGTAATTTATCCTTGTACACACTGTATATACTGTCACTGCAATGGATCTCTCTAAAAAAAAAGACTCAATTTTTTATTCTGATGTGTGCCATCCGCGTTGTGTGTTTAAACTATATGGTGTGGTAAATTCCGTCAAAAACACAACTGTAAATATATGGCTAAATTATGGTGTTTATTAGCAATGTAAAAACTACATGTTTCGGCCTATAGCGGCCATCTTCAAGTTTGACCGAAACAGGTTCCATTTAACCTGCATACCGCACGGTCACCTACATACAGTGACATATACCAGCGGTCGTATTGATACAATTGACTCTTCTGATGATGAGCACTTGATTGCTCGAAACATGTAGGGAATTGGAATAAACAAATATAGGAAAAAGGATTGTGCGTCAAGTTGGTTATTTACAAAGAAGAAAAAAAACTCAGTCGATATAGCGACTCGCTACGGGCTGGAGGGTCCGGGGATCGAATCCCATTGCGGGGGGCGAGATTTTCCGTACCCGTCCAGACCGGCCCCGGGGCCCACCCAGCTTCCTATTCAATGAGAACCGGGTCTCTACCGAGAGGAATGCGGCTGAGGAGTGACGCTGACCATCCACCCCATCTACTCGTCCTCTGGGTCTTAGTTGCCTGTGATAGGGTGAATTTTAACCTTTATCTTTACTTCATCTTCTGAACGAGGAATTAAAAGGAGGCTGAAGCAAACCTTCAGAAGTTAGTCTACCCTCAAAACAATAGCAGGGGTTTCAAATCAAGGAGGGTGAGATGGGAAAAGAGAAGTCACCCGCGTGACGCTGAACACAGACTTACAATATTTTCAGTAACATAACCTAGAGAACATAGATTACTAGAAAATCACAGGAATGGATGAGAGGATAATATTAAAAAGGATACAAAAGACACAGGATCAACGGGTGTAAGGAAACGGAATGAAGGTGGGCAATTATGAATGGGATACATTTAGCAGTATTTTCTAGGGATAAAGGCGGCCGGTGCGTAAGGCTGACAACCTTACCACCATCCTGTGCCGTTGTCATGAAATCTGGGAATCTTAACTTCTTGGAACCCTCTGAGCCACTTCAGGCCTTTAACGGTACTGCTTTACCTTTCTACATTTAGCACTTGTCTGGAGTACAGCACGGTCAAATAATTTTGTATGTATTTTTAAATGGCGTCCTATGAAGTCTTATGGAGCAGTGTAGATACAAGACCTAAGCGAATGGTCAGCTTTAACCTCTCGTCGTTTAACCTTTAGGAAAGAGCTTCTTGTGTCCGGTGAATTATAGGCTGGTTCATACAACAAATCAAGGAAAACAACACCTGCCAGCAGCAGTAATCTCTCTACTGACAGAAAGTGTCACTGTGCTGCCCATTAATGCCAAGAGGACAGCCATGTGCGTATAAACGTTAACACCAAGACGCGGCCTTGCAACCATTGCTACAGTAGAAGAGCAATAAGTCATGCATATTGTGAGTGTGTCTGTAAGGACCGCGGTAGCTCAGTGGTTAAGGTGCTGTGTTACAAATCGAAAGGTCGCTGGTTCGATTCCATCTGGTGTCAGTGGATTTTTCATTGACATAAAATCCTTCTGATCGCACTACGGCCCTGGGGTCGATTCAGCCTCTAACAGAAATGAGTACCAGGAGTATTTCCTGGGGGTAAAGGCGGCCGGTGCGTAAGGCTGACCTTACCAACATCCTGTGCCGTTGTCATGAAATCTGGGAACCTTAACATCCTGGAACCCTCTGGACCGCTCCAGGCCTGTAACGGGACTGATTTACCTTTTGCTGAGTGTGTCTGTAGCCTTAGGTATCCAGCACGCAATGCGCATGCGCCATACTGTCATCTGTGTCTTGCCCTACTCTGCAATATTTTTCCACTTTATCTCATAAACTGAACGCTTTCAGAAAAAAAGTTACTGAACCCAAAACGTGTGTTTTGATTTTCTCTACAACTTTTTTCTGAAACATTTATCATTCTAAGAAGAAATGAGCGAGATATGATCAAAAATGTATATTGGTCTTCATGTAAAGTACGCATTATTCTTTTAGGTTTAATGTAACTTGAATTTTCTCGATAGATTTTAAGAAAATTACTTAAATACCAAATTTCATGAAAATTCGTTTAGTGGGAGCCGAGTCGTTCCATGAGGACAGACGGACGGACAGACATAATGACGCTAATAGTCGTTTTCTGCAATCTTGCGAACCCGCCCAAAAACTACATTCAAATTCGAAACCAAACATTAAAAAAAAAATATTTTCCACTTAACTTTAACCCTTACCCTACTAATGTGGAGAATATGGTGAGCTTCTAATAATGCCAGCAGATGGCAGATGGGATTTAACTCGGCGTTTAAACAGTTAATCAAAGACATTAAAGAAATCTGAAATCAAATTCAAAATATTCAAACGCATCCACACAAAGTCGTTACTACACGGCTATATATCACCTTCAGAAGTACCGCCCACTACCCTGCGTCACCTACCAACATACTTTTTACCGGTAAATGACAAATCAGTTACAGGTTCTCCCATGTGCCCGTGTTTAATTAGAGAATAAATCTTTTCACAGTAGCAGTAAAAATCCCGTAATTTATTTTAGCAGAGGTTGTTTGGAGGTTGGTATAAACTAGGCAAACAGCAAATGCGGAGGCGTTTATAATAATTCAGAATAATGAAAACACGAGCATGTGTTTATGTTTAGGTCCTACGGAAAGGGACTGTTACATTCTAGTGTTCTGATGGCTTTTGTAAACCGTGCATTTTAGCCGGGGGTTTTTTTCCCCGTCTGTTTGATCCCGTGAGAATAAAACATTAATTAAAATACCGAATTAATTGTTATTCTTTGTTTCAGTCTTATGAATATGTTATTTTCCTATCGTGTTTCACACAGTTTACGATACGTAAGGCTTTCAGAATCTTAATTACTGGTCATAATTTAATTAATGATAGCGATGAGTGGGTCCCTGTCATCAAGGCATGGCGCGTCCGCAGGTTGACGATAGAGGAACGGGCTCCGATATGGAGGGTAGCTGCGAATATATTGAATAAGCAGTCGCGGACAGCCGACAAGAGGTGGTCCTCCAGCTTTTGGATTGGGCGAGGTGCTAACAAGTTACAACTGTAAAAAAAGAGTATCTTGTTACGAAATGTTAACGCAGAAAACCTCGGACCTGGACTGATACATTGGTATGACCTAAGAAACTGGGTCGAGCCGGATCAGGATAGGGACAGGTGGAGGGCACACGCGAATGGGGTATGAACTTTCGGGTTCCACAAAATGTTAGGGAATTTCTTGAATGGCCGAATTTTATCCCATTTCTGTTACTCTGTCACATTTTGCTATTGTAACAAACAAGTTTAAACTACTAAGGGCCTAATTACTCTTGTGAATTCCAAAAGTCTCGTACAAATTAATTTTGCAGAATACCTCTAATATTTAAAGTTCCAAAGCAGCCACTAAATAACAGAAGCTAACTAAAGAGAACCCTAGGGTAATAGCGGGTCCATTTGAGCTCGACATTTGACTTGGTACAATGGAAAACGCTGTCGAGTGTAGCTCGACATTTAACTTGGTGTAATGGAAAGTGCTGTAGAGTCTAGCTCGACATTTGACTTGGTGTAATGGAAAGTGCTGTCGAGTCTAGCTCGACATTTGACTTGGTGTAGTGGAAGGTGCTGTCGAGTCTAGCTCGACATTTGACTTCGTGTAATGGAAAGTGCTGTCGGGTCTAGCTCGACATTTGACTTGGTGTAATGGAAAGTGCTGTAGAGTCTAGCTCGACATTTGACTTGGTGTAATGGAAAGTGCTGTCGAGTCTAGCTCGACATTTGACTTGGTGTAATGGAAAGTGCTGTCGAGTCTAGCTCGACATTTGACTTGGTACAAGGGATAGCGCTGTCTAGTCTAACTTGACATTTGACTTGATGTAGTGGTAAGTGCTGCCGAGTCTAGCTCGACATTTGACTTGGTACAATGGATAGCGCTGTCGAGTCTAACTTGACATTTAACTTGGTGTAATGGAAAGTGCTGTAGAGTCTACTAAGACATTTGACTTGGTGTAATGGAAGGTGCTGTCGAGTCTAGCTCGACATTCGACTTGGTCTAATGGAGAGTGCTGCAGAGTCTACCTCGACAATTGACTTGGTGTAATGGAAAGCGCTGTCGAATCTAACTCGACATTTGATTTCGTGTAATGGAAAGTGCTGTTGAGTCTAGCTCGACATTTGACTTGGTACAATGGAAAGTGCTGTCGAGTCTAACTCGACATATGACTTGGTGTAGTGGAAGGTGCTGTTGAGTCTAGCTCGATATTTGACTTGGCGTAATGGAAAGTGCTCTCGAGTCTAGCTCGACATTTGTCTCGGTTTAATGGAAAGTGTTGTCGAGTCTAGTTCGACAATGAACCGGTAAGGCTACAAAACAAGGACACTCCTTAACAGAAGTCATAAATAGCTCCATATTCGAATTCAACATAGGAAGTGTAATTACAATTAATACACAATTAATATGAATCTACAACGTATTTTATAGCCTGTTAATCCTGGAAGATGTTTCTGTCCAAGTTTCTCGGCTTAATGTAACAATTATCAAGTCTCTAATACTCCACAACTCGAATTTCATTCATCTGCTATCGGCACAGTGTGATTCAAAAGTTTGAAGACTGATTTTTTTTTTTAAATCGAAGACACATACCATTTTTTATTCAAAATAAGCTCCATTGGCACATAAAGAGTGATAAAAAATCTCAGTACACCTGACGATTGTAATCATCAGGTACATAGAGACGTTTTTATCACCCTATATAAAGGCTTTTGCGCGGTCGTACAGTTTCTGAAAAGCTGCGAAAGGTTCCTCCTTTTGTACCTCCTTTAATGCACCAGTCACTCGTTTACTGTCGAAGACAAACCAAACTCAGTGTGTGAACGGATGTTGGTTGATAGTACGTAGTGGGCTGGCCGACAGATCGCTCTAGTTCCGAAACTTATGGATCGCACTGTGCAGATATCTGACAGCATCATCAGGTAAAGCGTTTCTCTCCCCTCTCTCACTACCTCACCAATGTGGCCGGTCTTGTGATAAACAAAACGGTTCAACTCGCAGTGCAGCCGACAGTATTCAGGCACTTACCTCTTCCAAGCCCCTAGCCAATGGCGTGCAAGCCGGTGCAATTCACCGGCTAGAAATATGAAAAATATCACAGAAAATCATAGCAGATCAGCCCGCCGAAAAACATGTGGCGCCCTACGGCAGCCACGTGTTGCCTCCGTGATCGGACAAAGCCCATTTTCAAAAAAGTATGTGCCAGAGATTTTGTGCACTGTTACTGGGTACAGTGTTTAATTAAATTGAACTTTCTTACGATTAAGCATACTTACCACAATGAACACAGTATATGTTTAATAGGTAAAGCAATCCCTCTACAGGCCTGGATAGGCCCTGGGTGTTCCAGGAGGTTGAGGCTCCCCGATTTCCAGACTATCGGCACAGGAAGGTGGTAAGGTTGTCAGTTCTACGCACCAGCCGCCTTTACCTACCAGGAAATACTCCTGATACTCATATCTGTTAGAGGCTCAGTCGACCCCAAGGTTATAGTGCGGCTGGAAGGATTATGCCAATGAAAAATTCGAACCCGAGACCTTCCGGCTTCTAGCGCAGTGCCTCAACCAGCTGCTCTACCGCGTGCCCACAGTTTATGTACAACAGAGCATTATATAGGCCTACTTAATTAATCCATGAGGCAGAGTCCTTCATGGGAAGCTCAACCAGTCAAGAAATTCTCCACACTTTATTGCAACCCGAAGGATCATTACCGCATTCACAAGTGCCCGCCACCTGTCCCTATCCTGAGCCATATGTACCGGGATGCTGATAAGTCCTTAGCCCGAACAGGAAGGAAACAAGCTCGGAAGCATGAGAGGGACGCCCGCGATTTCAACAACATCGAGACGCGAGTTAACATCAATTTTTTTTTTCCTGCAAAGCAAGGCGCCGAAGGAAATTCACGCCATTCTGACAGAAACATTACCTTGTTTCCTTCCTAGTCGGGTTAAGGACTTATCAGCAGTGGGAAAATGGTCGAAAATCTGCTCTAATTCCTCAGAAAAGTATCTTTTGTAAAATCACTTTTCTCCTTACTCGGTCCATGCACATTCAGTAATATGATATTACACCAGTGGCCTCTCAGAACTACATATGACACCCTGTCGCTAACAAAATCTACTCTCTGAACTGCTGACACTATTCTGTGGGTTACGAAAAATCCTGTTCCCAATTGATGATTTCAGCTCCTTTAACAGATTAATATATATGTATATAAGTGCATGTACAGGGGTGCTGGTAAGTCCTTAACCCGATAAGGAAGGAAACAAGCTAATGTTTCTTTCAGAATGGCGTGAATTTTATTCGGCGCTTTGCCTTGCAGGAAAAGAGAAACTTGATACCAGCTCGCGTCTCGATGTTGTTGAAACGCGCGCGTCCCTGACATGCTTCCGAGCTTGTTTCCTTCTTGGTCGGGCTATGGACTTATCAGCACCCCTGTACGTATAAACACCGGCACTGGAAGCAGCTGCACCCACTGCGTTCATGGAATGGCCACTGGCCTGGCTTCCCCGCACGCTGCAGCCCGTTAGATATAGCCAGCAGTAATGTAGAACATGCGGACTGCCGTTCTATGACCCTAAACCTGCACACTCCCCTTGTTATGACCTGCTAACTACAAAGAAGGCAGGACATATCAGCCCCAAACTATGGCCCAGGATTTACACCATTCCATGGACAGTATGTCCCCACTATACGGCATCACAGGACTTATCAGCTCATGTAAATGGCCGGCTAGAACCACCCTTCGTGAGTCACGCTACATTTAATGATTAAAAGAATCCATCCCCACTATCCCTAAACTAGATCGTTCACATTGAGGGAAGAACGTAGGCTGAGGGTGTTTGAGAATAGGGTGCTGAGGAGAATATTTGGGTCTAAGAGGAACGAGGTAACTGGGGAGTGGAGAAAACTACACAATGAGGATCTTAATGATCTGTACTGTTCATTAAATATTATTCGGGTGGTCAAATCGAGAAGAATTATATGGGCGGGGAATGTAGCACGTACCGGGGAGAGGAGAGACGTGTATAGGGTTTTGGTGGGGATACCTGAGGGAAAGAGACAACTGGGGAGACCAAGGCGCAGATGGGAGGATAATATTAAGATGGATCTTCAGGAAGTTTGATGTGGAGTTACGGACTGGATCGATCTGGCCCAGGATAGGGACAGGTGGCGGGAACTTGTGAATGCGGTAATGAACCTTCGGGTTCCATGAAATGCGGGGAATTTCTTGACTAGGTGCAAACTGGTTAGCTTCTCAAGAAGGACTCTGCTCCATGGAGTAAGGAAGTAAGTAAGTAAGTAAGTAAGTAAGCAAGGAATTCCCTCTCTCCCTATGACCTACTGGCTACACAGCACACAGTTTCAATTTCGCTACCACTACCTTGTTATGGCCCCTTAGCCGCATTATCACACATCTTACCTCATTCACACCCCTGACTATGGCCCTCATCGTCGCATTCCTCGGTCCATCAACCGTCTTGCCATCATCTGTTGGGCCCCACGACGCGCTGTATATGTCGATAAGATTTGGCTCATGACCCATCGAGTTGGCTTCGATAAGATCCGTCATGTACGGTTGATCCAGCATTCGAATACCTCAATGGTAAACAGAGGACACAACATTCATTCAATTATGTTTTGTGGATGGCATGAAATGAATTTATTTTCATATTTATTGCGGAAATTTCCATGCTTAATTGTGAAAATCTCTACAGGATTTTCATTCATATTACGTCCATCACAGACCAGTATATCATACAGGTTATTCGAAATGATTGTCGGGGTTTTAACAACTGGCCACCTCGATTCCCAGATGCAACCCCATGTGATTTCTTTCTGTGGGGTTAGGTCAAGGATCAGATTTGTGTTCATCCTCTTCCCGCAAGTATCCCAGAACTGAAGGTACGAATCAGAACAGCCATTGAAACCATCACCGCTGACATGCTACAAACAGTCTGGAACGAACTCGATTATCGTGTTGATGTTTGTAGAATCACAAAGGGTGCACATATAGAGCACCTGTAAGGTATGTAACAAAAGCTTGGAGTGTTGTTCTATTAAATAAAAAAATACATATACTGCTATTTCAAGTGTATTGTGTATGACAAGTTGTTAAAATCCTGACAATAATTTTGAATAACCCTGTACTTTCTCAAAACTTCAGACGGAAGTTCGTAACACATCTGTCACGTAGCGAAAAAACTATATTGCCTGGTAAGAACTGTCAAGGCCATCGCGGGAAATTAAAAAAAAATTGGATTGTTAAATTTTGTCCTTAAGATGGGATTTAACACAAATGGGTTTGTCATTACAATAGTTAGAAGCACAACTACATATGTAGCAGAAACAGGGTGTTTAAAGGAAAAACGGTAGCAAAACTAAATTCCACAGAAATGGACTTTTGGCGACATTCGGCTCGATTCTCCAGGAAGGACAAATTTAGGAATAATATTATTTACAAAATGAACCTAGTAAAGTCTCTTTTAGACGATATTAAAACCAAGAACTTCAATAGTATGGACATGTTCAGAGAATGGAAGAGGGGAGATTGCCAAAAGAAGTTATGAAATGGAGCCCGCCAGGAATAAGAAAACGAGGTAGATCTACATTTACTTGGGCGGAAGGAATTAGAGGACTGATGGGAGAAAAGGGGTTAATGGAAGAAGACAGGAATGACAAAGACAATTGGAGGAAAAAGATAATATAATTGTTAAATGGCGCAGGAAGATGTGGAAACATTGTACAGGGTGAGCATAAAGTCTTTCCCCGATTACAAACACATATTACATGAAAATTACGTTGCACCTCAGTTGGAAGAGTTTCGGCCGTGGATAATGTTCCAACAAGATGGCGCACCTCCACACTGAGTTTCACATGTTCGTCTGTTTTGGGATGCAACATTTCCAAACGGGTGGATTGGGAGAGATGGTCCGAATTCTGGCCACCACGATCGCCGGATATCACCCCCTTGACTTCTTTTTTATGGCGGTATGTTAAGGACAAAGTGTTTTCGACACCAGTTCCAGATATTACAAATTTGAAGGCAAGAATAACAGACGCTTTTGCGACAATAACTGAAGACATGTTGGAGAACACGTGGAGAGAAACTGATTATCGATTAGACGTTCTCCGCGCAACAAAAGGAGCACATGTTGAAGTGTACTGATGTGTTGTAAAAAAACTTCTTGTGTTACATTTCTGGGGAATAAAATGTTTGTATTCCACGTACAGTAGTTTTCTGGTAATAAATGTTTGTAATCTGGGATAAGACTTTTTGCTCACCCTGTATAACCTGCTAAATAATAAAGCCTGTCATTTAAGGAATTTTAAGACAAAGCAAAAATTAGCTGACGTATTGCTAGAAATCCACGTTGAAAAAAAAGTTCTTTTGAAAATGACAATATATCAACTGAACTGTAAATTTTGTCCAAAATTTTCTGAACCTGAAACTGGACCAAAATCTACGGACCAACTGGGCACTATTCCCTTTTCCTCTCCAGTTAAATTCATTTCACACACACACTCTCTCTCTCTCTCTCTCACTCTCTCTTTCTCTCTTCCTCCCCTCCTCTCATCCTATTTCTTTGAAGCTGACTTCTATCTTCATACTTCCATACATACCAAAGCATAAACATTGACATTATATTCTCTAGTTTCCAAACAAATATTTGGTATGCAATGTCATCTCTTTTACGAGTGCTGTTATTAATGCACAAGGCACAACCAAATTCGTATACAAGCTCTCCACAGCGTGATTCTTTTGAAAAGAAAACTACGTCGAAGACCTGTTTTACGTGCTCCGTGTTCCCTGCCCGATTCACCCGTACAGAATTTTCGGAAAGACCAACAAAGGCATTTGGACGTCTGAATGTAATATTATTAAACAGTAATCACCCACACGTTCCGACCGATCACGACGTTACATGAGTGGACGAAACATGCGGGTGATTTCTGTGTAATCAACATTCATACATCCGAATGAATTGGTTTGTCTTTTTAAAAAAATTATATACGTAAGTCGAAAATATTTTATAATAGAAGTTCTGACACGTTAATTTTCATGACACATGTCACAGTCAAATGGTGTTACAGGCTTCACAGGCGTGTAAGTTGGTCAGGACGACAACGCGCGTCGTTATGTATCCACAAGGTCTCTGTAGTTTCCTTGTCGAAGTAATCCAGCAATATGACGAACACAACAGCTTCTCCCTGAGAGAGAGGAACTTGTAGCACATGTTTGTTGTCAATGCAGGTGGCCCACGGACTGCACGGATACCAGACATGGAAGACGCCATAATTGCAGCTGCGTAACGACAGCCGTGGAGAAGCTGAAGGGAAATAGCGGATATTTAGGCCTAGCCCAAATGCGGCCCACAGACTGCACGGATACCAGACATGGAATGCGCCATAATTGCAGCTGCGTAACGACAGCCGCGGAGAAGCTGAAGGGAAATCGCGGATGTTTAGGCCTATCCCAACCACGGATTCGTTGACATCTATATCACAACTCGCGCAGCAAACATTCGTTTATATACACTGTCACACACGGTCTCAATTTGACTAAGGTTTCTATATCAAAACGCTGCAGACGTTCTGTTATTACTTAAAGTTCTGTGGACAAAAAGATGCGTGTTTTCCGCTTGTGTTTTCGACGTCCACAAAAGTTACTTCAGGACATGGGATAATCCTTATTTCGTTCGCGAACTGGGGTATCAAACCTCTTCCAGGTACAGGGTCTGGCAGAAAAGCCTGACAATTTTTAAGTTACAATACAATGAAAAGTATACTATATTTTTACGTGAATTTATTAGTAAAATTATCTTTATCTCAAAGCATTTTTATTACAGTATTCACTTCCTGAATATAGTGTCTGTGAGGTGGCGTCCCTTGTTGTCAGCACATTCCCGCAAACTGACAAAAGCCTGACGCAATCGTTCGATGTTCTCAGCAGTTCTAATTGAAGGCTCTCTTCCCGGACCTTTTCTTTTTGCGGCAGACGCTGTTTCTCTGCAGTTTCTCACCCACAACAGTACAGTATTGCGACTAGGGACACTGTCGTTCCGATGGATCCTGAAGTGCCGACTAAATATTCGCTGAGTCACAACGCCAGAATCATTGTTTTAGAAATACGTCTCCATAGTGAAAGGCCTATGCTGTACAGACCAGCACTCCATGGCAACTGAAATGCTTTGAGTCTCGCTAGATGGGCGCTCGAGGACATATTCCCCACGCCAACGGTTCCAATCACAGCTGTGTTGCAAAATCGTCAGGTATTTCAGCAGGACCCTGTATATCGGAAATCTCGCAGCACGAGTTCATGCAGCTATGACAATGATCCAAGAACCAGAGATTAGGGAGCCTTAGAGAAAATTCTGTGCCGTAACTACCACCTTCCTAGAAACTGACAGTGGCACCTTCCAACACCTACCGTAACTAAGAGATGCACACATTTACATATTTTTTACAGCCTGGGACAGCTGATGTTAACATGTGTCACGAAATATGAACGCCTGAGGACGTACATTGAATAAAATAATTGGAATTTATTTTAATATCGATAAAAGCTATGGACAGTCTGTAGACGAATTTAGTTTCACTGTGCACATATACTTAAAATACAATTGTGTACCATAACGAAGGGAGAAGGTAAAGCTTTTGTGTTATATAATGTAATGGCACTCGTTAATATGCTGTGAAATAACTTTACAGGGAGACATGTGTGGGGAGAAGAAAACTGAGTTTAGAAACGTGGGTTAAACAATTTGTTAACAGGGATATATGCGTGTGTACGTGAGCGTGTACACACACACACACATACACACACACATACACACACAGACACACACACACATACACACACAGAAACACACATACACACACACACATACGAGAAAGGAAGAGAGAGGACAGAAGTAATAGGCAATAAAACGCCACAAAGAACGTCCGTTTGTCTTGTTCGAAGTACCAAACGCAAAACACCAGAACCAAAACACACCACGACGGTTACAAGGCTAAGCCCTTTCATCGTTTCAGCAAAGTACGAGTAAAACGTAATGGCCAGTAACTCTGGAAACATACCTGCAATTTTCGAATCATAAGCGACGCCAACTCCACACACGCCGTTATCTCTGGCAGCAGCCACTTCGCCAGCACACCTCGTCCCATGACTGCAAACAAAAAAAGTAGCCAATTAGAGATGCTTTTTAGGAGGAAGATGAAGCTTAATTCCTTTCCACGAAATGCAGCGGCAGTACGAAGCCATTTCACATCGCTGAGCAATTACATGGGATATATTCCGACCTCCAGCACTGACCGTGTTTAAGGGAGAGAACTGGAAGGGTATTTCACAGACATGGACACATTTATCACGAACATACGCATAGACAAGGCAGTTCTTTTTGTGACGTTTGTAAGCTTGTCATTAAGGGATTTTCTAAGGACACCAATTGCAAAGCTAACGTGAGAATCAGACAAAGTTAGCAACAACTGAAAATGTCTTTGTAGGTAAAACAGAGTCGACGATGCCCAACAATGGTATCCGTACACTCTCAAATTTCAATCATTATACAGGGTTATTCAAAATGATTGTCGGGAATTTAACAACTTGTCTACACAATACACTTCAGATAGCAGTATATGTATTTTTTATTTAATAGAACAACACTCTAAGTTTTGGTTACATACCTTGCAAGTTCTCTATATGTGACCCTTTGTGATTCTACAAACATCAACACGATAATCGAGTTCGTTCCAAACTGTTTGTAGCATGTCAGCGGTGATGGTTTCAATGGCAGTTCTGATTCGTACCTTCAGTTCCGGGATACACACCGACCCTGTATCTTGAAACTGAGCATACCACCTTCAAATGGAATTGTCAGATGGTAGTTGCTTCCCGAATTTGATGCGGAATTGTCGCTCGACATTTGTAAACCGACAATCATTTTGAATAACCCTGTACTGTCTTTACAGAATAATTCTGCGAGATTTTATCATAAATATATGTAAACCTTCCTGCAAAGTACCAATCCTTGTCAAATTTTAATAAAAGTTGCACTTTCTCGACAGATTTTCGAAATCTTTTCAAATACCAAATTTGATTGTAATCCGTCCAGTGGGATCCAAGCTGTTTCATGCGGAAGGACCAGACATACAGACACATGGACACGCGGACATACAAACATGTTGAAGCTAATAGTCGCTTTTCAAAAAAAAAATTCAAGAAACAGGAAAAATTTAAAGTAACAAATTACATATTATTCAAAATATATTATTCATGCATTTTAAAATATTCACCAATTGAAGATGAATCGTCCAGATTCGAACGTGATCCTTTACACAAGTGTGAATGATAATAGGGTTCTGTAGCTCTTTCTGGTACTATAAATACCGTTCTGTGGACAGGATAAGACATCCGATGATTTTAGACGCCTCTGCAGAATTGTGAAAAGCGTCTGTGGAGAGTCGTCATGAGTGTAGAAGAATACGGTATAGCCAGAGAGGACAATCATGAAGATATAATACGGCACACAAAAGATGCGATTTGAATGCCGGATATCCAAGGCAGGAATACAAAAAAACACTCAGAATATTGCGTTATACCTACATTACTGGCGTCGTTGAATTGCTGTTTCGAACAAACCAGGCAACGTGCGTGTAACGTAACATTGAGACGTGTTCGTGCAACCACTGTTGTAGTGGGAAAGCAGTAAGTGTTACATATTCTAAGTGTGTGTTTGTAGCCTTAGTTACCCAGCATGCAATAAGCATGAGCCACACTCTCATCTGTAGTTTGCCCCGCTCCAGAACATTTTTCCACATTATCTCATAAGCGGCACGATTTTGGGGGCGGGGGATGGAATTTATTAAAAATACGTAAAATGTGTTTTGATTTTCTGTACAGCTTTTGTCTAAAAATCATCCCATTCTAAAAAAAATGACATATGATCATTAACCTTTTGGCGCCGTAATTAATCTTTTAGTTTTAGCACACCCTGTATATAAAATGTGAATAATACAGGAACCAAATATGTTAGAATTATGAAACAAACTGCATTTTGAAGGGAAAAAACGGACAGTATATACCATGTTTAAAATATTCAGTACCTATATTTGTTGAATAATACTGCTCTTGAGAATACATAACTATACTTCATTCATTTCATATACGTCCAGCACGTTTCTACCCATCAGGGAGTTCATGATAAACTATTGAAAAATGAATGGTTTATATATATATATATATATATATATATATATATATATACACACACATATATATATATATATATACACA
>Ga0123354_10006931_pt1 | contig 16936 bp, 13 predicted proteins | sample TergutLab28metaG_2_FD_97872 | JGI IMG/M metagenome (GOLD analysis project Ga0123354, IMG submission 97872) | Labiotermes labralis P4 segment gut microbial communities from Petit-Saut dam, French Guiana - Lab288 P4 | ecosystem: Host-associated > Arthropoda: Insects > Digestive system > Gut ...
TGCACGCTTAATAAGCGCAAGGCCGTCATATCCGCGAGGGCGGCCAATCTATTAGGGTGGAATCTATATCCTACGCACAACCCTGCAAAGATTGTGGCTATTGACCCTATGCATAAGTTGGATGGAACAAGGGGCCAAAAAGTAACGGATAGCGAGCATTATTTCAGTGACAGCGGTCGAATCTTGTCGAAATTAAACGCATTTTGTTTATAATCTTTTCGAATTGCGTCTATCAGGGGGCACCATTTTTTCTAAGAGGTAAAAGCTAAAAAGCCAGATGGCGCGTTGTGAGCATCGATTAGAATCCACAATTACTTCTTGACAACCAACCATGATCTACGCAAAATCGCTTCATGTTACAGTCAACTGACAGATTCGTATCTCTTAAAAAGTTCTTCGCCAAGAAGCGCTGAGTCAGCGCGCACATTCTCTTTCCCCCCTTTTTCCCGTTTATTTTTCCCCTTTTCTAAAGGGCTGAACTTATGCATCAGATCTGCATAATCAAGGAGATTTGAAATGAACGCCATTTCACATCAAGCGACAAATGTGCCTTTTTACATCCGGCCTGTTACAAAAAAACACGCAGGGGCTTTCTATGATTTGATTCAAGAACAGGCAGAACAACACGATTCCGCCAGCCACGGCAACCGTGAGGCGGAAAGCTGGAAATTGTTTGAGGCCGTTCAAAGAAAAGAAGTGCAAGCCTTTCTCGTTGTGGATCGCAAAACAGATAAGCCCTCTTGCGCGGTCACGTTCTTTGATTGCTGGACGGCGCACGGGCATGGCCTTTATCTCGAAGACATTGTAACAACCAAGAAGCAACGGGGCCGTGGTGTTGGACATTTTGCAATGGCTGCGCTGGCGCAAAGGGCGCTCTCTCAAGGCTATTCCAATCTGGCGTGGGAATGTGCCGCAAACAATCTGACTGCTCATCGTTTTTATGACAGTTTTGGAAGTGAACGGCATGACAATCTTTTGACATGGCGGTTGCCCGGCCCCTTTTCTGCGCCTAAGGGAGGGAAGGGAATCGTACGTCTTGATCCGCCCCATCCCGATATGGTCGTGCTGATGGCTGCTGACAAGGCGGGCGCGACTCTTGCAAAGAGCATTGCTTATCGCAGCTATTCGACCTTCCGTCTTGTTAGCGGGATGCATGTTGAAACTTTCGCGCCTAACGGGTGCGGCGAGGAAATTATCGCCGCCATGCTCGAAAAACAAATACAAGTCCAAGCAGCCAAGGGCTGGACAGGACATGTTGATTTGACGGTTTCCAAAGACTCTGAAAAATCGCTTGCGCCTGTTATACGAGGCTTTGGTTTCGAACCTTTATCCTACGGTCATGACCGCATGATACCACGTTGCCTGCGCGGCAAGGCGCTTGAAACCGTGGCAAATGCGAAAGGTGCCTTGCCCGTGCATAACCATTCTTTTACGCTTTCCGTCCGCCCCTTGAAGGAGAAAAAAAATGACTCTTTTCTTTTATCATCCCACTTGTGAGCAGCACGACCCCGGCGCGGCGCATTCCGAGAATAAAAAGCGTCTCACAGCCATTATGAGCGCTTTGAAAGCAAAAAACCTGCCTAATCTTCGTTTTGTTGAAATGCCTATGGGATCGCGCGAGACGATAGAGCTTGTTCACACAAAGGACTATATCGACTTTGTTTTCGCTTCCGTCCCGCAAGAGGGTTATAAAGAAATCGAAATCAACGAAATTGTATCCGAACATGACGATGGCGAAGTTACGACGCTTTCCCCGCAATCGGGTGAGGCTCTTTTGCGTTGCGCTGGCGGCGCTGTTGCGGCTGTCGATGCGGTCATGAAAGGGCCGGAGACAAAGGCTTTTTGTGCGACACGTCCGCCCGGCCATCATGCCCTTACGAACAAGGCCATGGGCTTTTGCGTTTTCAGTAATGCCGCTATTGCGGCACGGTACGCACAGAAAACCTACGGGATCGGGAAAATCGTATTCGTAGATTTTGATGTCCACCACGGCAACGGAACACAACAGATATTCGCAAATGATCCCAGCGTATGCGCGATCAGCATCCACCAACTTCCCTTATGGCCGGAATCCGGCTTTGCACATGAAACGGGTTGCGGTAATATCCTGAATGTTCCCGTTGCGCCTGATACTGCGCGCGAGGATTGGCTTCGGATTTGGAAAGAAAAGGTTCTTCCCCGCATTGCGCAAGAACAACCGGAACTGCTTATCATCAACGCGGGTTTTGACGCGCATAAAGATGAGCCTAAGGCCGCGCAAAAGCTGGAAACCGCGGACTTCATAACACTAACCCGCGACCTTGCCACTTTGGCAAACAAGCACGCCAAGGGCCGTGTTATTTCTTTTCTTGAAGGCGGATATAACCTTCAAGCCTTGGCTGACAGCGTTGTTGCCCATGTTACAGCGCTTGGCGAGGCGGATTAAGCCTCCATAGTCGAATCTTGTTGAGATTCAACATATTTTGTCTATAATCCCTCGGGTTGCGTCTATTCGGGCGCGCTATTTAGTTTGTTTTTTGCGAGTTTTTTGTGATCCTTACGCTTAAAATTATACAAGACCCAGCCATGCTTGAAGGCCTTCAAGGGCCTTGGGAGGCGCTTGAGCGGCAGGTTGGGAGCGGGCCGTTTACCTCTTACGCGCTTTTTCGGGCTTGGTGGGATTGTCTTGGGCGGAAAAGCGGGTATCAGCCTCATTTTGTGACGGCTTGGCAGGATGATGTTCTGGTCGGGCTTTTGCCTTTGATGGTGCGCAAGCGCATGGGCGTGCGGATTCTGGGCTGGGCGGGGGCGAATTATTTTGACTATAACGCGGCTCTGGTTGCGCGGGCGGGGATTGTGGATGCTCTTTGGGATGAGGTTTATAACGCGAAGAGCTATGATTTTGCGATTATCACCGACATACGCCCGAACCTTGCGGATCATGCGGCTTTGAAAAGTTTTTCTCTTATCGCGCGCGCGCACACTTCTTATATTTTTCAAAACTCGTGGGAGAATGCGGCTGTCTGGCAAAAATCTCTCTCTCACAAACACCGCCGCAATATGCGCGTGAAGCTGCAGAATCTTCAGGCGCAAGGGCCTGTGCGTTTTGTGCTGCAAAGGCAAGGGGAGGTTTCCGGCGAGGCGATTGATACCATGCTGGCGCAGAAAAAAGCATGGTCTTACCATCACAATAAAAACAGCAGTTTTATGACTGAAGACAGCGCGCGGCTTTTTCATGCGATGGTTCAGCATAAAGCGTCCCGTGGCGAGCTTCTTCTTGTCCAGCTTTTATGCAAGGGTCAGCTTTTGGCCTCTTTTGTCGGATTTGTTCACCACAATAAGGTTTATTACTATTTCACCGCGCATGACATTCACTGGCAGAAGTTTTCACCGGGTACAGTGCTGACGGAATATGCTCTGGGCTGGCTGATTGATGAGCATCTTGATGCCTGCGACTTTATGTGCGGTGAGGAATCTTATAAAAAACGCCATGCGAATGGGAGTCAGTCTTTGATCTCTTATCTTTTTGCCAAAAGCCTTACGGGCCGCGCCAGTCTTTTTCTTTATCTTGGGCTGCATGACGGCAGGAATATTTTACACGCTTTTTATAAGCGTCTTCCTTTGCGTCTTCAGATTAAGATTTTTGCCCTTTATCGCCGTTTAAGACAATAAGTTTCACTTTGTCATCCTCGAGGCTTGCGAAGCAAGTGCCCGGGGATCTGACGGCAGAACGATAATCTGGTGGCAGATCCCCGTGTCAACCGCGAAGCGGTTGCACGAGGATGACAGAAGAGGGAGGAACGGCGTTATTCTGGGGATGATTGACGCTGCATAATTGCTGCGAAAAAACCGTCCGTATTATGCCGCGCGGGCGAGAGCGCGAGATAGGGGCCGCTTGCGGGCAAAGAGGTCAGCTCTGCGCTGGCGCTTCTTGCGGGGATCAAAGAAAAATCGGGGTTGTTATCAAGAAATCTTGTGATCTGCTCCTCATTTTCCTGCGGCAAAAGTGAGCAGGTTGCGTAAACCAAACGTCCCTCGGGCCGCACCAGACGCGCGGCGCTTTGCAAAATGGATGTTTGCAAAGGCACCAAAGCTTCAAGCCCGGGGCCAAGATTTTTCCATCGCGCGTCAGGATTGCGCCGCCATGTTCCCGTGCCGGAGCAGGGCGCATCGACCAAAACGCGGTCAAACGCGCCTTTGTGACGGCGCACCCACGGGTCGCGCTCGCTTGAAAGCGCGTGAATCTGAATGTTGTGAAAACCGGCGCGGCGGAAGCGCTCGGCGCTGCGCTTGAGGCGTGAGGCCAGAACATCGCAGGCCATAATGCGTCCTTTGTTCTCCATCATGGCGGCCATCGCAAGGGTTTTTCCTCCGGCGCCGGCGCAAAAATCGACAATGCGCTCGCCAGCTTTGGCATCGAGTAAAAGCGCGACAAGTTGGGATCCTTCATCTTGAATCTCAAGCGCGCCGTTTTTCAAAAGCGCGATCTGTCCCAAAGAGGGGCGATTGTTCACCCGCAGGCCAAAGGGCGCATAAGGCGTGATCCCTGCGTCAAGACCTGCCTCCTTCAGTTGCGCAAGCGCATCTTCCCGCGTGATTTTAAGCGGATTGACGCGCAGATCAAGCGGCGCGGCGCGCAGCAGCGCTGCAAGCTCTTCCTCAAGCGTTTTTCCGAAATGCGCGGAAAGAGGCTCGTAAGCCCATGCAGGACATTCGCCATATGTTTGCAAAGTCATGGCCGGATGCAAAAGCGTATGGCCTTTCAGCGCTGCCAGAAGTTTCTTTTCCGCCTCATCCAATAAAGCGGGGCTGTAAAGCTCGCCTGAAAAAATCTGGTCAATCTCCTGCGCGGATTTTTTGTCCACAAGCTTGAGATAGACGATCATCCGGTGGCGGGGTTTGGATTCAAAGCCAAGTTTCTCAAGCCACCAATTCAATCTGGCGTGGTGGCGCAGGAGGTCATAAACAAGCTGGGCGATAAAAGCGCGATCTTTGGCGCCCATATAGCGCCGCGCGCGGAAAAAGCTGCTGACCAGAGCGTCTGCAGGGCGCGGGGTTTGCTCCACAATCTCAAGCAACTCCAAAGAGGCGGCCATGCGGGCGGCGGGGGTCATGAAAATGTCTTTCTTGTCTTTTTCATATATCGCCTTTATAAGGCTTTTCTTATGAAAGATACAATCGCCGTTTTGGGACTTGGTTATGTAGGCCTGCCGCTTTTGGCAGCGCTTGCCCGTAAGTTTGATGGGGTCATCGGCTTTGACATTGATTCAAAGCGTATCCAAAGCCTTATTCAAGGGCATGACTGGACGGGGGAAATCGAGGATAAGGCGCTTGAAGGCTGCAAGGCGGTGTTTTCCGACAAACCCTCCTGCATGCTTGAGGCGAGCTTTATCATCGTGACGGTGCCCACGCCGATAGATCAGGCCAAAAGGCCGGATCTGTCGCCTGTTCTAAGCGCCTGCGATACAATTGCGGAAGTGCTCAAGAAGAAAAAGAAAGGCGGTCCTGTGCCGCTGATTGTTTTTGAGTCAACCGTCTATCCGGGCCTTACCGAAGAGATTTGCGGGCGCGTGATTGAAGAAAAAAGCGGTTTGAAACGGGGCAAAGACTTCAAGCTCGGCTATTCGCCTGAACGCATCAACCCGGGCGATAAGGTTCACACGCTTGAGCGCATTCAAAAAATCATCAGCGCTGAAGATGAGGAAAGCCTTGATCGCATGGAAATCGTCTATGGCGCGGTTATCACGGCAGGACTTCACAAAGCCAGCAGCATCCGCGTGGCCGAATGTGCCAAGGTAATTGAAAACACGCAGCGCGATATTAACATCGCTTTGATGAATGAGCTTGCCATTATCTGCGAGAAAATGGATCTGCGCACGCATGATGTGCTGCAGGCCGCCGGAACAAAATGGAACTTTCTGCCCTTTACGCCCGGGCTTGTGGGCGGGCATTGCATCGGGGTCGATCCCTATTATCTGACGGAGCGCGCCAAGGAGCTGGGCTACCATCCGCAGGTGATTTTGGCGGGACGGCAGATCAATGACAACATGCCGGTTTTTGTCGCGCAGAAAATTATGAAGCTTCTGGTTACGGGCAAGCGCCTGCGCCCCAGCGCGCGTATCGGGATTTTGGGGCTTTCTTTTAAGGAAAATGTGCGCGACCTGCGCAACAGCCGCGTGCCGGATATTGTGAGCGAGCTTTCAAGCTTCGGCGTTGAAACGCTGGTTTATGATCCTGTTGTCGATCCGCAGCACGCACATCACGAATATGGGATCACGCTTTGCGCGCGGGAGGATTTGAATAATCTTGATGTGCTTGTGCTGGCTGTGACTCATGATATTCTTTTAGAGGAAGCGCCTTCTTTGATAGCAAACCTGCCGCAAGGCGCTTTGGTGATTGACATCAAGTCTGCGCTTGATCCTGCGTCTATTCCCTCTCATCTGGTTTATTGGAGTTTGTAACATGGCCATTCTTATCACAGGCGCCGCCGGCTTTATCGGCGCAGCTTTGGCCGAGGCTCTGCTTGATCGCGGGCAGGAAGTCGTGGGAATTGACAATCTCAATGATTATTATGATGTCAATCTTAAAAAAGCGCGGCTTGCGCGGCTTAAAACCAAGCATGGGTTTCGTTTTCACCAATTCAACATCGCCGACAAGGATTCTATTCTGGAGCTTAAAGAGTCCTGCAAGGACGTGACGCATATCGTCAATCTGGCCGCGCAGGCGGGGGTGCGTTATTCGCTGATTAATCCTTATGCCTATATTGAGACGAATGTGATGGGCATGGTCACCATGCTGGAGCTCGGGCGGCGGCTGCCTAAGCTTGAGCATTTTATCTATGCAAGTTCGTCTTCGGTCTATGGCGGCAATACAAAGACGCCTTTTTCTGTTGAGGATCCTGTGACCAAGCCTTATTCGCTTTACGCCGCGAGCAAGCGGAGTGATGAGCTGATTGCCCATACTTATGCGCATCTTTACAAAATGCCTTGCACGGGCCTGCGCTTTTTCACGGTCTATGGCCCGTGGGGGCGGCCTGATATGGCGGCTTATCTTTTTACCAGCAATATTCTGGCCGGCAAACCCATTCCGGTTTTCAACAACGGCAATATGCGCCGCGATTTCACCTATATTGATGATATTATCAGCGGCGTTTTGGGCGTGATTGATCACAAACCGCCGCAGGCTTTGGGGCAGGACGCGCCGGTCAAGCTCTATAATATCGGGGGCAACCATACTGAAAAGCTGATGGATTATATCGAGGCCATCGAAAACGCTCTGGGCCGCAAAGCCACCTATAATTTCCTTCCCATGCAGCCCGGTGATGTGCCTGAGACTTCCGCAGATATCGAGGCCACCACGCGCGATTTCGGCTACAAACCGACCACCCTCATTCAGGAAGGAATCCCCAAGTTTATCGCTTGGTACCGTGATTATCATCATGGTTAACAGAAGGCTTGCAAAGATCTTACAAGACGATAGACTTACAACGATTCAGTGACAACCGAGTGATTCGCTTTATGACCGATGTTCAGGATTCAAGCGCCGCCGCCGAGCCATCCATGGAGGAAATCCTTGCTTCCATCCGCCGCATTATCGCGGATGAAAAAGAGGGGACTGCCGAAGCGGAGGCTGAGTCTGCGCCTTTGGATCTGCCGCAGGATGACGTGCTTGAGCTTACGCAGGCCGTTCAGGATGACGGCTCGGTCATGAATGTGAAAGACATGCCTTTGGAACCCATGCCGCCAGAACCACCGCCCGCCCCATCTGTTGCCCCACCACCGCCGCCTGCGCCCGAGGAAGATCTTTTGCTCTCGCAAGGGGCATCAAACGCCGCAGGTTCTTCGCTGGCCGCTCTGGCGGGGGCGGTTGAAAATGAAAGACGCGCCTCTTTCCCGGGCTTTACCCATTTTGGCGATGGGGATAAGACGCTGGAAGCCATGGTGATGGATCTTTTGCGCCCGATGCTCAAGGAATGGCTGGATCAAAATCTCCCCGCCATTGTCGAGCATATTGTTAAAAAAGAAGTTGAACGGATCGCGCGGCGCGTGTCAGAATAAAAAGCGTCTTAAATGCGTCAATAGGGCTTTTTGATTTTGTCAATCTTTTCCCGAAAAAAGAAGAAGGAAAGCGAAGCGGTCGATCGTTCTTCGTGGGTTATTTTCCGGCGGCTGATGATGGTTTATATCAAGCCTTATGCCGGCAGTTTTATCCTTTCCATGATCTTTATGGCTCTCAGCTCCGCCACCACGGGCGGGCTTGCCAAGTCGATCGAGCCGGTCATTAACGGTCTGGGAAAAACGCAAACCCATGCCTATGTCTGGGGGGTAGGGGCCCTTATCACGGCGATCTTTTTTATTCGCGGCACAACGAATTATCTTCACGGCGTTATTCTCAACCGCATCGGGCAAAAAATCATCACGCAAATCCAGCAGCAACTTAGCGCGCATCTTTTAAAAGCGGATCTGGCTTATTTTCATAAAAATCCCTCGGGCACGCTTATGATGCGCCTTTTAAGCGATGCTTATCTTATGCGTCAGGCCGTCAGCGACTGCCTGACCAATGCTTTCAAGGGCGGCGCAACCTTGCTGATTTTGATCGGCATCATGTTTTATCAGGATTGGCGGCTTGCGCTGGTGTCTTTTATTATTTTTCCGATCTCGGCCACTTTGATCGTTTACTTAGGCAAGCATATGCGCCGCTATGCGCGTAAGTCTCAAGAAGAAATGGGGCGTTTCGCCTCGCTTTTAAGCCAGATTTTTCTGGGCATCCGCCATGTCAAAGCCTATGGGATGGAAGATTCCGAGCAGGAGCGGGTCAAAGCCTCCACCCAGATTATTTACCGCCTTTCTGTTAAAAGCTTCCGCGCCAGCGCTTTGACGGGGCCGATTGCCGAGGTGCTCAGCGGTTTTGCCATTATGGCCGTGATTGTCTATGGGCACTGGAAAGTGGCCGAGGGCGCTTTGACGACAGGCGCTTTATTCTCCTTTATCACGGCTTTTATTCTGGCTTATGAGCCGCTTAAAAAAACAGCCCGCGTCAATGCCATGCTTCAGGCCGGTCTGGCCGCCGCACAGCGTATTTTTGATGTTCTGGATACGCCGCCGCAAATCAACGACAAAGAAGGCGCCAAAGCGCTTTCTGTTTTGGACTACAGCATCGCCCTTGAAAATCTGTCCTTTACCTATGAAGACGGCACCAAGGCCTTGGATTGCGTGACGCTTACGGTGCCGCATGGGCAGATGGTCGCTATTGTCGGGGCTTCAGGGGCGGGGAAGTCCACGATTATCAATCTTATTCCGCGCTTTTATGATATTCAAAGCGGCCGCCTGACCATCGGCGGGCAGGATATACGCGATGTTACGATGGAAAGCCTGCGGCAAAACATGGCCATTGTCAGTCAGGAGCCGTCCTTATTCGACAACAGCATCCATGCCAATATCGCCTATGGCCGCCCGAGCGCCTCACGCCTTGAGGTGCAAGAGGCGGCGCGGCATGCTTTTGCCGACCAGTTTATTGAAAAACTGCCACAAGGCTATGACAGCATTGTCGGCGAAAACGGGATTAAGCTTTCCGGCGGGCAGCGCCAGCGTATCGCCATAGCGCGGGCCATGCTGCGCAACGCCCCCATCCTGCTGCTTGACGAGGCCACCTCGGCGCTTGACAATGAATCAGAGCGCGCCGTGCAAAAGGCCTTGAAATCTCTTCAAAAAGGCCGAACCACCCTTATTGTCGCCCACCGCCTATCGACGATTGTGGATGCGGATCTTATTGTTGTTTTAGAGGATGGCCGCGTGGCCGAATCAGGCCGTCACGCGCAGCTTTTGGCGCTAAACGGCACTTATGCAAGGCTTTATGAACAGGATCGCGCCCAAAAGACCTTAAATGAGAAATAGGCTGGATTCCTGACGCCTGTTGCGTTAAGAGTTCCTTCCAGCCGGAAAATATGGAGTGTTTGATGGAAACCGTTTTGCTTGTCATTCATCTTTTAGTTGCTGTGGCTTTGATCGCTGTGATTCTGATGCAGCGCTCGGCTCAGGATGGCGGCGGCCTTATGGGCGGCTCCGGCACCATGGGCGGACTTTTCACGGCGCGCGGCTCGGCCAATCTTTTGTCGCGCACGACAGCAATCCTTGCGACGATCTTTATCTCGCTCAGCCTGATCCTTGGGATTTTGGCCGGACAGCATCACAAGCAAGCCAACTTAACCGAGCAGATCGCGCCTATCACAAAGACGGAAACGCCGCCGCTTAAAATGCCTGAGCTGCCGTCCGTGCCTGAAGTTCCCATTTCGCGCTAATGCTATTTTAAGGAGAAAAACTGATGACCACACGTTTTATTTTTGTAACCGGTGGCGTGGTTTCTTCTTTGGGCAAGGGCCTTGCTTCGGCGGCGTTGGGCTCGCTCTTGCAGGCGCATAATTACAAGGTTCGTTTGCGCAAGATGGATCCCTATCTCAACGTGGATCCGGGCACCATGAGTCCCACGCAGCATGGCGAAGTGTTCGTCACGGACGATGGCGCGGAAACCGATCTTGATCTCGGGCATTATGAGCGTTTTACAGGCGTTTCCGCGCGGCGGACCGACAGCGTCACGACAGGCCGCATTTATTCAAACGTCATCGCCAAAGAACGGCGCGGCGATTACTTAGGCGCTACGGTGCAAGTTATTCCCCACATCACGGACGCCATCAAAGCCTTTATTCTTGCGGATCTGACAGACGAAGATTTTTGTATTTGCGAGATCGGCGGCACGGTCGGCGATATTGAAGGGCTTCCTTATCTTGAAGCCATCCGCCAGCTCGGCAACGAAGTCGGGCGCGCGCGCAGCCTTTTTATTCATTTGACTCTTTTGCCTTACATCAAAACAGCAGGGGAGCTTAAAACAAAACCTACGCAGCATTCGGTGAAGGAGCTGCTGAGCGTCGGCATTCAGCCCGATATTCTTCTTTGCCGCACGGATCGGGAAATCCCTGATAATGAACGGCATAAAATCGGCCTTTTTTGCAATATTCCGCAAGACCGCGTGATTGCGGCTTTGGATGTGGATACGATTTACCGCGTTCCCGTCAATTATCACAATCAGGGCTTTGACCGCGAGGTTCTGCGCTACTTCAACCTTCCTGCGCAGGAGCCGAACCTTGATACTTGGCATCATATTGTCGAGCGCGCCACAGACCCCAAAGAAGGGGCTGTCACCATCGCCATTGTCGGCAAATATATAAGCCTTCTTGACAGCTATAAATCTCTTGCCGAAGCTTTGCATCATGGCGGCATCGCCGGAAATGTGCGCGTGCATATCAAATGGATTGATTCCGAAGTGTTTGAGCATGAGGATGTCGTGACTCATCTTGAAGGCGTTCACGGCATTTTGGTTCCGGGCGGTTTCGGGATGCGCGGGGCTGAAGGCAAAATCAAAGCCATTCAATTTGCGCGCGAGCGGAAGATTCCCTATTTCGGCATATGTTTTGGTATGCAAATGACGGTGATTGAGTCGGCGCGGAATCTCGGCGGTATAGAAGACGCCACCTCAAGCGAGTTTGAAGGAAAAGGCACGGCCATTGTCGGCCTGATGACCGAATGGCTGAAAGGAAGCCAGCTTGAAAAACGCGCCAAAGACGGAAGCCTCGGCGGCACGATGCGGCTTGGCTCTTATCCCTGCCATCTCACAAAAGGGACACAAGCGCATAAGATCTACGGGTGCGATGAGGTGCAGGAGCGCCACCGCCACCGCTATGAGGTCAATCTTAACCATCAAGAGGCCTTTACCCGCGCCGGACTTGTGTTCTCGGGCCTTTCCCCTGACGGGATTCTGCCGGAAATTGTCGAGCGGCCAGACCATCCGTGGTTTATAGGCGTCCAGTTCCACCCCGAGCTGAAATCCAAACCCTTCGCCCCCCATCCTCTGTTCAGCTCGTTTATCGAGGCGGCGAAGAAACAAAGTTCGTTGGTTTAGTTTTCTTGCTTTCTTCCCCTTGTCATCCTCGGGCAACCGCGAAGCGGTTGAGCCGGGGATCTGACGGTTAAGCTATGTTCTAGCGTCAAATCCCCGGGCTCTTGCTTCGCAAGCCCCGAGGATGACAAGGGGTGAGGCCAACCCCCATTGTCTTTCTAGGCCTTTAATGCTTAACTCCCCTCTATCGTTTGAGGCAAAGGGGGGTTTTATGTCCAGTATTGCGCATTTGCATGCCCGTGAGGTTTTAGACAGCCGTGGCAATCCTACGATCGAGGTGGAAGCTACGCTTGAATCCGGCGCGATGGCGGCGGCGTGCGTGCCTTCGGGGGCTTCGACAGGGGCGCATGAGGCGGTGGAGCTGCGGGATGGCGATCTCAAACGCTATAGCGGCAAGGGCGTTCTCAAGGCTGTTGAGAATGTGAATACGGAAATCTCCGATGCCGTGGTGGGGCTTGAGGGAAGCGATCAGCTGGCGCTTGATAGCGCCTTGATTGAGCTTGACGGCACGCCGAACAAATCGCGCCTTGGCGCCAACGCTATTTTGGGAGTCAGTCTGGCCGTGTGCAAAGCGGCGGCCATTGAAACGGATCTGCCGCTTTACCGCTATGTCGGCGGGGTAGGGGCTTCGCTTTTGCCTATGCCGATGATGAATATTCTCAATGGCGGCGCGCATGCCGACAATCCCATCGACATCCAAGAGTTTATGATTATGCCCATCGGCGGCGAAAGCATGGCTGATGCCATCCGCATGGGGGCCGAGGTGTTTCACGCGCTTAAATCTCTTTTAAAAGCTGACGGGCTGAATACCAACATCGGCGATGAAGGCGGCTTTGCGCCCAACATCAAATCGGCGGAAGAGGCTCTTTCTTACATGACTCGCGCCTGCGAAAAAGCGGGCTTTCATGCGGGCGAGGATATTGTCTTTGCCCTTGATGCGGCTTCGAGCGAGTTTTACGAAAACGGCCAATATATTCTTTCCGGCGAGCGCAAGAGTTTAAAGGCCGCGCAGCTTGTGCGTTATTATGAGGATCTTGTCAGCAAGTTTCCGATTGTCTCGATTGAAGACGGCATGGCGGAAGATGATTTTGACGGCTGGGAAATGCTGACGGAAAGTCTTGGCGGTCAAGTGCAGCTTGTGGGGGATGATGTTTTCGTCACCAACCCCATCCGTCTGGCTGACGGAATTGAACGCGGGCTTGGTAATGCCATTCTTATCAAGGTCAATCAGATCGGAACTTTGACGGAAACGCTCGAAACCATCGAGATCGCGCACAAAGCCGGCTATCGCTGCGTGATGTCGCACCGCTCGGGCGAGACCGAGGATTCCACCATCGCCGATCTTGCCGTAGCGACAAATTGCGGGCAGATCAAGACGGGTTCACTCTCACGCTCGGATCGTCTGGCTAAATATAATCAGCTGATCCGCATTGAAGAAAAGCTCGGCAAAGCCGCGCGGTTTGCCGGAACTTCCGTTCTCATGGGATAAAATTGATGAGGAACAAGAAGAAAAAACGCATCCAGCAGACTTTGCTTTCCGCGCTCGGCGCGCTTCTTGTCGGTTATTTTCTTTATCATACCATCCAAGGCGATCGCGGCTGGTTTGCCATGCTGCGGATGGAGCATGAGGTTAAAAGCGCGCAAACCACCCTCGCCGTCCTGAAAAAAGACCGCGAAACCCTGCAACACCGCACAGACCTCCTACGCAGCGAAAGCATGGATCCCGACCTTCTGGACGAAAAATCGCGCGAGCTTTTGAATTATTCCAAGCCGAATGAGATTATTATTCTGACGCCGGAGGAACAAAAATAAACCTGCGCCCCTTGTGGGGGAGGGCTTGGGTGGGGGCGCTACTTCTTCGCCTTGGCCAGCTTCGCTTCGATCAGCGCGAGGGCTTCGTCCAAAGTTAGATTGGCCGGATCATAGGCTTTGGTGACTGTGGCCATGACTTTTCCCCATTTGACATAGGGGCCAAAACGGCCACTTTGAATTGTGATGGGTTTGTTGTCTTTGGGGTGCTCGCCGAGGACACGGGCGGAGGAGGTCATTCTGTCGACGCGGCGGCCTTTTTCGGGTTGGGCCAAAAGATCGACGGCGCGGTCAAGGCCTACGGTCAAAAGATTGTCGCTGGCTTCAAGGCTTTTGTAGCGCGTTCCCATTTTGATATAGGGGCCGTAGCGGCCTATGTCGGCGGTAATCATTTCTCCGGTTTGCGGGTGCCTGCCAATTTCGCGCGGCAAGGCAAGAAGTTTCAGCGCTGTTTCAAGATCAACAAAGTTAGAGTCCATGCCTTTGGGTAAAGACACACGTTTGGGTTTGGGCGCGGGTTCTTTTTTCTTTTTCGCCGCGCGTTTGGGTTTGCCTGTTTTCGGGTTGATTTCGGGCGGCAGATCTTCCTGCGCGGGCGCGGCTGCCGGTTGATCGAGCTGCACATAAGCGCCATAGGGGCCAACGCGTACTGTGATGGACATGCCTGTTTTCGGATCATGTCCAAGCTGCCGCGGCGCGGTGGCGGCGGCTGTTTCTTCCTGCGCGCTTCCCGTCACAACAAGCGGGCGCGTGTTGCGGCAGGTGGGGTAATTTGAACAGCCTATAAAAGCGCCGAACTTTCCAAGCTTCAGCCCCATGCGCCCACCGCACAAAGCGCATAGACGCGGATCGCTTCCATCCTGCTGCGCGGGGAAAAAGTGGGGGCCTAGGGCTTCATCCAGTTCATTGATGACATCGGTGATTTTAAGATCTTTGGTCTTTTCAATCGCGGCGGAAAAATCGTGCCAGAAACTTTGCATGACTTTGCGCCAAGGGATCTTGCCTTCGGCGATATTATCAAGCTCTTCCTCCAGATCCGCCGTGAAATCATATTCGACATAGGTTCCGAAAAACTTTTCCAGAAACGCCGTTACGATGCGGCCCCGATCTTCGGGGATAAAGCGTTTTTTCTCAAGTTTCACATAATCGCGTTCCTGCAATACCTGCATGATGCTGGCGTAGGTGGAGGGTCTTCCGATACCAAGCTCTTCAAGTTTTTTGACAAGGCTTGCTTCGGTATAGCGCGGCGGGGGCTGCGTGAAATGCTGCGAGGCCGCGATTTTCTCAGCCGTCAAAGGATCCTGCGGCGCAACGGCGGGAAGACGGCGTTCATCATCCTGCTGTTCAAGATCTTCATCGCGCGTGTCCTGATAAACGGCAAACCATCCGTCAAAAACGATCGTCGAGCCTGTGGCGCGAAAGGTAGCTTCTTTGCCGGCGGTAATATCAACCGCAACTTGATCCAACACGGCGTTTGCCATCTGGCTTGCCATCGTGCGCTGCCAGATCAAGGTGTAAAGACGCAGCATATCTGTTTCAAGATAACGGGCCGCTTCCTGCGGGCGCAGATTCATATTTGTGGGGCGGATGGCTTCGTGCGCTTCCTGCGCGTTTTTGGCTTTTGCTTTATAAAGCCGTGGCGATGGCGGCAGATAAGAGCTTCCAAAATCCTTGCCGATGACTTGCCGCGCGGCTTCAATCGCCTCGGATGAAAGCGAGACTCCATCTGTACGCATATAGGTGATAAGGCCTACCGTATCGCCCGCAATATCTACGCCTTCGTAAAGCTGCTGCGCAAGACGCATGGTGCGCGTGGCGCCAAGCCCCAGACGGCGCGAGGCTTCCTGCTGCAAGGTCGAGGTTGTAAAAGGCGGGTAGGGGTTGCGTTTGCTTTGTTTCTTTTCGACTTGATCGACTTTGTAGGAAAGCGCCTCAAGCGCTTTTTGCGCGGCGATGGCCTGCGCTTCGTTGCCAAGCGCGAACTTGTCAAGCTTTTCCCCTTTAAAGTGGGTGAGCATCGCGCTGAGCTGTTCGCCGGTTTTGGTTTTAAAAAGACCTTCGATGTTCCAGTATTCGCGTGTTTTGAAATCTTCGATCTCGGACTCCCGCTGCGCGATCAGGCGCAATGCGACAGACTGCACGCGCCCTGCGGAGCGCGCGCCCGGAAGTTTACGCCACAAAACGGGCGAGAGCGAAAAGCCCACCAGATAATCAAGCGCGCGGCGCGCCAGATAGGCATCGACAAGATCCTTGTCAATATCGCGCGGGTGCGCAAGCGCGTCTAAAACAGTTTTCTTGGTGATCTCGTTAAACGCAATGCGCTGGAGGGGTTTGTTTTTGAGAAGATTTTTTTCCTTTAAAATCTCCTGCACATGCCAAGCAATGGCTTCGCCTTCGCGGTCAGGGTCAAGGGCCAGATAGATGCTGTCGGCGGCTTTGGCGGCCTTGGTGATTTCTGTGACATGTTTTTGCGCGCGATCGCCAAGTTCCCAAGACATGGCAAAATCCTGCTCCGGCAAAACCGAGCCGTCTTTGGCGGGCAAGTCCCTTATATGCCCGAAGGATGCAAGGACTTTATAATCGGCGCCAAGATATTTGTTGATTGTCTTTGCTTTGGCCGGCGATTCGACAATAACCAGTTTTTGTGTCACAGAACGGATCCTATTCCTCTTGCACGATAAGGGCGACTTTGTTGCCGGGCTGGCGTTCAAGCCGTCCGGCAAGCTCCCATTCCAGCAAAACGGTTTGCACAACCGGCAAAGAGAGATGACACTGCCGGACGATTTCGTCAACCTCTATAGGATAAGGGCCAATATTTTCAAGGATTTTTCCTCGGGCGGCGGCAAGATCGCCCTCATGAACTTCGATCAACGGCGCGCGGACAAGCGGGGATGGCCGCTCGGCCATATGGCTTGAAAACCGACTTATATGGCTGACAATATCTTGCGCCGACTGGGTTAAGGTGGCGCCTTGCGCGATCAGGCTGTTGGCGCCCGCCGCGCGCGGGTCTAAAGGCGAGCCCGGGACGGCAAAAAGCTCCCGCCCGTAATCAAGCGCCATGGATGCCGTTATTAACGAGCCTGATTTCATCGCCGCCTCGACCACCACCACGCCACGGCTTAAACCGGCAATCACACGGTTGCGGCGCGAGAAAAGCCGCGCCTGCGGCTGCGTGCCCAAAGGATATTCGGCCACGACA
>Ga0123354_10006932_pt1 | contig 16934 bp, 5 predicted proteins | sample TergutLab28metaG_2_FD_97872 | JGI IMG/M metagenome (GOLD analysis project Ga0123354, IMG submission 97872) | Labiotermes labralis P4 segment gut microbial communities from Petit-Saut dam, French Guiana - Lab288 P4 | ecosystem: Host-associated > Arthropoda: Insects > Digestive system > Gut ...
AAAGCTTCTGCGTTTTCCTTTAAAGTATGTATGCTTCCTGCCAGTATATTAACATCATCGGCATAAGCCAGAAGCTGATGTGTACCATTTAGTTTCAAGCCATCCTGGTTTACCTGAACCCTCCTAATGGCGTAATCTAAAGCAAAGTTGAAAAGCAGTGGTGATAGAGTGTCTCCTTGTTTCAGACCGTTCCTAATAGGGAACCTGTCAGATACATTCTTGCCTACCCGCACTCTGCTATATGATTCAGTCAGACTCATCTTTATTAACCTTACAAGTTTCTTAGGAATACCAAACTCAATGAGACACTTGTTTACACAGAGCATCAAAATAATTTTAGATTGATAGGTTAAGATTAAAATAATTGCGTGTTAAAGTACATATAGATGTATGTGTTAAAGAGCTTAGCGTGCAACACACTCTCTTTATATAATTATTTGCTTATCGTATCAGCGGCATAAAGAAAGCTCTCCATTCCTGTGTACACAGTTCCTATATAGTAATGGAAAATTTTGATTAATATAAATAAATAAAACAAGCAACATAATGTTACGACGTAGAAGACGTTACCTGTTTATAGTCACAGCTGAGATACTGTACTAAAACCAGACAAAATGAGCAAGCAACCGAAGATCAAGTTTCTTAGACCCAGATGTCTGAGACATAAAATTGTCTGTGTATTCTATTTCCATTAAGAAAGAAGGCATAAACTGCTCCTTTACTACACCCAAGTTTTCTTGGAAAGACACTGAATTGATTTGTAAGTGAAAACGAAAATCGCACAAAAAATACTGCTACTTGCACTGCCTTGTATGGCCGGTCCAAGTGGTCGCGCGGTCTAAGGCGTAGGTCTGCGGCCGCTCGCCTGCTGAGATTGTAGGTTCGACTCCCACCGGGGGCATGCATGTTTTTCTGTTGTGAGTGTTGTGTGTTGCCAGGTAAAGGTCTCTACAACGAACTGATCACTCGTCCAGAAGAGACCTACCGACTGCGATGCGTCGTTGTGTGTGATCTAGAAACCTCGTGAATGAGGAGCCCCTGGCCAACTGGGGGCTGCTGCGTCAAACACAAACAAACAAACAAACAAACTGCCTTTATGAGACTGCGTTGCGCTCATTGGTGGGTACATTAGCTCTTTATACTAATTCCGAATTTGTAAAACGTTCTAGACAAAAAAAAAAAGCTTTAAGATGAGACATGTTAGACTACAAAAATATCTTCCATGCAAGTAAATGTTAAAATTACACAAATATTCATTATTAACGATATTAGGTACTTAGTTTTGCTTAGATATAAGTGCACTTATTTACATACGTACATCTAGTGGATACAGACAAGCACTGAAATACGCGCATGGGAATAATATATTTTAAAGTACTAATTACCGAAAGTAAGCTGGAAAAACAATGTATTTTCCTGGACCTTATTACTCTTTACTTATTTCAGTACGGAAGTATTTACAATCCAATTTAATTTTAACTTCCTCAAAGTCGTTACTGTATTACGGAATAACCATAAACGTACATTTTCCATTAGCACTATATGAAAAACGTTAGGAATTCACTCAGTATTCAAAATTGTAATTACCTCGTGTCAAAACAAGAGAACATAAATATTTGTCAGAATTAGCAGACTATAATTAGTGCTGAGTGATTATAATTTACGGAAGATCTATCGAAGTCGTGTAGAGAAAAGTAAAATTTGCGACATAAAATATGTTTCTAATGTGCATGGATAAAAACGTTAGGAAAGAAACTTTTAGTTTAAAGCATGTATCATATATAGACACATTAAATGTTAATCAGTATTGCCAAAATATAGTAATATAGTGAGCATGCATACTATTGACTCTATTGCTACTGCTACTACTACTACTACTGCCGCTGCTGCTGGTGCAACTGCTGATTCCGTTGGCGACAACCGAGAAAGTAGAAAAAAACATTTTTCACTGCATAATCCAAAAGTCGCAAGTATGTAAATAATGGTGTTCAAATTGCAGTAACATTTATTACCATTTAAATAACCTTCTGTCTCTACCAGTATACATACTATGTAACACTGTGCAGATATAATTACTCATCAATCATTAATTAAAACCGACTTTGTAAAAAAAAGTCTCATTAATAATAGCTATTCAGTTCCTAGACCAGTTATTGAACATTTCCAAGATTACTGCAGCTTTTAATAATTAGTCATTATTGGCCTAAGCATTAGGATATCCTAGGAAGTCGCCATGCTAACTGCACATTATCTCTGAATTATCTGAGTATATAGAGGAAAGGTACAGAAACCTTCCTCAGGGCAGTCTGTCAACTCTTACATCTGTCTGTACTGATCTATATGTCATTGATAGAATATAAAGACGTAAAGATAAGAAATGGCGTTCATCTTAACTGTCCAAAATTCATGACCTTCATCCACGCCACTGGAGAATTTATAATGTTTATACATGAAATAAAGTCGTCAAATAACCTAACATATACGTACATGTGGTGAATGCAGCCTAATTTAGAATGGACAAGACGCTGGCATTATATGGCCCCCTAATAGATACAAGACTGCTAGTAAGATTATCTGCTTTATATTATGCTGAAATTAATAATTAATAGTTAATAACATTAATACCTTCTATATGAGAAACAAGTCTGCTTTTTCGCTTTCGGAACAGCAATGCGAAACCTCAGTAAAATATGCATCACTTATTTATTCAGCGGCTTTTACTTGAATTAAAAATTTAGTTTTCATATAGCCATCACCACGTTTTACACACTGCTGTATTTTTCATCAGCATACTCATTTCCCACCACATGCCGTCGTAAGTGTCTCTTGTACAGTCATCCAAATGCTTACCAAAATTTTGCAACTACCTAACCCAAGTTCCTCTCTTTTAATTCTAAACCCAAATTATAAGGGACCATAGAATTTAGAACTTAAAAAGGATAATTGTCACTCTACAACAATAATAATAATAATAATAATAGTTTTTACAGTTTTCACTTACTTTCATATTTTGACACAATTACTTCTTTTAGCAATTTTTGCTAACTCTCTTCTTCGCCATTTCTTAAAATAATCGGGTTTTCCCTTATACAGAATACAAAATATCTCAACAGTTTAAGTCTTATGGAACCACAAAAACACATAATAGCTATATACACGGCGGTGAACATTGGATGTCAAAATGCAACACTTATATCAATATAATAAATAAAAAAAAAATCCTTTAATTTTTAAAGATCCGGAAACAGTACTGGCTTGAAGAAAAAAATATACAACACAACCTCAAAGTTACAATGAAGAAGCAGAATGATCATGATAAAAGGAATGAAATTACGAGAAACGGTGTTCAAAGTAAGTGAGCAAATGACAAAACACGTGGTAAGGAAACAAACGAAATGAATGCAGCCAATATTTGTCCAAGCGAAAAAGGTAGTGTAGCAATATTTATTTAATGTTATAAAAATTCAAATTATAGAAACAAATCTCTTGTTAAAACATCGCAGAAAAACAAACTGTGGAGGCGTGTAAAACAGCAGGAGTTCGACATGTTTCAATATATTAGAATGGCGGCATAATTGTAAATAATACTGAGAAGAAAAATAGAAACTGAGATATCACATTCTAAAACTTCGAAACTTGCACACTCTGCAAGAGTTTTCGAATTCAGATGTTAGAAAGTTAGCAGATACATCGCGAAGAAGGTGAATATCTTACGGTGCATTTTAGATTTTGTTTGAATTCGACAGCGAGAAAAGAAGTGATGGTGACACAAGATTCTGAGAAACGTACATTGATATGTAGTACAGTACTGGCCAAAATGCTTATAGTTTTGCTTCCAGGAATATATATTTCCTTAAAAATATCGGTAATTAAGGGGTTAGGTTTTTTTTAAATAGAAGACGTGTTCGAAAGAAAGTAATAGTGGAGACATGAAACAATTTCAGCCCAGAAAATTACGTTGCTACTTAATTTTATCCTCATGTAGCATTAAAAACCGACTTAATTTAATAAAATCAGGCTCACGATGAGGAAAAAAGTGCCAGACTCTGTTAAAGGTGGTTTACATAAGCCGCATGACAAGGGTGTCAGCTCCGTAAGGTTTTACATGAATTGCATTTAATTTTTACTTCATAGATGGGTTAGAAACTTTTGATATATCTGTACAAGGCATATTCATGTTCACCCAGACAGAACACAGGTCTACTGCACCTAACGCTGCGTCTGAAAGAGCACGTTTTATGACAACACAGGCACTTTAAGGTATAAGTGTATCCTTTCAGCCTGTTCCAAATATCTTGATACGTGTCTTGAGCGACAGTACGGTCTCTTCGTGACTTTCATCGTAGATAAACAGAACTGTGGTGCTGGCCTTATGATACGTAATGCGACAAAAATGTGTCCAACGTCATTCCATGACACTAGAAAACAAAATTTGAAATCTTACATACAAATATCTACGTATCACAAATTTCATTCATTACCTTCTGTAGACGCAAGACCACTCAAAAAGAGATCAAAATAAATACATAAAATCAGGCAGGACAGTTATGTATTTATATATTTATATACATACAATTATGTATTTATATACATACGTATTTTATCGATGTAAACATATCGGGATCCCAACATGTACACAGCATATGTTGACTCAATCTGTTAGAAGGCGTGAAGATGACCGTCTAAAAGTCCGAAACATGTAGCCTTGTATAATAAAATAGTTGTGCTGACGTATATTAATTAATGTTTCAGTATATTCCTAGCACATCGTGACGCCTTCCATTAACTTTTTAAAATGGCATAACTTGCATAATCCAACAAAGCAAAAACACAAAAGAACTACGGCTTTTGTGTGTGTGTGTGTGTGTGTGTTTGTGTTTTTTTTTTTTTTCCTACCTTGCGCTACTAGGCTTTTAACACTTTCGACTGTAGACAGATAATAGTTAAACATTCAGTGAATGATAAATTGATGAGTATTGATTAGAAGAAAGGTCACAGCATGAGATAATACTTCTCCAAAATTTTCTTGGATGTACTGAAAACACCACGAAAAACCATGTAATGGACGGCGTCCCTCGAACCCACCACCACCCGATTGTTATGCTAATGCGTTAATAACACATTAAACTGCATATTTTGTCTTGCTTAATCAATAAACCTTATAATGGGCGTGTAAAAGAGGAGAAATTAATTAGTGAGCTTATACATAATTATCTACATATTGTCCATTATAATATTACCTTTACCCGTTTATATAATCCGAAAATAACTAAACAGATATTCCTGGCAATCACACGAGACTTATAGAGTAAATGAAGCCATTCTTGTAATCGGTAGAAAACAGGTCGAAGACACATATGTCTAGAAAAAGCTATTGGATACGTTTCAAACCTGAGCTCTCGGAAGTGCTGCGGAAGTTTCTAGTCTCCTGGGACAGGGGGCCATGTCCTTCGGCGAGTAATTCGTAACGTTTCGAAGAATCGCATTGCCTTCATCTTCAGGGAAGGCGGACGATCGTTCGAAAAGACGGCAACTACAAGCCCAATGACACAGCACCATATCTCCGATGACTGCAGTCTACAGCATTGCAGTTTCCTGTAGGATCTGTTTACGTTGCACATTGAACTGTTATGAACGCTGCCTCAGCTGAATGATTTACGAAGCACTGAATTACAACGTGACATTAAAGATGAATGGGGCAGTACATGGAATTTCATCGTACATTTCTTATTGTACACGTCCATCATCTACGAATGCCACGCGCGCACACAACTAGAAAATCTCTAGTATAAGAACTAAACACATAAAACCCAAAATAGGTAGAAGGCTTTCAGCAAATATTCTTAGTTTTGCAGAGATTATAGCTAGTCTTATCACAGAATGCAAGACAGAAATTTACCAACGTTCACAAAAAATTAAATAAAAAGGACCATGGTTTATTTAGCATAGTGGTTCCTATGGAAAGAGTTGTATTGTAATTTGACATGCTGTGTTGAACGACAGTGTCTCTAAACACTGTGAGGCGTGTTAAGAACCTTGTGCAAGAAACTAATCACGTATCTTCAAGGCATGTCGTAATGAATTATTATACTATGTATATAATTCAAGTAAGCCGTTTAATATTTTTTCTGGAAGTGTTCTTAAAAGAAACAGAAGAGACTTCAGCAGGCCTACACAAAGCACAGCTATGCACTTCACACCTGCTTGGAGGTTAACATGGAGGCCGCATATAGTCTATGTGAATTAATTCTGTTTTTAAAATAATCACTCATAAATGACTGCCATTTTCAAAAATCAGACATGCTATAACCCAGACTCATACAGGGAACCTACTAAACACCACAGCAAAATGGAATATTGTTGTCTTCATAAGTGTACGTCTGTAAAAGAAGAGAAAACATTTCGCCTTCAGAAACTGATAGTCACTCGATTATCATATGAAGTCTCTGTATCTTTTTAAAACCATACATTCATTATCTTGTTCTCAAAATCATTAACTAATTCTAAATCGTATTTAACTTTTCGTGAAATGCGTTCTGCTTAGTGTAAAGGGTTCGTATTACTTAGAGCAAGGGGATCATAACAACCCGCGAAGCTCCAGGCCTGGAAGACACCACCCCCACTCCCTACAGCCGGCTGTCAGTGAATAATATTTCATATGTACTTAAAGTCATCCACTTCTTCCACACCCTGAAGACAAACCATGACCTGATGACAAACAGTCCAGTAACATAATATATTTTAAAGTGAAATTGATTTTTTCACAGATATTAATGAAAAGTGTCAGAGATTATTTTTATTATTAAACTTGTATTTAATTTTTGATGACGTTGCATGTACATTGTAGACATTTTTAAACGAACACGTATCAAACTACGCATGTATATATATATATATATATTTCGGGTACTTAAAATATAAAATGACGATTACAAGAAATTTGTGACTGTCCTCATAATTAATACCAAGTAATCATCATGATCGGTTTTCAAATAAAATGTCAAAATCTTATTCTTAAAAATTTGGCTCAAGAAGTTTAAAATGTGTTCGAAAAATAAGTCAGTGATAACCAACAATAAAATCACGTACTTATCCACGCAGGTATAAAATATACCGAGTGCTACGTGTTACATTTCATTCCATATTGAAGCAGAATACATCTGCAGTTTAGTACGAGATTCTGAGAAAGTCTCATTGCGTCATTCCTTGAATTGACTTATAAAGATGCTGTAGAATGTAGAAAATTCGCCAAATAACCCTTATGGAAACATTATGCATGTGTTTAATTTACCTTGCAGGCCCTGTGTATGTAACCCCGATGTAAATTAAGCTTAATAATGTTAATCCCACATGACAGTAACCTAACACAAAATCATCTTTTCTCGGAAATCGAACTGTGTTTCGACACCAAGTACATCCACTCCAATTGTATAATGCGGCTTTTCATTCTTTGGAAAAAAAAATGCACTCCTCGAAACAACAAATATTACCACGAAGCGGGGTAACGTGGGAGGCGTCCACGTTTATGGCATCAGTTCCATTTTTATAAACATTATCCCCATAAAGAGTGAACAGAGAATAAAGTCGCTGATTCATCATTTGTTGTTGTGTTCGTGGTATACATTTTATATAAGCATTTATAACTAGTCACAGTCAGGAGGCAACTGTCAGTCTGAAGACCACCTACCGACAAGAAATGGTAGCCACCAGCGCGCAAGGAAACATGCTTCGAAATCTTCTTCAAAACTTCACGATTTTGTAACTTTCCACATATTTTATCTTTGGCGTTACATAAGGGTGTCGTGTTTCAGGCAGATAGGTTTAACTCATTTCTACGTGTGTCTAAGACTTCCTTCTTGGGACATAATGTTTCACATTTATCATGGAATGGGTTTATGTGCCTTTATCCATTGTGGGGGAGGGGGGATGACTCAGCCCAGTTCTTGGGTCATACTGGTTTAGCCCTTAGCAAGTCCGAGTAAAAATACCAGAAAACATTTTTTTACATACAAATGTGATACACTAGAACGCGCATTCAGCCAAAACTTTGACGAAGTTCATCTTTAAGACGGGACTCTCTGTACCGGGTTCAGCTTCCTCCTCCCGTTTCTTTATTTCCTCCCCTTCGTGAACTGCGACAATACTCCCAGTAAAATGAGAAACGGATTTAAATTAGATCGTAATTCTTGCTCTCTGCACTTAATTATTTCTGAGTTGTATACCATGTTTTACAAAACTCTTCATCAAAAAAGGGAAAATAATTATATAAGTAACATATAACCATAGGACGTACTTCTTAGATTATCTACTGGCAAAACTGTTAATTAAAAATGCATGGGGTTTCAGCACCATGACTAAGGTAATCACGGCCGTAAATTAGTAAATGACACGTCAAAAAAACTTATCAAAGAGTCGTTCCACAGAAGTTGCTTTAGAAACCTATAATACAACAAAAGTCAAGTCAGGTTGTTTCTGTATTCAGAAACAAGCTTAAAATCACATCGTGACTGTCTCATTTAAACAGTTCCACGCTGGTGCACAGTGCCGCTTCCCGGGCTTTTGCATGTGTGCGGCCCATGACACATTTCTAATTGATTTCCTCCTGGTTCTGTGCTTTGCTAATTGGCTGTATGTATTCCTAACCACCACCAATGCATCCTGTACTATACAGAAGTGAACCTGCGACCTGTAACGTTGAACTGTACACGCAGTCTGCAGTGCCTAGGCGCCAGAATTTGTATTCTCAATGTACGTTTCTTCTTTCATTCCTGTTTCCGTATACTCTTCTCTTCCTGTCTGCATCCGTGTCACAATATCACATGGAATCAATATGCCAGGTGAGTTTTAAAATTTTCGTTTCATCACCCTGAATGTTTGTCCTGCTGGTCTACGTACACGGCTTACTTTTATTTCCAGTCATTCCTATCGTTCCATATCCATCTCTTCCACCGTAAACATCTCCCACTGAAACAAGTCCGCTAACTCTCATACATTTCTTTATATGATCGACCTTCCTCTGTACCTAATTTCCTCTTTCTTTCTACATTTCTTCATATTCAGGTGCGTCCTTCCTTCCTTCACAATATCCTCCCCAGCTCCCACACTTTTCCCCCACGTTCACTCCCACTCACTTTCAGTTCTTGTCCTCACAAAATATAATATATTAGTATTTCACATATCTTTGTAATACTGACTTTTAGCATTACATTTATTCTCCAATTCTCTCCTCTTTGCAGTTTGATATAAAAGCTAACATTTTTTACACCAATATACATAAATTTATATTTACCTGTATGTTATTTCCCTATTTTCATCTGCTACTTCCTTTTTACCTATCCATTCTTATGTACATCCTTCTATTTTAATTTCTGTATTCACTCATTGTTTTGTTACTTGACATTCGCTATGTTTATCTTGCTTTGATGTGCACAGGGGGAGAAAGACTCCATTGTGGTAACCAGCAAGTGCTCCGTAGGATGCCTGCATTGTCTGAACATAGCACATATTCATACTAATGACATTCAAGTGCCCTGTTTGGTTCATTTTATTAAGGGGCTGAATCAGCATCTGCGAGAATTATTTACATCAATTTATTTCATTTCTTCGTCTTAGATTTGCTACCGGTGCGGAAAAACGTACAGTCCTTCCCAGCTGGTTAGACAGACGGACCTCACGGAATAAACCCTGTCAATAAAATGCCCGTACGTGTGTCCTTTCAATGGCAGTAGCGACAATTCTTCCGTGGATTTAGATAATATAAACGTAATTTGTTGTCTTCTTATATGGCAAGAAGACGATAATAAGTATAATGGTATTTCAAAATGTTGTAACATTCTATCAAATAATTAGATAAACTACGTATATGAACACAAGGACCATCGTAAAACACCTCCCTATGCCGGAGCTGTAACACATACGAAAGCAGTGTGAGTGGGAACATTCTCGAGCTGGGGCACGAAAATTACCATGGAACCAAATTTAAACTCAGAATCATCATACGAATCCGCGTCTGAAACTTGAATTCCATGTGGTTTTGTCTTCCTTCTGTACTGACACACGTGGTAAAGTTACTGAGTCAATAAGGGTGTCACCACCATCCTGGCTTTGTCCCGTATATTCTGTGTTATAAAATCCAGCCATGCAGATAGAGTCTTCTTCTCTTCGACTTTGTCCATCGTGTAACAGATATATAAACACTAAAACACTACATTTCGAAAGCTGGCCCTGCTTCAATCTTCAGACAAGAAGCGCCTAATCTGTTGGGCCCCTTAGATCGAGCTATTCTCTTTCACTGGGTACCACTGAAACACTCACACGTGTACGTAAGCTAAGCTCCGGAGATCAGAACTTGTCCGTGGGACATAACAGGAAATTGCTGCAAAAAAGTTAAAGCACAGCCACGAAACTCAAAGAATAGTGCCTGAAACGCGCGGACAAGTTCTGCTGTCAGGAGCTCACCTGTACGTGTGAGTGATTCAGTGGTACACAGTGACTGAGAGCAGCTTGATCTAAGGGATCCAAAAGAATGTGTGCTTATTGTCTGAAGACGGAAGCAGAGACAGCTTCCGAAATATAGTGTTTTAGTGCTTATATATATATATGTATGTGTGTGTGTGTGTGTGTGTGTGTGTGTGTGTGTGTGTGTTACAGGATGGACAAAGTCCGAGAAAAGAAGATTGTATCTGTATGTTATACATCATTGTCAAAACTCTATAGTATTGTTTAGGACGTGGCTCTCCCTTACATTGAAATAGTTAAAGTTTTCAGTACGAATGAAATATTTAAACTGAGGCCAGGGTAGATGATGTTGTTTAGGTTACGTAGGCAGATTTTTATTAATTATGGCCTACCACAAACATAAGTGCATTTGTAATAATGGCACAATTCTTTCCACTTCATTCCTAAATATAGTCTGCAACAAAACTCTACAGACTGCACAGTAAATATAAACATGTAGGAACAAACCGCTTATTGCCTTGCTGGAGATTCTACTGTCTTGTTAACAGTAACTCTATGGCTAACATTACTGGATTAATATTTTGTTTTAACAGTTTTTGCTAAAACTTAAACTGTTTGTGAGAATACACAAATACGTGTATACATAAACAACGAAATCTGTGTAACAGATTAAAATTAATTAATATTCAATCCACTTTACTGCTATTACAAGTACAGTTACGTGATGTTTCCAGATACGTTACAGTAATACAAAAGACTAGTTGACCTTTCCAGTTGACACAGTAAGAACACACATCCTTCACTCTACGTCTTGACCTGAAATTTTAATAAAGTTCCAAATACGTGACATTATTATTCCTACACGAATTATTTCTGTTCATCAGGCTATTCTGAGTGTTCAGTGAGGTGAATGGTTATTTCGGATGTGTGTGCTTGTGCAGCTGATGTTACATGGGTCTGCATGTGGCGGGGAGTCATCTCGTTATGATTGTTACGTACAATGCAAGTTCACTGGTTATTATAAATGTATGACCGGCCTGGACTGCTATATAGGGGGCTAATTAATGGCTAATTCACTCTTTCTGTGCAGATCATCCAACTGATGACGGCTCAATGGAAACAAAACCCGCAGCAGAAAAACCTGTGCCATTCAAGGGCAAATGTCTGATGTTCGTAGGGTGGTAATTAGCCTGTAACATAAACATGTCCAACAGCACAAAGGGGATACATCGTATTATAAAAATTATTTGAAGTTGTTGAGTTTGTTTGGAGGTTCAAAAGGAATTATGTGTCATTAAATCAGACTTACGTTTATTTTTCACATGCTGTACACATACACACACATACACACACATACACACACACACACACACACACACATATACACAAACACACACACACTCTCTCTCTCTCTCTCTCTCTCTCTCTCATTCAACACACTCTCTATGACACAGTACACAACTCTCGTGGGAACCAACATGAAAACTGAATGTGGCTTTGAATTCGGTGTCACATAACACCTGCCTATCCTTTACGCTCCGGAACATGTTAGATAAACCATTCGTCGATTCTGAAGCATAAACATCAGGGAAGGCATCGTTCGCCTGACAGGAAATTACATTATAGGCCTACTAGGAGTGGAGATGGAAGATACATTTGTCACCATTGCATTCCATTAAGGCACAAGGAAGAATGGACGTACAACTCCACTCATTCTAAATACGACACTAAACAGACGGGAGTGGTCAGCTTCAAGTACCAGATCTGCCTTACCCCGGGAAAACAGCGTGCGACACCTGCAGGATCTTTTATTGAAATCGTACACATTAAGGTGTAAAGAATTTCAGTTATTCTCATCGTTTAAACGTCAGAAGTTTGGTCTCAAATGCCGAGGAAAGAAAATAGTAAATCAGTGTTTCTAGAGCGAAATCACGACCACTTACTTGTTGTTTCATCTGTCCCCTCCTTTATATCACCAAACAATTCCGGAATGATTTCGCATAGACGGTCGGGCGAATTATTTCAGGGTTTCTGCTGGCCAGTTCTAAACAACCTCACAATTCATATCTGCCACTGCCATCGCTGGCCGCATGTACAAACGACACCGTCTCCGAGGAATAATAAACAAGTGTAATTTAACGCAGTTAGGCCTATATTACAAACTGAAATGTTACCAAAAAATCTGCAGTGACGTCATTTATACATGACAGTGCAGATGACGAATGATATGCAGAGGATATGTAGGGATCAGCAGGGAATTACGTCTACATTAATGGCGTTTTTGATTGACAGATAAATACAACGGCAATGCTTGTTTATCTGCGACTTTCATGTCCCACAATTTATCATATAAAGTCATACGGTAAATGGCAGTGTCAATTAGATCAAAACTGATATCACACAATGCCCCTGCTTGTCGGAGTTTATTCAAAAGGACTTATTAACGATTAATGTCAGAAACAAATATAAAGTAGAAAATTAATTATATGTGTATTAGACATTATTATTATTTCCGAACAATACTGTAGTAGTGTAGCACTAAATAAACTATGTGTTCACATATCAACATAACTACTATTATCACATGCAGTTTATTATAAGGAGGTCATTCTCTCCTTGTCAGTATGTTGCTTTTAAATGCGTTTCAATTAAATCCAAATACAAACTAAATCTCTAAAGATAGTATTAATCCTTTAGGGACGAAACGTATCTGTTTCATACAAGGATTCGGTGCGTACTGCGCTGTAAACACTATCCACTTCGGCTATAAAACCAATCTGTTAAATATGTATAAGGCAAAACTTACTGTTCGTACTGACAGCCATACACAGCACATAAATGCAATGTAATCACCATGCAGAATTGTTGAATGTTAAACCTGATAGTACGTAAAGTAACCGGTAGGCTTAGAACTTTAAAAGATGGCATCAATAAACAGCAGTGTAGTATATACTTCAACTGCTATTATACTGTCGAAATCAACCGGGAAAATTTATTTCTATATTATATACTAGCCTCGCATATTCTACCGCACCAAGATAATATTTTTTTTTCTATTTGAAGGGCCTCGTAACTCCTTTTAGGCTTGTAAATATTTAGTATGAGTTACTGATCTAAAAATTATATGGACGACCGTCTGATACGAAGTTTAACTCCTAGGCCATTTTATACATGAAGTGCTGGCCGATACATTTACCTTATAAAAAATGTCTGCAGTGCGAATATTAAGTGGCGATAAGAAAAACGTTTTTGAGTCGGTTGCTTAGCGAAGATCTGCTACAAGAATTTCAGGACTGTACAATATATTGCATAATATTTATGACAAAATCCAAAGTTTTTTAAAGTTAAACAAAACCATTTTTCCAGCATTAAAAATTGTGCATAGGTCGGTCAGGCAGCGCCGTTTTACCCTTGAAGCTGATTTTCCAGAAATGGGATTTCCCAACAATGCAAGTGAATCTACAAAGCTTATGTCATTGGAAATGGCATGTTATTATGCGTGCCACAGCTTTAACGTCTATCACTGGCAACATAGTAGAGAAACTATTAAGCGAAAGCATTTATTAGAACACAACGTGGCCTTTTTACATCGTACAGCCTGGTAGATGGGCACCGAGGTTCGAAGAACCATAAAGGCTTCGTTTTAAGTGCAGATGTCAGGCAGATTGGGAAAGTGTTTGGCAGTTAGAAGTAAGGGAAAGGATAGAGCCGGTCTGGATTGGCCACTCGGTGCCAGAGATTAGGAAATGGGAGAGAGGTATTGATGTGGCACTGAAAACGCTGTGGAGTAGACCACAATATGAAAATTTACTGCCGTGAAGACGTTAAGGCTCATACCCTTGTTAAATTCTACGTAATTCTGTCGGCTCCATTTTGTACAGTAATGAGTATTCCTTCAGTTTAACGATTTCCAATGAATCAATGTTGCTTAATCTGACGTTCACGTTCTGGCAGCTATAGTTGCTGGATAAATGCCAAGAGTTGCGGGTCATACCAGATCTATTGCAGTATAAAGAACAGACTGTACAGAAAAGATGGAGTTCCAGTTGTGCTCGAGGTAATCGAGGAAAGCGTGTAATATTGTAGGTTTTTTCAAGAAATTTAAAAAACTAACACAGAAAAATGAACAGATTTAAGGTATAAATATTGCAGTTATTTCGGCTACAAACCATGATTGCTGATCTGAAAGCTATTATTCATAATATCTTCCTTATGCTGGACATTCAAATGATTATTTTGACGGTTAAAATTAAAGTGAGAACGTGTACGTTAGCTCATCAAGCAGGATAATCTCGGAGGAAAGAAATATGTAGAAATTATAGCCGGAAAATCTGAAGGGTATATACACCGCTTGGAAGACATGCATATACGTACATGCGAATGGGATGATCATATTAAATATCCCTAAGAATACGATATAAAGTTACGAACTGTACTAACCTTGTTCAGTGTACAAACCAGTAGCGGCTTCTTCGATTTCCATAAAAATGGGAAAATATTTGATAACCTAAACGCACATCGACTCATCGAAATGTTTCTCTGCAGAGTTATTCTTTGGAATGGCATTTTAGTCTTCATTTGGGCCTTCTGGTGGGTACTGTAGACTTTATATTCTCGCGCTTATTGTTATCGGCATGTAACACAGAAGGATGCGATCTCTAGACTATATTGACAGCATTCCACCGAGTTATTAGAATCTGTATTGGCTCTCTCTCTCGTATAACGCGAACCTTTTAACTGCCAGATAGCGCGTCCTCTCGTTTGCTGGCGGGCAGAACACCAGATATGGCAATAGTGGCCCGAATATTTTGAACAAATACGCGCCGTCCAACACGGAATCAAGTTCCCTGGGGAGCAGTATAGCAATTTCTCTCCAAGATATAAAAAAAAGGAACCTTGAGAAGGCAGGCTGTCCCTACCCAACCTCAGCGACTCACGTTTGTCTAATTCGTCGCGAAACTCTCCGTACATACAAGGGGAATTTCAAACAACTCCATAATTCTTTCAGACTAGCAGAACATTACAATTATTTCAGCACGAACCCATTACTTGTGATTTATCTCTACACTTTAGCAAGTGGAAAGACACTTTTAAATGCCTTCGCTATTCGTCTCAAAAAATATTGTTTTTCATACGATATGAAGCCTGGAATAATACAAAAGCATTTGTATCTCGGTTTCACACGCCAGAATTTGGCTAACCGCTGTAATTAGTTTGTCTGTGGTGGTAACTCGTGTGAAAAGTTTCAAATGACGTGTAAACATCAATAACAAATAAAAATTATTTTTATACACAAATTACGAACACAGCAAATTTCGATTAGGTCTGCTAATATTTGATGTACAATCCTTTATCTTCACGTATCCTATCCAAAGAAACTAGGATTAAAATATCATTCTTTTCCCGTGGCGCTACGGCCCACAGGCTATGACCTCCTCATTCTTGAGGCTTCTAGATCACACAGAACGACGCACCACAGTCGGTAGGACTCCTCTGGACGAGGGATCAGTTCGTCGCAGAGACCTCTGCCTGACAACACACAACAATTACAACCGAAAAACAGCCGGTGGGAATCGAACCCACAACCTCGGTAGGCGAGCGGTCGCAGACCTACGCTTTAGACTGCGCGGCAACTGACACCGGCAGATTAAAATATAGACAACCATAGCATTAACGGTTACGTTACATGAATATGAAAGCTAACCTTTCACTTTACCTAAAGAAACGCAAAATGTGGACTTTCCAAAATTGAGTCTTAAGGATTATATTACGATTTACAAGAGAGTAGGTAAGGAGAGAATGGGTGAGAATTACAACCTGAACTTTCCCCAGAACATCGTTAGGTATGTAAAATCAAAATAAAATACCGGAACATGCAGCACTCATGTGGAAGATGAGTAGTCCTTATGCAGATATGCTAGATAATGTGACTGGATGGCGACGTAGAAATAAATGTAAGGAAAATATTAAAATTGATCCCACTGTTAGTAGGGTATAGCATGGATTGGAGTGCTGCAGGACACGGCCAAATAACTGACTCACGTGAACACAGCACTTGTCTCGGTTTCCGTAAAATTAGAAGAATCTGCTCCAAATGGAAAGGGGGAATAACGAGGCCCCAGAGGAGGCTCGGTTGTTCTATCCCTCTAGCGGGATAAAACAACCAAGCCTTCGAGAATACGCATAACCCTTGTTGTCCAAACTTTTGCAAGCCAGTTTAATGACTCAGCTCTCCCAGAACGAGATGAACTTGAATCTGTACAGGTTGTGTCCCTTACCGAGGAAATTTTTTTAGCTGAACAATCCTGTTATGGTTCCAACACAAAACAAATTCTTATTTTCTCACCTCACCTCACCTCCCCCCCCCCCCCCCCCCCCCTTTTTTAAACCATCATCCCCCCCCCGGCTATAAACAAAAATAAAAAACCCACCAAAAAAAAATTTTTTTTTTTTACTAAAAAAAATATCTTCTTTTC